>Ga0164293_10006233_pt1 | contig 10158 bp, 19 predicted proteins | sample GEODES118metaG_FD_111487 | JGI IMG/M metagenome (GOLD analysis project Ga0164293, IMG submission 111487) | Eutrophic lake water microbial communities from Lake Mendota, Wisconsin, USA - GEODES118 metaG | ecosystem: Environmental > Aquatic > Freshwater > Lake | place: USA: Lake Mendota...
AATCCGTTTTCATAGATTTACATTTTCGGCATTTAATCATTCCATCTGGTTTTTCTACAGGATTTTTGAGAAGTTCTGGAATAGATGAGTCTTTCACAGCTTGCCAAAATTCTGGATACATATCTTCTTTAGTCATTTTGCTTACATCATAAGGAGAAATTTGTCCTGTTAATAGTTGTTTTTTAAAATTGTTACTATTTGGTGTATAAGAAATATTTGCTAAGATTTGTCTTGCCTTTGTAGAATATAATTTTAAAAAATTAGGATCAGACCATTTAAGACTAAAATTATTATTTTTACAAATTTCTATAGTTGAATTAAAAATTCCTTTTTCCATATTAATAACTATTATGCTTTCTTCTGAAATATCGAGGAATTTTGCGGCATTTTTAATAAATATTCCTCGTCTGTAAGACATTTTCACTAATTAATAAATAGTTAGATGTTTAATACTGATTATTTTTAACAATTTAAATATTTATTTATATATAAAATGGCTGAAAAAGAAGACTCATTCAATTACACCTACATTTTAATAGGCATTGGAATATTTTTTGCGATACTTATAGCTGCAATAGTTGCACATATTTCGTTTGAAAGTAAAAGTAAGTTTGGAAATTTAAGTTCTTATTATTTACCTATATTTTCGTTTGGAAATACAGAATTTCCACCTCTTGAGTTTCCTCCCTAAATTGTAAATGTAAATAAATATATTTATATAATTTAAAATGGAAGCAGAAAAGAAAAAAAAAGATATAAATTATTATTTCAAATTTTTCATTAAAATGATTATGTTTGTAGTATCAGTATATTACATTTATAAATATAGGGAAACAATCCGTAGATATATTTCTCTTATAAATAGATGGCTTAGATTTTCAAGTCCATTGAGAAATATAAATACAAGATTTAGAGATTGGCAGGATCGGGGAAATAGAGCACAACGTGAAGAACTTGTAAGAGAAACTGAACTAGATTTGCCAGGTGAAGAAGACTTTGTTAATGAAGAACAACTACCACAAGGGAACTTCGATTTACCACATGGTGCTGTAAATGCCGCAGCGGCAATAGCAGGGGAGAGTCTTTTTAGAAATAGGTTAAACGAGACCGAACGATTGTCTAGTCTAGCTGCCAACAGGGAACGTAGAATTCCTAACTGGACTGGACCTATAAAAGAAAGACGAGATGCCGCTAGTAGCCTCGCTTGGAAAGAAGAACGTGCGAAAAAACTTATAAAAGATCGAGAAGACGACGAAACACTACGTAGTCTGGGTATAGGTACGACGATACAAGAAATGAGAAAGTATATAATAGATAATGGATTTATGATTCCCAAACCAGTAAGAGGTATTAGTGAAAGACAAAATCTTGTCGATAATATACTTAACTCTACTCTTCGCCCGGCGTCTCAACCTACACAACCTATACCATTGGCAGAAATGGCAAGTGGAGCACCACTGACTCCTAGACGAGTATCAAGCGGCCAATATGATGTTCCACCATTTCTTCCTGAAACATGGATGGCACAACCGCCGCGTCGCCTACCATCTTCTGAAAAGCAAATATTTCTTCCGGTAGACTTTGGAAAAAGTACAAAACAGAATAAAAGAAGACAAAAATTTTAATATATTAAATTATAATATTCGGATACCAAATAGTAGAATGTTGTAAATCTCCTTCAAAATCGTATTCATTATTGGTGTTTTTTGTATAATAGTATACAGCAATTGATTGCCTACATATATTTTCAGGAGTATTTAATTTTTCAGGATGTCCATGAATACTTTTATTTGATGTATTAAATATAACACATCTATTTAAAATCGGTAACACTTTTTTAATACAAATATTTTTTTCTTTATCACACAAACATAACTCTCCATTGTATTCTTCTTTCCATTCTGGGTTCATATAAATTAATAAATTAATTCTTCTATCTAATTTACCATAGCGATTGTGATATGAGTTAAAATCGGTATGTAATTGTAAATATCCACCCTTTTTAATTCGGTGTATTCCTGCACCTTGTAAATCTATATCGTTTGTTATTAGATTTTTAATACCCGTAATTTCTTCTAAATATTTAATAAATTCACGAGAGTTTAATTCTATAAATAATTTTTTTAAATAATCACCATAATTTGACGAAAACGCGTATTTATTGTATTCATACGGAGACGATGGATTTATAAATTTAGAATTAGCGTTTTCATCTTTCAAATTGTTTATATTTAATAATATATTATCTAGTACATCGTTTTTAAAAAAATTTTCAATAATTGTGTGAGGAAATGGATAATTATCGTAACTAATATTTTTTAAATTATCTTCATTTATGAAATGCATTTTAATATATAATATATTAAAATGTAATATTTTCAAACGGGATATTACGCATAATGCGGATATTAATCCAAAATATACATATAAATATAAAAAATATTGTTAACACAATAAATGAAAGATGAAAATAAACCCTTTAATCCTTTATTAATAACATTTATTACTGTATTATGTGTATTGTTTTTAGTTTTTTTAATAATGTACTACGATTGGTGGAAAGATTATTATGAACCATATGAGGTCAGGGCGTTTAATTTATTTAATTATTAAGAAGGTCTAGTATCTAAGAACTACCTAAAGCTAATATTATTTCTTATGACATTTATTAACTTAAAAAGATTTTTTACATAAAATGTAAATGATTAAGCGACTGTTTATGAATGAGGCATATAATCAAGCATTAAAGTCTGATATGAATTTTAACCACGGGGCAGTGATAATACATCGTGGAAAAATAGTTGGAAAAGGATTTAATACATATATCAATTCTAATTATAATTGTAAACAAAAAATTTCATTGCATGCGGAGGTGAGTGCTATTAACGATGCTCTCAAAAAAATGCATGTCAACGATCTTAAAAATTGTGAACTAATTATAATTAGAGTTAATAATGCCGGACTGTGCGTAAATTCAAAACCCTGTTGTAATTGCCAAAAATTTATTAATCAATTTTCTATTAGACGAGTTTATTATTCGACGTGATTATTCCCAAAAAATATTAGGGGGATTGTATGATGGACGAATATCTCCTTGATATCTAGATTTAATATATATATCATTTGGGGATCTTGCTACTTTATTGCGTCTTCTAAATAAATTAGTGAAATTTTCATTATAAAATGTATCAGTAAAACGAGGAGTTTTTTGAGGAACACTAGTCTCATACACGCTTTCTGGAGACTGATAATCTAAAATTAAAGGTTTTCGATATTGTCTTCCTGCGAGACTTCTTGGATATATTTGTTTAGACTTTAATATAGTTTCAATAAATAGATATAATATTATAGTTATTAGAATAAAAACCAAACTAAAAATAGTAAAAAATATAGAATATTTAAAATTACTGTATTTACTGAGTTTATCTTTTACATTAAAGTAAAAGATACTCATAATTACAGAAGAAATTAATAGGGAAAGTAAAAATAAAGGGATGTTCATTTATAAATACATTACATTATTTTTTTTTAATTAATTAATATCGACTAGGAAGACAAATTATTAAGCTTAAGACATAATCGTTAAATAAACTGATAATATATAATATATCATTCGTGTAAGCATAGAAATAGGATTATCAAATGGAGAATCTATAAGTGTTTCATAAAATACTATAAACATCCATAAATAAATTAGAATTAAATGAGCAATAAAAAATGAATAAAGTACATTACTATATTTTTTAATTTTTTCTTCAGAAAATACAGTATAATAATAAATTATCACAATTATCGCTGGAATTACAAGTGGATAAAACAAGTTACTCATTTATAGTAAATAAATATTTTAATTTAATCTACAGGATTATAAAAATCTCTACCACTGTTAGACGACATAATTCGTCTCTGTAATTCACTTGGTGTAGGGGCATACAGAGGTTCGATGTTATAAACTGGATTAATCCTTGCTCTGTTTGGTCTCAAATAATTATATGCCCTACCAGTATAATCATAAATTTTATTAGTTGCTGCGCGACCACCTCTTATTGATCTATTAACAAAATCTGGGCCCAAACTTCTATTCATAAAAATTTTTCCTCTAGAATTTAATTCTTTTTTAATAGTTTGTCTATTATCTACTAAAAATCCTATTATGTTATAAAAAACGAAAGTAAAAATAATAATTGTATAAAAAAAGATAAAATTATCTAAAAAATAATTAATATAATCGCCAAAATTTTCAAAACTATTTTCATTATCAGATTGTACATAATACGCTACCATAAATGCCAAAAATAAAGATATAAATCCAATGGCAAGATTCTTGATATTTATTTTACCATAATTAAAGACCATTTTATGATAAAATAAATATTTTAATTATTTTTCAATGCTTTTTAGTTATTTAATTTTTTTTAAATATTTAATATTTTTTCAATGCTTTAGTTATTTTATTCGGTATGTTCAGCATCTTCTTCTACATCCGAATCTACAATTGAATATCCCGACAGTTTGTTAGTTTTGAATAGCTTTGCTTGAAGTAGCTTATATCCAACTCCAAATTGAGTTTTACCAACAAACCAAACGCCAGTCGGTTGAATAAGACACACCATTTCACATCCCTTTGGAATTACACTTAGATCTACATTGCCATAATCGTCTACAATTTTAAGTTCGACCTTGTTATCGTCGTAAATAACAAATTGAGGTTTTCCAGTCCTAGGGTCCATAGGAAGTTTCACCTTTAGAGTCGAATTCCACTTCTTATCTTTCGGAAATTTCTCAGAAGACTTGTAAAATTCATTTACAAGTTCATTACTTAGTTTTTTTCCAAACCACTTATCAGTGGTTGTTGCTGTATTCTTAGCAGCCTCGTCGATATCCCTTACACTTTTCCTGAATGAAACCAAACTTTCATTTTGAGAATCTTCCTCCCCCATAGAAAGAGAAATATGATACTTTACAGGTTCGCCATTTACTGGCTTAGACTGATCTACACCAAACGGAACCCGCATGCGAGCAGTTTGGAGCACAAAAGGTCCATTACGTTCAGCGTCCCCAGGTTGATAATTAATAAGTACACTTTGCCCACCAAGTTTGTTTGCCCTCGGAGGTAGAAAATTAACGCGATTAGCTTCGAATTCACCTGGGAGAATCTGCGTGAAGGACATTCTGTTTACTTATACTTTATTATGTGCTACGTCTTTAAGTTTGTTTAAAAATCGCAAAATTATTTATTAATTATAATTAGATGTATAGTATTATCGCTATTATACTACTAGTTATAATTTTAATAGAATTTTACTATATCATTAAAAATTATAAAATGAGTTTTAGTGATTACATTAAAATTAAAAAATTAGAAAAAACTACTTCTTTTCCTAAAAAATACCACGAATATTCAATTAAAGGCGATAAAATAATAAATCATTTGCCTGGGTATATTTTAATAAAAGATAGTTTTAATATTTTTATAAAAGAAAATAATAAAATGTTTTTAGCAAAAAAAGATATAATTTATAACTTAAAATCAAATTTTAGCGTAGAAGTTTTAGATGTAAACGGTAAAAATACTGTTTATTACTACGTTAATAAAATAAAAGATTAAATACTAATTTAAAATACAATACGAATGTTTGAAATCACACATAATCACTATCGACAAACAGAATATTAAAAATAGTACAATGTAAATATAGATCAGCAATTTTAATCTCAATGTTACGTAATAAATAATAAAATTATTAATATCATTACTTACTGGATTTCTACATATCAAACAGGTTTTATTAGTTTCATTCCATTTTTTATAACATAAATCGTGGATTTTATATTTTCCACAACACTCAAAATTTATAAAATTGTCGCATACTTCTAGACATATTAGACATGTATTCTGTTCTGTAACGTTATTTTCATCGTCAGGGCTGATTCTCATCTCATATAATTAAAATACATTTATATTTCTCAGTGGTTTAATAATTGCTATAATAAATTGATATTAAAAAGTCTTATATTAATGATTGAAGAGATGACATCTAATTATGAGGAGGATGAAACTTTTGAAGAAGAAATCGATGAGCGCGCTCCACTAGATGATTACACAATTTTTGAAATAGAACAGGATAGAAAACTAGACATCGTTTCTAATTTTAAGGAAACTATTTCAAGAGAACCAGAATTTTACGGAATTTTATATTTATCATCATACCGCATTCTTACAATTTTTCAAAATTCAAGTTGTGTAATTTTGAAAAATAGAAAACTAACTTTAGATCAACACAATATAATTAAAGCATGTTATTTTAAATTAAATAATGAGACTGTAGATAATATTTATATACATAAAATAGGCTTCAATATAATAGATGAAATTTACGTTTAACTAATATTTCTTTTAAGAAGCGGATTTTCAGAGTAAAATTTTTTAACAAGCTGCGAAATTTTAATTATAGATACGGTGCTTACACCAGATTTTTCTGATAAATATTGTAAAGTTATTGTTTTTTCTTTTAGTTCCTTTGCTAAAAAATCTATAATTCCGCATATCTCCTGTTCAGTCGGTGGTTCAGTCAGTTTTCCTTTTAAATCTCTAAGAACAAACTTTAATTTATCTTCTATTTTTTTAGGCATTTCTATAGTTTTTCCAACGGTTTGATCTGGGATGTATTTTAAATAAACACTATTTTTAAAAATTTCATCGATTATATATTTGAACGAATATATCGTTCCTGTAGTTACGTCAAATAATTATGCTAGTGTTGGCATATTTATATTCAAATTGTAATAACTAAATATATAAAAAATACACCAAGCCATTACAGATTTTTTTTCGAAACCATTCATGTCAGTTTTGTTATTTATTATGTTATACCACATAGTTAAAGCTATCACTCTGGCGTCGTCAAACGTTTTAGACATCTCAGGTGTATTGTATCTAGTTTCGAGTGCATCTAAATATTTATTTATTAAATTTAAATTATCGAAAAATTTTCTCTCATCAGGATTTGAATTTAACCACGTACTAATTTTTGAGAGATCTACATTAATTTGTTTTCCGTCTTTCATTATTTTAACGAAAACTTCCCCTGGTGGTATTATTGTTCCCTTATTAAAATTAAAATCTACTTTAAAAGACTTAAATGGATTTATATCAGTCTGAACAACATTGCCACATTCTCTACATGTTTTTTCAAAATTATTTATAACAAAATTGTTAGTGTTACATAACTGACATAATTGTTCAGAATGTTTATGTGTTTCTTTAATTTCTGTATCTTCTTTTATACGTCCGTGAAATCTTATACAATTTATTAAAAATTTATTAATTTGATTTTTATTTCCTTTAAATTTTTCATTAAGTTTTTGATTAAGCAGTAACCCTGTTAGGCCTTTTGACATTTATAAATATCAATTTATTTTTTTTTAAATTTAAAACTATAATATTAAATATGTACAACTGTAATGTAATTATTTATACTTTTATAATTACCGCTCTCTGGGACGTAGTTCTTCGTAAATTAAGTGAAAATTATTATAATTTACCGAATATAATTACAAATAATTTTCCTTTTATTGGTTATTTGATCCCTTATTTTGAAAAACATACTTTATTAGACGCTGCTCTAATAGCAGGGTTTATAGGAGCAGTTACCCAATATATAATACTGACTTTTATAAATATACCTAAAAATTTTAAAAATTCTCTACATTTTTTAACGGTAAGTTTTATAGTAAGTGCCCTATTTGGTTTTGTTATGAAATTTAGTAAACTGTTTCCAAATTTAGATGAAACCTATTACAAGAGTTTAGGAGCCATACGAGGAATGTACCACGACGGAGTTTCTGGACTAATCGTCCAAATTACGCTATTACTTTTAAATAAATTTATCTGATAATTATAAATGTCTGAGAAGATAGATCAAATAGACAGAAAGTTAGACGAAATTTTACTTATCTTAAAAAAAGATATATCGAAAAATACTAAAAAAATGGGAGATCACATCGATTTTGTTGAAAATGTTTATGAAAATGTTAAATCTCCTTTAGGTTTTTTGTGTAATACGATTACACATTATATAGGAAGTACAAGATATACATTAGACAACAAAATTGATTATTTTAAAAAATTAAAATAATTTTATATTATAAATGAACAATTTACTCGTGGCTGTTTTAATAGGAGCTATATCTCAGATGTTATTTTTTAATACATCTAAAGATTTACTGTCGAATCCAGAAATTGATAAATTTTTTCGCGTTGCCATTGCTACAGTTGTTATATACGGAGTTTATAGTTATTTATCCAAAAATACAAATTTAACTAGACTTTTGATAGAAGCCGGGGTAGTAGGAATTTTGACTCTTATAATAGGTAAAATATCTACACAATTAATTATTGATTATATAAAATTATATAATGTCAGTTCAAAATACTCGACAGAAATAATATTTATTACAACAGGGGTTTTGATTCATCTTTTTTGCGAATTTACTGGAATCAATAAATGGTACACAATTAATGGCGTGGCAGCGATGTCGTAATTTTTTTTTAAATTATTTGTTTATATCTAATAATGTCCTTCTATAGTTCAAAACCTCTTTATGCCTATCCTTTTAGATTTTTACTCGGTACAGACGCTATTCAACTAATTGTGATATTTATTTTAATATGGAAAATCTATTACTATATTACTAGCAGCAAAAAAACTTCTGTTTGGGAAGTAGCAAATTCAACTTATAAGACTGCTAGTAACATTGTAGAAACATTTAATAGCATAATAAACACTCTAACCTTGATAATTTTGTCGACTTATTTAGTAGTGCATACAATTTTAAATAAATAAAAAAAACTTTAGTAAATAAAAATGAATTTTCAAGTCTTTTTAATTTTTTTACTCTCTTTAATAATTTCTTATGTAATTATTAAAATTTTTAATAGATATCCTTACAATGAATTTGAAACCCCGCAAGACTATTTTGAGTATTATATAGTTAATAATGTTAAAGATATAATTAAAACTATTATGATTTTACCAATTGTATTTTTAATACTTGGCTATATAAATAAAAAAAATAGCGACAATCTGCGTAGTAACTCTAATATAATTACCGAAATTATAAAAGAATTATATCTCAGCTTTGTAACTATAGCAAAAGGAGCAAGTAAAAACGTCTCGATTTTATAAAAAAAATACTGTAAATTGTTAACAACAAAGAGCCCTCACGGGGGATCGAACCCCGAACCTCAGGATTAGAAGTCCTGCGCGCTATCCAATTGCGCCATGAGGGCTCTTTGTTGTTTTATATTATTCATTTAATAGATGAATAAAACTTTCCGGAATTGTGCTATCTATATTTGGCATCATTTTATTAACTTCTTCCTGGTCGTGATATTTACAACCAAGGGTTAAATTATTTATATATTTATTAGCATAAGTTATAGTTTTATTTTCTCCCAATTTTTCTATATTTGAAACATAATACATTGCTAATATATAATTATATTTATTTCCATAATATTTTTTACACACTTTTTTAATTCCGCTCTTTAAGAAATTTTCCGAATTTGCTTCTTTCGGGGTGTCGACTTTCCCAAGTCTGGAGGCGCTTCTTCTACTGGATCCGAGTCCGGGATAATTGGAGGACTTTTTTGAAGCTTTGGCGGTTCGGGAACTGCGCTAATAACTTCAAGCGCTTTCTTATCTTTGGCAGACATTGGATAATGAGGTTTTAGATATCTCTGAATATTGAAAAATGTAAGCGGCTGATCTGGATTACGAAGTAACGCCTTAAGCTGTTCAGCCGCTGGAGAACCTTCTAGACGAATATAGCGCTTATTAGTTGGATCCTGAAGGTCGTTTTCCTTTACAAACTTATTAATCGCGGTAGTTACTTCATTACGAGAATGTTCTGTATCTACAGGAAATCCAAGAAACTTACATAGTTCGTTAGAAATAACTACGGGCTTGTTAATAGAAGCAATAACCTTAGGAGCATCTGGATCTACTTCTACTTCAACTTTACGAGACTTCTTACGCGAAGATTTTAGTTGTTCCTTATGAAAAACTTTCATTCTAGCACTAAGACTCTTAGTAGTTTCCATAAGAGTCTCAAAATCCTTCATAACTAGTTCAAGTTTGTCGTCGTTGCTAAGTG
>Ga0164293_10006237_pt1 | contig 10157 bp, 11 predicted proteins | sample GEODES118metaG_FD_111487 | JGI IMG/M metagenome (GOLD analysis project Ga0164293, IMG submission 111487) | Eutrophic lake water microbial communities from Lake Mendota, Wisconsin, USA - GEODES118 metaG | ecosystem: Environmental > Aquatic > Freshwater > Lake | place: USA: Lake Mendota...
TAAAGAAGTTCCTGTAGTATAAGTAATACCTGTCGTTTCACAACTACCCGTTGTTTCACACCCACCTGTTATTCTAAAAGTTTTAACACATAATCTTGGATTACCTGTGTCACCGCTTAATCTTAAAGAAAGTGCGTTAGAAACAGAGTCAAATAATGGGTTCGATTCAGTATCTCCTGTTATGGTCACACTACAACTACAAGAGCAGTTACAAGAACAATTCGAAGAAGTTGTTGAAGATTGTGGATAAACATATATACAATCTGAAGAAGTTACCGCACTATTAGAACACGCACAAGTTTTCAAACAATTAAGTTCATTAACTACGTCAAAATAATCTAAATTTGTAAAGGCTGTTAGGTTTCTTGTTGATTGTCCTGCGGTGTATTGATAAGGTGATGGAGATGCGAACGGCATGTCCCAATACGCGTATGGGTCATTTATGTATGTTCCACCAGACCAACCATCCCATAATTCAGTCCCTTCACTTGATAAAGTAATAGTTTGTGGGTCATATTGGGGGTTTAATTCACCTTTTTCACCTATAATAATTGTATGTAAATTATTTGGTGCAACTAACAACATTCCAACATCACCGGGGTAAGAATGGTAATAGTCAACTAATGTTAATGATATTGAATCTATCTTTGTGATTCCTGTAACATCAAAAGTTATTGGATACGCACTTGCAATACCAACATCAGGAATTGTTATATTTGTTTCATTCGAGTTGAAGTTTTGACAAATCCCACTTTGACAAATTGTCAAATAACAACTCGTTATACTACCTGAATCAGGTGGTTCGAAATCCTGAACAAACAAATTCCAAGTTCCATTAAAATCGAATGGAGGGATTCCATCGGCGTAATGATAAAATTTATTCTCTGCCCTACTACCCATAAAAAAGAAAGTTCCTTTATTATCGGGGTAGCGTTTGTTTAAACCAACTTCTGTATTACCAGTCCATCTATATCTTAATAAAAATTCTGAAGTCCAACCCCAATTATATCTTTCGGGTAAAACTTTATAATCGTATCCTTGTAATTGATAAAATCCTTGGTAAAAACCACCGCTTAAACTTAGGTATGTCCCAATATTATCTCCATCGTTTTTTGGGCCATATTTGAAGTCGTAAGAGCCGTCATTATAGATTCTATTAACAGGAGTTGTAAACCCTGTAATAGCATGCATTTTGAATCTCCTATCGTACTTATACCTACTGAATATATCATCTTCAAGAGTATATAAACCGGTGTTTATTTGTATTGTCCCACCACTAAAATTTTTTACTAAACCATTATCAATACCCGTTAAACCAACATCACATAAATCAGTTGTACCCGTACATATTAAAAGATTCAAATTATCAGGGTTCCAATAATTTTCAGAAACTATTACTTCCCTTTCGAAGTCATTACAATTTATACATATTGTTGTTGATTCACTATTGAAATCAAACTTAATAGGCATTCTATTACCATCATTCTCAGCAATTAGATAAGGCGAATATATTACCTCTGAATCAAAATTTCTTTCGTCGGATGCCAAAGAAATATCTGTGACAGATTCATGAGGTTTTAGATATAATTTCCTAAAATAATATTGATTGATATTTTGATATGACATATTATATGATAAATACTTTTTTTTAAGGTATTTATAATAAAAAAGAAAAAATGATTACTAAGAATAGAGAATTTTTTTCACCACCTTATTATTTCTTTCTTAAAGAGACCGAAAATAAATATACGTTATATTTTTCTGTGGAGGATACAATCACCGAAGCAAGAAAAAAAGACGACTTTATATCGTTTCAGAAAGAAAAAGAACAAGATGTAAAAAAATATATTAAAAATATTTTCAAGGGTAAGAAACCAACATCTACAAAAAAAATGAAAGATGAGTTGGGTGAACTTGTAAATGCTGATGGTGCAATTCCAAACTCAAAAATTCCAATTCTTGACCCAAGATTACATCCGAAAAAAACTATGGACCAAGCGGTTGCCGCAGCAAGAATCACTAACGACCCACTAACAAGAGGTTATAGAACTTATTATGGTGAATCTGAAATAAAAGAAGTTGACATGTCTGATGCCTTTGGATACGAAGAAACAAAAGACCTTGATGGCAAAGAAACATTTAAGTATTTCAAAGATGAGTTGGAGATGAACCCCGACGAGGCGAAAGAAAGAACAGTACAACAAGGTAAAGACCCGTTTGGAAAGAAAGATAAAAAATCCAAATATAAAAATGATAAAAATTTTATAACAAGGGCGACATTATCTGAAATACAAAAACAAAAGGCGATAAAAGTTTTGGAAGATATTTTGGTTAATAAAAAATCAAAACCATCTGACGTAAACGAAAAAGAAGTCAAAGTTTCAAGTATTGTTAAAAAGAATTTGAATACTTTGAAAAAACAAGCGGAGAAAGAAGGAATATCAATAAGCGAACTTATTAAAATGTTAAAAAGTGAATAGTAAGATTTACGACGAAAAAGTTATATTCCCTGAGGATAGACAAGAACATTTGAGAATTTGTTTCTTGAAGGTAAAAGACGCGGATAAAAATACTGAAGGATATAAAAGAAATCAGGAATTACAGGGTCAAAAAACTATTACCTACAAACAATTAAAGAGAATAAAAAACTTTTTTGATAATTATAAAGGAAAACAAACCGACCCTGAGTTTATATTGAATGGTGGTTTTGAAATGAAAAATTGGGTGGAAAATGAGCTGAGAAGGTTAAGACAAGGAATTGCCATGACCGCAAAAAACAAAATGAATACGGGAATGCAAAATCAGTTTATAAGTACTCACAGTAAAGATGGTATTGATGTAAGACCATCAAAAGAACATTCAAGAACCGTGGACAAATATAATGCCGCGGTTACAGAAAGTTTGAAAAGAATAAACGAAATAATCTCAAAAATCTAAAAAATTATGGCAAACGAATTAGCATTGGATTTAAGCCAAGACGTACCAAATCAACTCACTGCAATTGCTGACAGGGAAAGGTCAAGGTTAATACCAAAAAATGAATACTACCAAACGGGCGATGAATACTCTGCTACAAACCCAAACGCACTTGCCGACGGTGATTCAAAAGGTAGAGGTACAGGTGTTTTCTTAGATGTTTATAACAATCAAGTTGGGACAAGAGAAGACATTAGTGAAAGAGTTTCAGAAATAAGAATTAACAAATATAACTCATCAAACGGATACCCTAATTTCCAATTATAATGAAATTACAAGAATCATTAAAAAGTTTAATTTGTGAGGTCGCCTCTATTGAGAGTGTAATTGACTGCATCAAAAAGAAACAAAAATGTATAATTTATTATGATGGTGATGAACCAGGTGGTAAAGGTCTAAGAGAAATAGAGCCTGTATGTCTTGGAACAAGTAAGGCAGGAAATAAAGTTTTAAGGGCTTGGGATGAGGTGGGCGCTTCTCATAGGGCCACAACAGGAGAAAAACCTTTACCAGGATGGAGAATGTTTAGATTGGATAAAATAATGACATTAAAACCAACAGGAGAAAATTTTACAGAAATGAGACCAAATTTTAATCCAAATGGTGACAAATCCATGATTAATGTTATACTTGTAGCTAAATTTTAATTTTATGATGGACGAACAATTTTTACAAAAACTTATGCTTTCAAAAGCAATTATGGATAAAACAGAAGGAACCAAAAGAAATTCCTTACCACAAAGAGAGTATTATAACGAAGAAACAGAAGAATATTCAGCCCCTCAGGCAAAATATAACATCCCACAAGAATTACTTTCGGAGCAAATGCCACAACAACAAATACAACACTTTTCAAACCCAACCAAACCCGTAGGTGCACCAACAATAGATGCAATAAAAAGCTCAAAGTTGCCTGACGAGATAAAAAGGTTAATGATAGAACATCCTATCAATCAACCACAGGCACCAACCACAACACTTTCAAACGAGTTAATTGAAAAGGCGGCTAGACTTATGAGAGATAATAAGTCAGGTTATGTTCCCGAATCCGTAAAACCACAACCTAAGAAAGTTGAAAAAACAGAATCTACTTTGGACTACGGTAAAATTCAAAAAATGATTGAATCCGCAGTTAATAAGGCGTTAAAAGAAAATGGATTATTAGTTGAATCAACTGAGAAATCTAACGAAAATTTTACGTTCAGAGTTGGAAAACACATATTCGAAGGTAAGGTAACAAAAATCAAAAAAATATCATAACTGACTTTCTTTATTTGACATAAACAATTATATTTTAATTTATAAATTGTAATTATGTCAAAAATCAAAGTTTTAGTTGTCCCGAGTGACAGAACCGGCGTTGGTAAATTTCGTTCGGTTGACCCCCATATTTTCCTACAAAATTTGTATGGTGAAGATTTCCATGTAGATATTATCTATGAACCAAACATGGATGATATGAACTTTTGGAAACAATACCCATTAGTTGTATTTCACAGAAGTATTAGTCCTGATTTTGATAAATCAGTTGAGTTAATCAATAAATTAAACTCCATGGGAATTATTACCGTGGCAGATATTGATGACTATTGGATGCCAGGAAAGGAACACCCAATCCACGATATCATAAGAGTTAATAAGATTAACGAGAAGATTGTTGCAAATCTCAAAGTTGCAAAATACGTAACAACAACCACAAGTATTTTCGCTGACGAAATCAGAAAGATTAACCCAAATGTTGTTATTTTCCCAAATGCAATCAATCCAAAAGAATCACAGTTCAGAGAACCAACACCTGAATCAGATAGATTAAGAATTGGTTGGTTAGGTGGTTCTTCTCACTTACACGATTTACAGTTACTAGACCAATCATTTAGTAAATTATCTCAATATAACGATAAATTACAATATATTCTTTGTGGTTTCGATACAAGAGGAACTATGACGGAAATTAACCAACAAACAGGAGAACAGAAAAAAAGAAATATATTACCTCACGAAACAGTATGGGCGGAATACGAAAAAATATTTACACAAGGTTATTCAAACGTAACCCCTGAATATAAAAAATTCTTGGATACATTTAAGGATGAACAATATGAAGGTACTGAAAACGAAGGATATGTCAGAGTTTGGACCAAACCCGTTACATCTTATGCTAAGAATTATTCAAAATTTGACGTATCTTTGGCACCAATCAAAAATCATATCTTTAATAGGGTAAAATCACAACTTAAAGTAATTGAAGCTGGATTCTATAAAAAGGCGTTAATCGCTTCAAATGTTGGACCTTACACAATAGACTTGAAACATTGCTTACAAAATGGTAACTTTGTGGACGGAAACGCACTTTTGGTTGACGAAAACAGAAATCATAGTGATTGGGCTAAGTATATTGAGAAGTTAGTTAAGAATCCAAACATGGTTAAAGATATGGGAGAAAGATTGTATGAGACAGTAAAAGACACATACGACCTTAATGTAGTTACCAAAAATCGTGCTGAGTGGTACCGTTCAATTGTAAAATAAATAAAAATGATAAACACACCAATTACCAAAATCTTATTTCTTGACATCGAAACCGTAGGTGGATGCAAAGACTTGGAAGATTGCAAAAAAAACAATCCCCATGTCGCAAAACAATTTGTAAAATATTTTGATTGGTTTTTAAAAAGATTTCCTGAAGACGATACAGCGGTTCCACACAAAGAGATTGAGTCAGTCAAAATGAATAATGTTTTCGTTAAAAGAGCGGCACTTGTTCCCGAATTTGCTAAAATTATATGTGTTACATTTGCCTTCGTACTTGAAAATGGTGAAGTTAAAAAACAATCTTTTTATGGTGATAATGAGAAAGAAATATTGGTGGAATGTCAAAAACTTTTGACAAGGTGTGGAAAGTTGGATTTTTTCCTTTGTGGACATAATCTTAAAAACTTTGATATTCCGATGTTAGCGAAAAGAATGATAATAAATAATTTGATGCCCCCATCAATTTTACCAAGTTATGACACAAAACCATGGGAGGTAAAGGCGATTGATACCAAAGAAATTTGGCAATACGGTTCTTATACATCAATCGGTTCTTTGGATTTACTTTGTTCTACCATGGATATTCCATCATCTAAGGAAGGTGAAGTGACAGGAGATAAAGTACATGAGTCGTATTGGAATGAAGATAAGTTAACAGATATTGTTACTTACTGCGAAAAAGATGTTGAAGTTTTAATAGATATAATAAAAAAATTAAAAAATTTAGAAAAATGAGTGGATTTGACCCAAAATTATTAGAAGAAATACAAAAACAGTTCGAAAATATTAAAGAATCAGAAAACTTTGTTCCTGATAAAGAATATCAAAAGGAACTCGAAGATTTTATAAATCAGAATTTCGGAGAGGAGTTTGAAACGAACTTAAACAACTCGATTAGAACACAGACTCTTAAAGTTAAAAAACTAAACCCTGATGCGGTATTACCAAAGTATAACTACCCATCTGACTCAGGTTTTGATTTACATTCTGTTGAAGATATTATCATACCGGCATTTGGAAGAGCATTTGTTCCAACAGGACTTTCATTTCAGTTTTCTGAAGGTTTGGAAATACAGGTTAGAACAAAAAGTGGGTTGGCAATCAACCAAGGATTAATGGTTCTTAATTCACCTGGTACAGTAGACCAAGGATATTCAGGTGAAATAAAAGTAATCATTTTTAATACAAATAACGCCACAGTTACAATACCAAAAGGAATGAAAGTTGCACAAGCGGTGTTATGTCCGGTACTTAACGGAAAGTTTGTTGACTTGGTAGAAGTAGACACATTTGAAGAAACTGATAGAGGAAGTAATGGTTTTGGTTCAACAGGAATAATTTAAAAATATAGTATGTCTGAATTATTAACAGTCGGATATTCGACAAGAAAACACAATCCTGAATTTATAGAATATCTTAAAAAGAGTTCGGGGTTTAAAAAAATAAATGTAATAGAAAAAGTAAACAACGGTGAGAAATCGTTGGCACAAGTATATAATGAGATTCTAAACGAATCTGAAACTGATATTGTGGTGCTTTGTCACGATGACATTTATTTTGATACAACATCTTGGTATTCAAAAATAATGAGACACTTTGAAAAAAGTGATTTTGGTATTTTGGGTGTTGCAGGTACAACTTACATGCCCGCGTCAGGTCAGTGGTGGGAGGATAGGTCAAAAATGGTTGGAATTGTAAATCACGAACATGAGGGAAAAAAATGGGAATCAAAATATTCTGATTCTCTTGAAAACAAAATCAAAGAGGTTGTTATCGTGGATGGATTATTTATGGTGATTGACAAAAGAAAAATCAAAAAAACTTTTGACGAAGAATTTAAAGGATTCCATTTTTATGATATTCCTTTCTGTTTTTCAAACCATATTGAGGGAGTTAAAGTAGGTGTTATAACAAACATCAGAATTACCCACAAATCAATCGGTATGACAAATGAAGAATGGGAAAAAAACAAAATAAAGTTTTCTGAAAAATACAAAAATCAATTACCATTAAAACTTCCATTCAACCCAAATGATAAAATGAAAGTTTTAATAAGTTGTTTATTTTTCAAAACTTTCACAGGTTCAGAACTGTATGTTTATGAATTGGCAAAAAATTTAATCAAACAAAATGTTGAGGTAACAGTACTATCAGATATAGGCGGACCATTAACAGATTTGGCAAAAAAACAAGGTATCAAAGTTTTACCCCATAACCAACCACCAGGATTTAAATTAGGTGATGGAAAGTGGGGAATGAATACACCACAAGGATTTCAGGTGTCTCAAGAGAATATGTTATACAAAGTTTCAGATGTGAACTACGACATTATACACATTCAACATAAACCCGTCGCTGAAAGAATAATCCAGTTGTATCCAAACATACCAAAAGTTTATACCATACATTCCGAAGTAATTAGTTTAGAAGACCCAATCAAACACGAATCAATAAAAAAATACATTGCGATTAGGCCTGAAATTAAAGAGTACATTATCAACAAATTCGAAATACCTGAAGATGAGGTTGAAATCATATATAATCCGATAGATGAAAAAAAGTTTTATATTGGTGATTCAAAAAATGAAAATTATGTTCTTTTTGTTGGTACTATCGATTATTTGAGAGAAAAAACCATTAAAGATTTGGTGGAAAAAACAAAAGAAAAAAATACCGAACTTTGGTTAGTGGGGGAAAACAAATCAGATTATTTAGAATCAATCACAAAAGAAAAACATGTTAAATATTTTCCCGCAACTTGGGATGTTGAAAAATATATTAAAAACTGTAAAGAAACCGCAGGTATACAATTAGGTAGAACAACAATTGAAGGTTGGATGTGTGGTAAATCAGGTTGGATTTACAAAGTAGATGAAAATGGGGATATTCTTGATAGAAATTACTACGAACCCCCCGTTGACATAAAAAAATATCATTCATCCACAGTTGGAGAAAGTATTAAAAAAGAATATGTAAAAATTTTATCGTAATTATGAAATTATTAATCAAATTTCCAACAAGAAATAGAAAAACAAAATTTTTAACCACCTTAAGAAAATACTATAATTTTCTTTCAAAAAAAAACGATGTTACGTTTCTAATAACAATCGATGAAGATGACTTAGAAATGAATAATGATTTTGTTAAAGAAATTTTAAATACTTATGATAATTTAATTTATTTCTATGGAGATTCAAAAACAAAAATTGAGGCGGTAAATAAAGACCTAGACAAAATAAAAGATTGGGATATTGTTTTACTTGCGTCTGACGATATGATTCCGGTTGCTAAAGGTTATGATGATATTATCATAAATGAAATGAAAACCAACTTCCCAGATACTGACGGTGTATTATGGTTTAATGACGGATACCAAGGAAATAAATTAAACACGTTATCTATTTTAGGTAAAAAATATTTTGAAAGGTTTGGTTATATATATTATCCCGAGTATAAATCCGTTTGGTGTGATAATGAATTTATGTCTGTTGCAAATATTTTAGGAAAACAAAAATATTTTGATAACATAATAATAAAACACGAACACCCTGATTGGGGTTTTGGAAATAGAGACCAAATTCACAATATAAATTTTAAAAATGAAAGTTCAGATAAATTAGTTTTTAATAAAAGAAAATCGACAAATTTTGATTTATGAAAGTTGCATTCAACACAATGTTAAAAAATGAAGAAAGAATATTACCTCATATTCTAAAAATATGGTCAACGTATCCCGTAGATTTATTTATTTTTTATGATGATAATTCTACAGATAAATCTGTAGAAATAATTAAAGAATTTTTACCTAAAGAAAAAGTTATAATAGTTAATGATAAATTACCTAAATTTAACGAATCCTATTACAGACAAAAAATGCTGGATGTCTCAAAAGAAAATAAAGTTGATTTTGTTTTTTCAATAGATTGTGACGAGTTATTAACATCAAATATCACTAAAAATTTTAATAATTTTATTAAAATTTATAACGAAGTTGATTTACAATTGTATTGGTATAATTGTGTTAACGACACAATAAAAGAATATAGGTCTGACCCACAATATAAAAATAATTATAGAAGTTTTATTTTACCTTTAAACAAAATAGGAAAATTAAACCTAAATGATTGGAAATACCACACACCGAGAACTCCGTTTGTAAATTTAAGAAAATCCGCAACAAGAGACTTCGGTGTACTTCATTTACAAGCCATAAATAAGAAATTCTATGCAATAAAACAATTGTGGTATAAACATTTTGAGTTTGTTAATTATAAACACTCAGTTGATTTTATTAATTCGAGATATGACCCTGTTGTTAATAATTTAATTTTTAACGAAGAAAAAATTAGTAATGATTTAATCGAGGGTATTGAATTTGACTCAAAAGTATTTGATGGTTTAGAAATTGAAAAGGGATACTTGGATTTCATCCATAAAAATTATAACGAAAGTTTGGTGACTTTTGGAAAAGAATACCTGTAAAAAATATTTTGGAAAATTTACCTTTATTTAAAAATTTTTTAAGCAAAGACAAACACGGTAGAGAAATTAACTTTTATCGTATTTCTGATGTCGTACCTTGTGGAGTGTCATTGGTTTATCCTAATTTAATGTTTGTTAGTAGTGGTGGTGACACTGTTTACAAACCA
>Ga0164293_10006238_pt1 | contig 10157 bp, 14 predicted proteins | sample GEODES118metaG_FD_111487 | JGI IMG/M metagenome (GOLD analysis project Ga0164293, IMG submission 111487) | Eutrophic lake water microbial communities from Lake Mendota, Wisconsin, USA - GEODES118 metaG | ecosystem: Environmental > Aquatic > Freshwater > Lake | place: USA: Lake Mendota...
ACGAAACGGACCTCAGGACGATTTTGACGGTATCATATATTCTAGAGGTGCAGCTGCTACTGGAATATCGTTTTTTGGTACAACTAATAAAATTTCATATACTTGGAATAATGCTGTTGATACTTACAGTTGGGATAGTGGATTGACCATACCAGATTTGACATGGTGCATGATTGCAGTTTCCGTTACCAGCACCTCAGCAACAGCATATCTGTGTCAATCCAGTGGAATTACCAGTGCCACTAATACTGTATCTCATACCAGCACAGTACTGGATGATGTAAAACTTGCTCAAGATGATCTTGGTGGTAGATTTTTCACTGGAAACATAGCCACAGCAATGATCTACGATCGTGCCTTGTCAGCTGATGAGATCACACAAAACTTTAACGCCTTACGCGGTAGATACGGACTAGCATAATCAAAAACTCTTGTTCTAACCAAAAGTTTAGTGTATAATATAGTATATGCTGAATATCATAAGTGACTTCATAAAAGGTATTTTACCTACAAAAAAGAAAACCACACCCAGTGGTTGGACCAGTTTCAACGCACCCTGTTGCCCACATAATGGTGAGTCAGCAGATACCCGTGGTCGTGGTGGACTAACAGCTAACCCAGATGGTAGCGTGTCTTTCCATTGTTTCAACTGTAACTTCAAAGCCAGCTATCAACCAGGTCGTCACTTAACATTCAAATTCCGCAAGTTGTTAAAATGGTTAGGTGCTGATGACACTGACATCAAACGTTTGGTAATCGAAGCTATCCGTGTGCGTGAATTGGTTGCACCAGAAGAGGTCAAACAAGAAGCTGAAGAAGAAAAGATTGAATTCAAAGTCCGTGACTTACCAGATGATGCAGAGAATTTGGTTGCACTAGATTATGTCCATCCAGCATTGGAATACTGTGTAGCACGCAAAATTGACATAGCAAAATATCAGTTTTACGCAACTCGTCAAGAACAATATAATCTACACAAGAGAATTATCATACCGTTCGTCTGGCAAGGTAGAACAATTGGTTATACTGCCAGAGCCATTGAAGAAAACGTTAAACCAAAATATCACAGCAACTATGAACCAAACTTTGTGTTTAACATGAACAATCAACAACTGGATTCAAAGTTTGTCATAGTCTGTGAAGGACCGTTTGATGCTATGAGCATAGATGGTGTAGCGGTATTAAATAATGAGTGTAATGAAACACAAGCAGACATTATAGAAAGTCTAGGCAGAGAAGTCATAGTAGTGGCAGATCGAGATCGTGCTGGTGCTCGGATGATTAACAATGCTATTGAATATGGTTGGACGGTAAGTTTTCCTGTGTGGTTAGAAACTTGTAAAGATGTAAATGAAGCAGTGGTAAAATATGGCAAGCTGTTTGTGCTAAAAACTATCTTAGATAGTAAACATTCGAGTAAACTCAAGATAGAACTTATGCGAAAAAAAATGTATAATTAATAGTATATGACAAAAGAATATTCTCCAGAACTACAGAAACTATTTTTAGAAATGATGCTAGAAGACGCACAGAGTTATGTGCGTGTGCAGAATATCTATAATGCAGAAAACTTTGATCGTAGCCTACGTGAAGTGGCTAAGTTTATCAAGTCACACACTGATGATCATAAAGCCATGCCCACACATGAACAGGTCAAGGCAGTCACCAGCGTTGATCTTAAACGTGTGCCGGATCTAACAGAAGATCATTATAGTTGGTTCCTAGCAGAGTTTGAAGGCTTTACTAAACGCAATGAACTAGAACGTGCTATCCTTAAAGCTGCAGACATGTTGGAAAAAGGTGATTATGATCCTGTAGAAAAACTTATCAAAGATGCAGTACAGATTAGTCTTACTAAAGACATGGGTACTGACTATTTCTTAGATCCTCGTGCTAGATTATTAGCGATCAAGAGTAATAACGGGCAGGTAAGTACAGGTTGGCCAACTCTTGATAAACGATTATTTGGTGGTATGAACCGCGGTGAACTTAACATCTTTGCAGGCGGATCTGGTAGTGGTAAAAGTTTATTCATGCAGAACATAGCTATCAATTGGGTTACTCAAGGACTTAACGGGGTGTATCTAAGTTTAGAACTTAGTGAAGGCTTATGTGCTATGCGTATGGACAGTATGGTGGCCAATGTATCAACTAAAGAAGTGTTCAAAGACCTAGATACTATTGAAATGAAAGTTAAGATGGTAGGTAAGAAATCTGGTGTGCTACAGATCAAATACATGCCAGCACAGAGTAATGTAAATCAGATCCGTAGTTACTTAAAAGAACTACAGATCCAAACAGGCATGAAGTTAGACTTTATCATGGTGGACTATTTGGACTTGGTCATGCCAGTAAGTGCTAAAGTTAGCCCAAATGACTTGTTTGTCAAAGACAAATATGTATCGGAAGAGTTAAGAAATCTTTCCAAAGAACTTAACATTTTAATGATCACAGCTTCACAGTTGAATCGTGGAGCAGTAGAAGAGATTGAATTTGATCACAGTCATATCGCAGGTGGATTAAGTAAGATTAACACAGCAGACAACGTGTTTGGTATCTTTACAAGTCGTGCTATGCGTGAACGTGGTCGTTATCAACTACAGCTTATGAAAACACGTAGTTCAAGTGGTGTAGGTATGAAAGTAGACTTAGAGTATGACTTAGAAACTTTAAGAATTACAGATCCAGGTGAAGAAGCACAGGAAAGTGGTCTACGTGGAGTTGGTGCAACTAATATCCTAAGTCAAATTAAAACTGGTAGTAGCGTAAATCCAGCAGAAGATCACACTAAAATTTCCGCAGGAATAGACAGCAGTAAATTAAAAAATATGCTAGCAGGGCTTAAAAATACCTCCGAATGAACAACTTAAAAATATTATGTACTGGTAATCCTAATACTGCCGCCATAGCTCAAGCAATAAAACAAATATTACCGCAGACTGATTTTGCTAGTAGATCCACTGGGTATGATTTGAGAATGTGGAATCCAGCCGATGAAGATTATTTTCGAAAAAACATCTCAAACTATAACGTATTAATCAATAGCAGTTTTATATCAAATGGTGCTCAACAAAAAATATTAGAAATAACCAAAGAAGTTTGGAGTGTTGGGCACGTATTTAATATTGGAAGCACGGCAGAATATGAAGGACGAAATAGCTATTTGCCACACTATAGCATACAAAAGCGTGCTCTTAGAGATCTAAGTTTAAGTTTGTGCTCTAATAAATTTAGAACAACTCACATCACAGTTGGTAAATTAAATGATATTAAGAATACCATGTATCTGGATCCTATTCATATTGCCAAAGCAATTAAGTGGGTATTAGAAAATGAAGTTAACATACCAATTTTAGGAATTGAAAAATTTTCTAATTAAATGAAAAAACATTTTTGTTATGAATTTTATAAAAATTTAGCCATATGGTCAAATAACAGCAAGTTAGAGTATGGTCCTTGCTCATATTTTTCTGGACCAAGATTTTCTGCTTCTACTCAATTTGATTTAAACGAAGTGTGGAATCATCCTCAGAGAAAAATTTATAAACTAGCAGCAGAAAATGATCAACCAGTGGTTGGCTGTCAGGTCTGTTATAAAGCTGAACTATCAGGGTTAAAAAGTCGTCGGCAAGGATCATTTGATCTTTATGAAAAGTTTCTTAAACAGTCTGACTTAGATGATAGTCAAGGCCCTTTAGCTATAGACTATAGTATTGGTAATTTATGTAATCTTAAATGTGTAATTTGTATGCCAGAAAATAGTACAAGCTGGATAGCCGATCATATTAAATTATATAATAAAACGGATCAAACCAAATATAAAAAATATAATCAACTTGAAATAGTTGATACTTCGCTTTTAAAAAATCTCAAATACATACACTTTCATGGTGGTGGTGAACCATTGATGAGTGATCATCATAAAAATTTATTATTACAGGTGAAACAAATCAAAGGATTAGCGGATGTAAGGGTATCATATAACACAAACGCTACATTCAAAGTATCTAAAGAAGTATTAGATTTATGGGCAGAATGTCAACTAGTGGAAATATATTTTAGCATTGATGACATTGGTGATAGATTTGAGTATCAACGCACAGGTGCCAAGTGGGAGCAAGTTTTAGATGTTTTAAATTGGTTCTACGAAAACATGCCAGTTAATCATTTATTTTATATAAGCTGTACTTATAGCTACCTTAATATACTTTATCTAAACGAATTGCTTGAATGGAAAAATCAGTATTTTTCTAAGAATAGACTGGGTGATATAACTAAAATAAGATTTGAAAAAGTAGAAAGAAAATGTACACTAGACGCAGTTAGTCCTAAGTTTTACAACCTACTTAAAAAGAAATTTAATAATGATCCTGAATTAATAGGTGTGTTAAATGGACTTAATATTGTAAACAACTATAATCCTAGCATGTTTATTAAATATATAGAAGATTTGGACCACATACGTAATACTAATTGGCGTAAAATATTACCAGAGTTAGCATCTGTATTATAGTTAAACATCGATAAATATACTAAATTGGAGTAAAAATTGTGCAGAAACGCACCCGTAGCATACTTACCGAGCTTGACGAATTACTCACACACAAAGACAAGGATAATCTCCTAGAGTCACGTGCTAATAACATCATTAATGGTGCTATTAATCTAATCCGTTATATTCACGAAAACTATGAAGCCGAACAAGCTGGTGAGCTTGAGCGTCGTCTTCTTAATGCTATCAAAGGTCAAGATCCTGCTAAATTTACTCGAGGCATTAGGAAACTTAAAGATGAAGATTAATGAAGTTCTAACAGAAGGCCCACTGGATTTTGCTCGAAAAATTGGTGGTAAAATCAAAGGTGCAGTAGCCAATTATCAATCAGCCAGCACACAAAAAGATCAACAGATCAAAGTTAACAACATAGTAAAAGGTGCACTACAAAAGTGGAATGCTGTGCAGTCTAATCTTACTACAGCAGGTAAAGATATTACTCCTGAAGTTTTCCTACAATGGTATGATAAGTTTAGTGGTGGACAAGAACACACAACAACATTAGACCAGATTGATCCATTAAGTGTAAAACAATGGTTAACCAAAGAAATTGGCAGTTATCTAGCTAATAAAGAGCTAACAACCGAGCCAGAACAAACACCAGGTCAACCCAAGGATCTACCTCCTAGCGCAGATGCTGGACAAACAACACCAAATATTATAATTCCCCCAGGTGCAAAAACTGCTGGTCCCGCAACAACTACAACTGCGCAGGCTACTGCTGCATTAACTCCAAGTGAAAGATTCCAAAAAGTGCAAAATGAACCCATTATTATGAAATATAAGAATTTTGAATTTGGATTAAATGACCAAGGTCAGTGGTCAAGATTAGGCAGTAATAAAGGACTACCACAAAACTATCAAGCCATGTTAGACAAAGCCGCAGGATATGTGTAATGAAATTATTTGAAATAAAAAAGCAAACTCCTGATTTTTTACTAACAGAAAGTAAAAATGTTCATCTTGAACACCTCGAAGACCTAATATTTAATTTAGGATACCAAGGTGGCATACAGGCATTAAACTACATAGAAAGTCTGCGTGCTATGCTAGGTGAAGGTACAGGTACTACAACTAAACTAACAGTCAAATGGGACGGCAGTCCTGCTATTATCTGCGGTGTAGATCCCAGTGACAGTAGATTTTTTATAGGAACTAAAAGTGTATTTGCCAAAGGCGAACCTAAACTTTGCAAGAGTCCTAAAGACATCGAACGCTTCTACAGTGAACAGCCTGAGTTGGCCAGCAAACTAGCATCAGCACTGAAATATCTTCCTAAACTAGGCATTGGTAAAGTATTACAGGGAGATCTAATGTTTACTGAAGATGACTTATCTACAGTCACAGTCAATGACGAAGACTGCTATGTGTTCACACCTAATACTATTACCTATGCTGTACCAGTTAACAGTCAATTGGGTCAACGCATTGCCAGAGCAAAATTAGGAATTATTTTTCATACTGTTTACGAAGGTGATACGATAGAGTCAATGACTGCCAGATTTGGTGTTAATGTCAGCGGATTAAATCAGCACGCTGACGTATGGTTTGATGATGCAACTTATAAAGATTATACAGGTATTGCTAGTCTTACCCCAACAGAAAATACTAAAATTAAAAAATATCAAGATGCAACATTAAAAACCATGGAAAAGATTGGTCAACAGCGTTTTGATATCATTTTATCCAATAAAGAATTTGCTCGTACAATCAAACCTTTTATCAATCAATCTATTAGACAAGGTATACAAATAGACAATCCTGTTGGATTTTTAAAACAATTTGTATCCTATTATACAAAAGAACTAACTAAAGATATCGATGATCCTACTAGCCGCAAAGCACAAAATCGTCTGGTAAAAATTAAAGAAAAAGAACAATGGGTAGCAGACAATTCAAATACTCTGATAGGAATTTTAGCCACATATAAACGTATTGTTGAACTTAAAAACATACTGATGACTAAACTACGTCAAGTTGAAGGCATTGGTACATTCCAAAAGACCAACGACGGTTACAAAGTAACATCACCAGAAGGGTTTGTAGCCATTGGTCACGATGGTGGTGCTATTAAACTAGTAGACAGACTAAGTTTTAGTCGTGCTAATTTTCTCAAGAGAACATAATGTTTGATTTTATTCAAGAAATAAACGAAGCTAGAATTTATAAAAATGGTGATACACTCAAAGGCAAAACAGCTGATGATCTGGCCATTGGCGTATTTTTAATGATTATGATGTTGGAAATATTGCGCAACATTGACAAAGATTACGCTAAAAAATATGCTATACAAACCATTGGTTATGAAAATTTTACTGCCATGCGGGGTAGTGCCAGTGACCTACATAATCTTCTAGCAGTACTGGCTAATCAGGAAGACTATAAAGACAAAATAGAAACCAATAGTAAAATTAATGTGCCAGTATTACAACTGCGTAGATATCTCAGAGACATTGAAAATGATCGTAAAGATATCAGTTTAGATAGACAATTATTTTTAAAATTAGAACAGTTTTTAAATATTAAAAATAGCAGTTTTAGACAAATACGTAGAAATGTAGCGGATTGGCGTCTAAATAGCACAGCTGAAAAAACACTGATACGTAGAAATATCAAAAACTATCTAAATAATTACAATCAACAAACTGATATCCTGGTTTATTTTAGGGATCAGGCTAAATAATTGTATGCGCGAAAGCGTACATTTATTAGGAGAAATACAAAATGGCAATTACTAAAGTAAACCCAACAGCAACAACATTAAACGTTGAGCAAATTGGTCGTGACATTAGCTTCTTTACAGTTGACTACATCAATGCAGTTAACGGTTCAGCAGGCCCAAATGGCGCACAACAAGCTGTTCTAAACACAATCCAAACTCTACATACAATCGTAGCAGCTGGACCACTAGCAGACTCTAACACTCAACAAACTTTTGCTATCGAAGGCCCATTGTACACACCTACAGGCGGTACAACATTACAAGCATCTATCCGCGCTTTAGGCACAGTTGATTCAATCGACTTATCAGGCGCAACAGTAACAGCAACTAAATTAGCTGTCTTAACAGCAGCAGTCGTAGCTTAATTTAGTAGCAGGAAACAAACTTAAAGCACTCTTTCTAAGAGTGCTTTTTTTTTGACTAATATTTCTATAAATAACTACATGTGCAAAACAGCACAAATTTTAGGGGAAACAAAATGGCAATCACTAGAGTAAGCGGTGGTGCAGCACCAGTGGTAACAACAGGTCGTAGTTTAAGTATGTTTACGGTCAGTTCCTCAGGTGTACATACAAGTTATAATGCTGTTGATAGTGACTTTGAAAAACTTGTACGTGCCTTAGAAACTGTGGGTACTGTAGAAATACTTGGTACTCCTAGCTCAGGCGCATTTAGAGTAGCATTAAGTGGAACATCATCTGATTCATCAGCATTAACAACTTTATGCAACGTAGCAGTGTCAGGAGCAACGGTAGCATCTTACACATTCTAATCTGATTAGAATTATAAACAAGGCAGAATTAATTTCTGCCTTTTTTATTCTCAATAAATATCTGCATGTCAACAAATCTATATAGATATCAAGCACACACGCTGATTGATATAACTAAAACCAATGTAGTCAGTTATAGTCAAGAGAAAGAAAAACTACGTAACCAACAGCGTAATTGGGAAACTGTAATACAGATTCTAAGTCTGCGTGCTCAACTAATAACATTGGATTATTTAGGTTCAAAAATTGCCGATGTTAAAAAATATAGCTTTGGTATAAACTATACCGGTGAACACAAAATATGGACATTCGAGTTCAGTGTTGAACATGAAAATATCTATGCCATAGAAAATGATAGGTATGGATCTCTTAAAAATGATTTTCGTATTGCTCCTATCATACTGGGTCTTGATGAAACTGCTAAACCAGAAGTTGCACTGTTTTATCCCAGCGGTGCGGATAAAAATGTATACTTTATTGCTAAGAGATAAGAATAAATAATAGTTGATGCTACAACATCATATTACGGCACATATTAAGGCAAATAGATCAAGGCACAATCAATAAGCATCGCTTACTATGAGAGCGACGTATGTCAACCACTACAGAAATTGAAAAGAAAAATCTAGAAGCCCACGTTGAAATCTGTGCCGAAAGGTATAAGAACTTGGAAACTAAACTAGAAAATTTAGAAAATCGCATGGACGGATTTGATGATAGATTAGACAAAGTCGAAGGACATCTTGTTGACATTAAAAACGCTGTAACAAATAAAGTTGAAAAACAGTCAGATCGTACTATTACAATTTTACTAAGTGTGTTTGGTATTGTACTAACCGCACTAATCGGAATTTTTGCTTCTAACTTACTCAACTAAATAAAGTAAACAATAGGTTACTTTATGAAAATTGTTGAACTCACTAACAAATTACTATTACCCATCACTAACGAAGAGCATGCACTCTTAGCAAAGTTCAATGATGCACCTATGGCCAAAAGTCATTTGGATGAAAGAGAACAATTACTGGCCAATCAACTTACAATAAAAGATGTTCTATTACGCACCAATGAGCAAGGAAAAATCTACTACAAAAAACAAATTAACTGAGTTTGACGTAGAAAAAATTCAGAGATTTACACAAACTGAATTAGAAAAACTAGTTAATAATGAAATGCCTTTTTGTTACCAAATTGGTACTGATGTACTGGTTGGGCGCAATAAGGTTGTGAAAATCAATGACAAATGCTGGCGAGTTTTTGAAGGGAATCAGCAATTTTTTGATTTTTTTAGTCGTAAAGACGCAATTTTTTACTGTATTGCTGTACATCAAAAACAAAATACTCTAGCAGAAGAAATAAAGAAAAACGACACGCTGTTAAATAGATTGGAATTTGAAGCTTCTTTATACAGGCACAGGTATAAAAAAGCCAATGAAAAACAGGATGAGTGGGGGTCTGAATACTTCTCAAATCGTTATACAGAAACCGTGCATCGTATAGAAAACTGCAAAAAAGAATTAAAGAAAAGTCTCAACTTGGCTAAATACATTAAACTGTGATTAGGAATTACTAACATGAAATTATCTGAAATGGCTGTCACTGACGCCAAAAAAATTAATAAAGTGATGGAAAGCCGCTTTGGATTTGCCCTTGATTTTGGCAAATTAACTGTTGAAAAAGCAGAAAAATTAAGCGAAACTATTCAAGCAAATCTTGACAAAATTCGTTATAGTGTGGATCTACACACAGCAGAACGTAATCCACGTTATATGGAATTATTAACTGTTCGCGAAAGCCTAAATGCTTGGTTAGAAGAAAACCGTCAACAATTAACAGAAGGCGAAGTAGGCAATGCTGAAGTACTAATGGCTGCTAAAGACATGGTAGACAGCGTTCAAGACGCTATTGAAAAAGTTGGTAAAATGCAAAATGAGCAATTACCACAATTATTAGACAGTATCCGTGATCAAGTTGGTAGTGAACAAGCAGAAGGCTTTAAAAACGCTGTAGGCACAACATTAGATGCACTAATGCAGAATTTACAAACAGCACGTGAAGGTGTTGATAAAGGTGTTCGCATATTATCAGGTGAAGCAGTTGACAACCCAATG
>Ga0164293_10006239_pt1 | contig 10155 bp, 26 predicted proteins | sample GEODES118metaG_FD_111487 | JGI IMG/M metagenome (GOLD analysis project Ga0164293, IMG submission 111487) | Eutrophic lake water microbial communities from Lake Mendota, Wisconsin, USA - GEODES118 metaG | ecosystem: Environmental > Aquatic > Freshwater > Lake | place: USA: Lake Mendota...
CGTAGAAAGAAGCTGAAGAAGTATACTACGGTAGACAACTGGAAGGAACTGGTTAAGGGCGATAGAATTAAGGTTGTACGTGGTACTGGTACGTACTATGTTAATGACGCTGGGGATAAACAGTATCTTGCTGACGCTGGTATATACAATGTTATTTCTAGTGACGATAAGGGCTTGACCGTATATGCCAACGATGGAGGATTCGGGTATATCTATATGGGACCAGAAGAACCATCATCTACTCTGCCAAATGTATTTAGGAGTCCTCATAAAGTACTAAAAGTCAACATTCCTGAGCGAGTTTAATATTGGGGCAATTTGGTCCAAATATTACATAACAAGGCCGCTTATTTCTATAATTAGGCCCATTTTGGGTCAAATTAGATAGGGGTGAATATATGGTAACAAAGAAAGAATTCTTCACATACATGTCTTCTATATACAATGAAGACTTTCAAGATGATGATGTATACAAAACTTTCAAGTCTATTATTAAAATCAAAGACCGGGATCAAATTAAGCAATTAAAAGAACTCACTTTGATGAACAAGCGTGAGAGATTACTATATAGACACTCATTAGCGGCTAATGGTAAGGAACTCACACCAAGACAAGTAGACCAGTATATCAGCATGGTTGAACTGGCTATAGAACAAATAGACTAATCTCCAATAGACCCTAGGGATTACTTCAATAGTACCTCTAGGGTCTTTCTCTATACATACAGTACACACTCTACTCTCCTACCCTAGTACCATCTCAAAAGGAAATGGATATCCAATATTTTATTATTATGTGAATTATCCACGTTATAATCAAATATTTATCCTCCCCTATATATGAGTGTGTTGTGTATGGTATCCTTATATGTATTCTTATGTATGTATACTGTGTTTATAGGGGTTTATGAGCGTTGTGATCCTTGCTATAACTACCCGATTTTGACCCACTTGGGTGTATATTATAATGGATATATTAGGGTAAACAGCCCACAGAAAAATCCATTAAAGAATACTAAATGGGAGAAAAACCCACAAATCGGAGAGAAAAAAATGATATCAAACCAAGAAAATAATGAGATAAAGCAGCAGATGGATGTTGTTATATCTGAGCTAGAAAAGCTTGGGGTATCCGCTAGTAGCCATAGCAATAATACTGAGGGGCTTGGTGACGTTGTTGAAAATGTATTGAAATCTGTAGGCATAACAGAAGAACGATTCAAGCAATGGTTTGGATTAAGAGAGTGTAATTGCTCTAAAAGAAAAGCTTGGCTAAATAATCTGTTTAGTTGGAAGAAAAATCAGACTCAAGGTTGACAATCCGTTTTGACGATGTACAATCCTACTGGTAGAACACTATAATACAGTAGGAGTACAAATGCGATACGGTCTATGCTGCATATCTCTTGAATTACAAGAGCTTGACAATCCTATAAAATTTCAAACCATGACATACAAGCGGTTTTCATCGCTTGATCGTGAAGATGCCCTAGAAATTCTGGGCGACCGCATTCTCAACAATATGCGTGTCACGAACTCTATTATGCAGCATTGTGCTAAACATAATATGGTTTATCGTATTTCTAGTGATTTATTCCCCCTTATTACATATGACGAAGCCAACATTGACTTAGAGGATTTGCCAAATTATGACGATATTCAAGAAAGTTTTGATACTATTGCGGAGACTATTTCCAGTAATATGTTGCGTATTTCTTGTCACCCTAGTGAATTTAATGTGCTGGCTTCCACAAACCAAAAAGCAGTCGAAAAGTCCATCACAGAACTTAATTTCTATTCTTCATTCATGGACAGAATCGGATGCCCAGCAGACTATCGATCCCCAATGAATCTCCACGTTCATAATAAGCATGGAACCCATAGCGAGATCATAAGTCGTTTCATGCAGACGTTCAACAGTTTAGATGACAATTGTCGATCTAGGCTTGTTATTGAGAATGACGATAAAACTGGCTGCTGGTCTGTCAAAGAACTCACCGATATATTCCATCCTGCCACCCGTATACCGATTACATTCGACTACTTGCATCATGCCTGCCATCCAGACGGCCTGACAGAAGAAGGGGCTATACGGGCTTGCTATGCAACGTGGGGCGATTATACGCCACTCTTCCATTACAGCGAAAGCCGTCCCGGTAATAACCCAAGGGCGCACGCTGATTATGCCAATAATATTTTTGATACCTACGGTCTAGAGTTTGATATAGACTTTGAACTCAAAATGAAAGATTTTGCTATATTCAAACACAAACATATGATGAAGGAGTTAAGTTATGCATGATGATCCTTTAATAGAAATCAAATGTATAAACAAGATGTCCAAACATATTGGTAAAGATGTGGCTAAAAATATGAATATACCTTTGGATGAATTAAAACAGTATATCAAGCCAAAAGAGATCAAGTCCATCATATTACAATATTCTATCGTAAAGAATGGAAAAGCATTGATAAACGCATTTATACTTCAAAAGGTATTTAGAGAAGTAAATAATTGGATACTAGGAATACAATTATCAAAAATGGCAGCAAAGGGCGAATTGGAAGCATTGTGGGATGATGAGCAGAATTGTATGGTGTTCTCATCAAAATGACTCAACTCTTGACAGCCTAATGACGATAGTGTACAATACACCCATCTAAGGAGAACTTTAATGACTTGGCGTGAACTTAAAAACTTTATTAACAAACGTGCTAGGAATAATAAATCATTTTTGGACGCAGATGTTAATCTTTACAATTTTGATGATGGTTCGGAACATGATGTAGACATTACAGAATTGTCATGTAATAAAGAAGAATCAGACAATGAGGATGGAACTAACTGGGTTGTATATCTTTCGATAAATGATAAGGACGCAAATGATGAAACAGAAACTACGGAAGCAAGTGTCGATTGATTTCTTGAATCATGTAAAATTAAGTGTAAATGATATGCTTCAAACCAAGATTCCACAATCCACCAAACAAAAACTATGTATTATCATGGAAAAACTGTTGAATGAAACCAAGAGTTATAATGGATACAAGTATTTGTATTGGACTAGATATGGTAAGCTTGATTGGGATGAAGCTAAAACCAAGGCCGTCTATAAGGATATCCCAAAGGAATATATAACTGGTCCAGAGGATACAGGCAAGATTGATTTTGTAAGCGATATACAGGGCGAATATTCACGTAGCTATAATTAGGAGGACTTTATGGACCGATTTGATCTTGAAAACCATATCACCAATCTTCATTCGATTGTTGATTCTTTAAATGATATTTCTTATGGTATCCTTGAAGGTGAGTTTACTAAGGATGAGACTGTAAATGCTGTTGATGGTCTAGCGGTTTTGACTAAGGCTAAGATCGAAAAGCTTTTTGATACATTTGTAAGAGTATTTGAATTAGATGGATATACTCAAGACTTAACCGAGAATATTGATCCATTTAATACTCAAGATGTGTGGGTTTGATGCTCTGGAAAGAAATTAAGTCTTGGGCAACAAACCACAATTATACCGCAAAAAAGACTGAGGATGGATATGTCTGGTCTAGGCTTGACAATCCATCTAGGTCTGGTATAAGTAAGAGTGTCAGCAAACTAGCTACCGACATATACAATGATATGACGGATAATAAATTCTTAGAACATCAAGAGAAATACAAGAATGACTCACGATTTTGATTATGTTGAAAATATGGTTAGTGATCTTAGGGCTACAAGTAGCACTAAAGACAAAGAGGGAATTATTTTGGACTATTGCGAACGAAATAGTCCCGCAGCGGCTTTTGCAAAGAAAATTCTACTTTATACATATCATCCATTGTGGCAATATAATGTCACTAGTGACAATTTAAAGAAAAAGAATCAACTACGTGGTCAAAAGTATCACACTCTTTTTGAACTATTAGATGATCTAAAGAGTCGTTCAGTTACAGGCCATGATGCTATTGGTGCTGTAAATAGTTTTGTTGAACGTTATTCTATTTACGAAGAACTCATTCACTGCATTATCGATAAGGACTTAAAAACCCGTGCTGGCGACAAGATCATCAACAAGGCTATTCCAGATCATATTCCAGAGTTTAGTGTTGCTCTGGCAGATAAATATGAGCCTAAACTTGTAGATTGGAAGGATGGATGGTATGTTAGTCGCAAAATTGATGGTGCTAGGTGTATTGCTATTGTTGATGAACGCGGTGAAACCATTTTCCTATCAAGAACAGGTAAAGTTTTCGATACTTTGTCTGTTATCGCTAATCACATTCGTAATATGGGCATTTCTAACGTAGTTCTTGATGGAGAACTTTGTTTAGTCGATGATGATGGCAATGAAGATTTCCAAGGGGTTATGAAACAACTCAAGAAAAAAGATCATACGATCACAAATCCTTGTTTTAAAATCTTCGACATGCTTACGCATAACGAGTTTTATAGTAAAAAGGGTGAAAGTAATCGCCCGTATTCGTTGAGATTGGCTAATCTTCTGGAAACTTTCAAGAATAACAATAGTTCCTGTCTATCTATTCTCAAGCAAGATAAGATAAGTGGCGATTCTCATTTTCAAGAATTTGTACAAGAATCCACCCGCAATGGATGGGAAGGTTTGATGCTTCGTGCAGATGAATCATACAAAGGAAAACGAAGCAAAGACCTATTAAAGTATAAGAGCTTTCATGATGATGAATACGTCGTTATTGCTATTAAGTTTGGACCATTTCGTTATGTAAAAAATGGTCAAGAGTGTGAAGAAGAAATGCTTTCAAATGTAACCGTTCAACATAAAGGATATAATGTAGATGTAGGGAGCGGTTTCACCATATCAGAAAGACAATACTTCTATAGTAATCCAGACGCCATTGTTGGCAAAGTAATCACTGTTCAATACTTTGAAGAGACAAACAATCAAGATGGTGGCATTAGTCTCAGATTCCCTACGCTAAAATATATTCATGGAGTTAAAAGAGATGTATGAGTTTTCCAATCCGCTAGATTATATACTAAAGTGTACAGAGCAGGGTCTTATACCTAAAATCTTCACTGTTCAAAATGCTAAAGATGAACTAAAAAAACTCCGCTCTGAACTTCAAGAATTAAAAGAATATAATCAAGAACTACAGTGGATAAACAAACTCTTGCATGAACATCAAAATTCGTCCTGCAACAAGAAATGCTCAAGGCAAACCTTGACAAGTGACGATGATAGTGTACAATGATGGAAATGCGGGAGTGTAGTCCAACGGCAGAGACAAAGGACTTAAAATCCTTCAAGTGTGGGTTCGAATCCCACCGCTCCTATTTATTAATTGATAATGAGTTTACTCTTATGACATTCGACAAATGGCTTCAACAAGACGAAGGATTCGGACCAAGAATAGATCGAATATTGGATGATGTAAAAGTCTCAGTTGAACAAGAAAAAACTGACGATATAATTAAATGGTTAATGGCAGCATACGCTATGGGTCACGAACAAGGATATGATACTGGGTATTATGACGCCTCAGAAGAGGCTGGATTAACTTAACAAGGAGATTATATGAGTAAAAATTCGCTGGAGACTTTTAAGATTGGAAGTAAGGTTAAGTTGGCTGAAGATGTTTATGGGGTTATTAGTGCTGTGTGTATTCGTGGCAATAATTATGTTACCTATGAATGTTCTTGGTGGAATGGCCGCTCCCATGATAGTAAATGGTTCCATGAGAATGAAATTGAAGTTACTATCAGTGAAAAAACCAGAATAGGATTTGCATAAACGAAAGAGGATATCATGACAGATGATTGTTTTGAGTGGGAAAACAATTTAGTTGCCGTTGCTTATGCTCAAATGAATGATCGCGGAGACTTGTTTGATCTAAGATTACAGAAAAACCCTTACATACAAAATAACAAAGTTATTACTTTATACGCTTTAAGGAAAGATATATGCCATACATCGAAGAATCAAAAAGAGAAAGAGTAGATAGTTGTATTTCTGAGTTGGTACTTTGTATGAAAAGTACATTGCTCAACGCTGAAAACATTAATGTGTTTAACCTTGACAAACTAAACAATCAAGATATACTTGATTCAGCAGGTGTTGTTAATTACTGTATCACTAGGATCGTTAATAAAATGATGGGAGAGATTTCATACCCAAAAATAGCAGTGATGACAGGAGTGCTAGAAAATATTAAGCAAGAATTCTATCGTAGAGCAGCAGCACCATATGAGGATCGCAAGATCAACCAAAATGGAGATATAAAAGAATACAAGAAGATTTAAATATTTGCCCCAATAGCTCAATTGCATAGAGCAGGTCACTTCTAATGACAAGGTTGCAGGTTGGAGTCCTGCTTGGGGTACTTTTAAAATTATGTGTATAAATGGATAGAACCTACTGTTATATCCAAGGAGACATATAATGAAATGTGCTAAATGTAATTTAAACGACAGAGAGTATAGTGTACAAACAGGATCAAGAAAGGGTAAAATACAATCTTATTGCAAACAGTGTAATAAAGAGAATGTTATTCAAAGACAAAGAGCTTTAAAAGAAAAATGTGTTGAATACTGTGGTGGCAAATGCAAAATTTGTGGTTATTCTAAATATCTTGGAGCATTAGACTTTCATCATTTAGACCCTTCAACCAAAGATATAGCATTTAGTAAATATAGAGCTACTTCATGGGAAAAAAATAAAGAAATTTTGACCAAAGAATTAGACAAATGTATTTTACTATGTGCAAATTGCCATAGAGAAGTTCATGGTGGACTACATAATGAAATATGATTTGCGGAAGTGCCAGATTTCCATCCATTGCTCTAAAAAATCGTGTGCAACCACCAACGTATACGCTATAATATTGTAGCTACGGAGCCAAACGATACCCGTGAACGTGGGGATCAATTGGATTCATAGAATAGTGTTCTTAAAACTTTATTCTATGAGGTGACTTATGTATAAGATTGATAATTTTAACAGAGAATTGATAATTGAAAGATATGTTGATGATATTGTAGGAAGGTTGCATTTTCTTGAAGTAAAAGAGCATTTAAAAGATTGCCTATTGCAGCAAAAACACTCATTAAACAATGAGGATCTTGAAATAGAGATTATGCGTCACGATCCCGGTCTTATGACAGATATTTATCTAGAAGAGACTCTAGAGGAGGTGTCCCATGCCTAGATCATTTTCTAAAATCATAGAGTTCCGTATTGACGGTGAAATTTATGATGATAAAACAAAACCAGAATCGATATTAAATAACTACGATTGGACATTTGAAGATAGTATGGATGGAAATATTCAGATCTTTGCACATCACAAAGATGATCGTGGACAGATTACGAATATGACTAAGATTGGTGTGTATAAGCCATACTACAAATCAGATACAGAGCGTATTACAAGCACTTAAATAGAAATGTTTGATTCAAGTAGAAACGAAAGGAATCGTTTCTACTATTCTATATGTACAAAACTAACAATATTATTCTAGATGACTGTTTAATAGAAGTTCATTTCAATTCTTTACTAAAGAATAAACCATACTTAGTGCGGTATATTTCTTGGGATGAAAAGCTTGAACTGCGGTTATCTACAGAAGAATTAAGCAAAGTATCTGAATTAATCAATACGATATTAGAGGATGACATAAATGCCAGACCTAACGCTATCTGATAAAGAAGTTAAATTGATTCTTGATATGATTGACAATCAGCTTGATATGATATACCAAAATATCAATTACTCTGCAACGTCCGAATTCATGACTAAAAGGATAGAGCTTTTACTTAATATGCAAAAAAGGCTATCGATATATGAAGAATAGTATAGCTATTATAGGTGATGTTCATGGTAAATACGGGCGTTATCATGAAATCATCAGAGAACAAGATCGATACCCATACACTTTGCAGCTTGGCGATTTTGGATTTAAATATGAGACATTAAAAAATGTTGATTCTACTAGACATTTGATATTGCCGGGAAACCATGACAATTATAATGATTGTTATAACTACGCTCATTTTCTTGGTGATTATGGATACACATCTCTGAATAGGGTAGAGTTTTTCTATTACCGTGGAGCATATAGTATTGATCGTCACTATAGAACAATCGGTATTGATTGGTGGGAACAAGAGCAGGTAACAATAGATGAATTTATGATAGCTAGAGAGTTGTATAGACAATCTAAGCCAAAAATTGTTATCACTCATGATTGCCCACAGGCAATTGCTGCCATTATGCTTCGTCCAGATCAAAAAATTTATGAAAATATGACGGGGTGGGCATTGAATGAATTACTGAATATTCATCAACCAGATTTATGGATATTTGGTCATTGGCACCAATCTCGTATTATTGAATACGGGAAAACAAAATTTGTGTGCCTTGACGAACTAGAGATGTATGATATAATAGTTGATGCCGAAAGGTAGGGATCGCGGGTATTCCCACAATCAACTTCCGTAGACTCTTTGGTAGTATTCTGTGTAAGACTGAGAATGCTGCTTTATGTTACTATGAGCAATATATTCAAAGATTATGAGGTAATGTACTGTGATAATTCCTTAGATAGCTGGATGTTCTATATAGGATTATATATTTGGTGGATACTATACTATATTTCTATATTTATCGGTTTATCTATAATAGTTCTACTATTCGCAATACCTCTACTTACTATTTGCGGATTATTATCTAGTATCAGCATTAAGATAAAACCAACAAAACATAAAAAACACAAAAAGAATAAAACAAAACACAAAACTAAAACAAATACAGATTACAACTCTAGACTAGAAAAATTTAAGAAAAAACATGGAAAGCTTTGAAAATTGGCTGAATACAGTAGAGGGATTCTCATTGAGATGCGAAAGAGCATACGATGATTTGGTTAAAAAACCTATAGATGAGGTAGACAATTGGCCTGCAATTAAAACGTGGCTTGAGGCAGCATACATTGCTGGCTGGGATGATGCTAGGGCTGAGATTAGGGAGAGTCTAAAGTAATGTGGGATGAATCACTACCGGCTTACTCAGGATCATTAGAAGATCAAGTTACTCTTTTTATGATCTATTTAAGATACGGTATATTTTATGCTATTGTATTACTAGGAATTATATCTATAGCTATAGCATTAATCTCACCAATATTTATCGCATATTTTAGTATAGATTCTTTTAAAATCAAGATAACACAAAAGAAAAATAAGCAGCAGATAAAACAACTTAAAAATGATGAAGATTTCTATATTAATAGATTAGAACAACACTTAAAGAAAAAAAACAAGAAAAAGAAATAATATGCAAGCAGAAGAAAATAATGACGATCTTCCAGATAGCAAGATTCCTTGGTGGGATAACCATTATGAAGGTGTTTATAGCGACGATCCAGAGCATGGATATCCATATGATATTGGAACCAAGGTGCAAGAATGACTCTGAAAATAAACTGGATAGGATGGAATATAAATGCATTGTTTTGCTATGGATGTAGATATAATAGTGGAGTACCATACTCTTATATTAAAATTGGTCCAATAATGATTAGGAAATACTTATGAAGGGTCCACTTATTTATTATGAAATCCACCATATGTATGGTACTGACCTGAGTAGTACCAAGCTTGCTACTGAATTAAAGCAGAGCATACTTGATGATATTGATCTTGGATTTAATGTCGAAATAGATTTTAAGGGTGTGCGTAGTTTATCAAACGGATGGACTAGAAATGCCTTTGGAATTATCGTTAAAACAAAAGGGGAAGAGTTTTTCAAAAATCATATTTTGCTTAGTAACATGAGTAACGGTGTTAGAAAAAGTATTTTAGAAGGAATCAAACAGGTTTTAGTATGAGAACTTGGAAAGAAAAAATCACAAAAGTTCTTGATGATGTTCATTGTGATTGTTGCGGTAAAAGTACAACAAATTATGTTGACGTTGGGCCAGATTATGCAACACTTGAAAGTTGCTGGGGATATGGATCAACAGACGATGGAGCGAAATATGACATTGATCTTTGTGAACATTGTTTTTCAGAGATTTTAACATTCATTAGAGATAAAAGACGAAGAGTATTGGGTCCATTCAAATATCCATATGACAATGATCCACTAGATGGAGTTCAGTATCTATGAGTAATCTAACAAAAG
>Ga0164293_10006240_pt1 | contig 10153 bp, 12 predicted proteins | sample GEODES118metaG_FD_111487 | JGI IMG/M metagenome (GOLD analysis project Ga0164293, IMG submission 111487) | Eutrophic lake water microbial communities from Lake Mendota, Wisconsin, USA - GEODES118 metaG | ecosystem: Environmental > Aquatic > Freshwater > Lake | place: USA: Lake Mendota...
GAAACGCAAAAGTACTAGCATTCCAAATTCACTCAAATACCCGAGTTGCGAGGGTGTTAACCACGTTCTGGCTGGGGGATTACCCACGTTCTGGCGGAGGATGAGGGATTTATCCTCTTCAACCTGGGTAATTCCCCGTTTTTTAGGTAAACGGGTCATAGATGACAAGTTAGCACCTTGTTATCTTAAATTCACCTAAAAGTTGGAAGTTATTTTTACGGCTTCCAGTCCGGCCCTTCGGAAGCTTCCTTAGCCAGAAACCTTTCTAAAGCTTGTAGCAATACATTTTGTATAGCTCCAAATTCTGCTTCGTCCGCTATCTCGCTGGTACTAATGACAATTTTGCGCTGATCGGGGTCTGACCCATCTATATTGAAAACTTGCTTGTCTTTAAATTTAACATTTAAAAGCAAGGTTAAATGAATAGTCGCCCCAAAGTGATAGGGGCGGTACTTCTCCGGGAGTAAATAAATCGAGTGAAAACCTTCACTATCAACGGAGAAAGTTAGTTTAACTCCTGAGTTAAAACTAACTGCCTTATCCCGAAGCACGTCCGCAACCACGGGATGATTGTGCTCTTTTGCCAAGATGGCGTTGAAAGCAATCTGATCAAGCTTATGGGTGAGGAACTGATTCATCTTCGCTTCAAAGTAACTACCAGCAGATTCACTTTCAAGAAGTTCAGAAAACACAGTACCTGTATAGGTTTCCCACTCTTTTTGGTAGCTTGAGAAAAATTTCTTTAGACTCGGACGAGCCTCTTTGAATTCACTGAAGCAGGTATTGAGCCAGGCCTGTAGGTTCTCATTCTCCATGCCAATTGGGTTGTTGATTAGGTAATCATACTTAGGGTTGTCTTTATTGCTTTCAATAGCTTCCATGATTTTTTTAATGCGAGAGTTACGAGTAGTTAATGCTGTTTTTGCCTGGCGTGCGGTTCCAAGTTGCTCGTAGAGAGCCGTGGTTAGAGAATCAAGGTTGCCTTTGATCGCCGAGGCAAGATCTTTAAGTTGATCATCAGTGCTCACCATGTCATCGGCGCTTGCTTTGTGAACCTCCACAAAGAGTTCAAGTTTGTCGGCTAACTCAGCCAATTTAGCTTTAACTCGTTCACGCCCCTCAACACCTGTAGTCATCGCCGAATTCGCAATTTGCGTGACTAAATTCTCAGCCTCAAGGAACTCCTGTTCATCGATATTGCCGTCGTATGCAATTGCGTCATCAAAGATAATCTCGTGAGGATCTTCAAGGTCTCCCTTTTGGAAGGCAAGCAAGTCTTCGATTTGTATGTCTTCCATGTTTTTGACGAGCTCATCGTCCATGCCAATCAAAGCCTTTATCTGTGCTCTTGCCCCGGCCAGAATCCGAGATCTAGATTGCTCGTCATCTATTTTGAGGCACGCCCTTATATGGCGAATCGTCGAGCCGCCCGTCATGCCAGGGGTTAGCAGGAATTCAGGTTTCTTCTTTTGGGCCAACTGGGGTCCTTCCTCAGACTTCTTTAGCAGTTTAAACGGGGATTCCGCTCTATCTCGTATCAACGGCTAAAGGTAGCCATCTATTCCAAAAAATGCAATACGAGACGGTATCTGGGCTTAGGGGCCCAGACGGGGGAATAATTGTGCGGGGTGGGGAGTTATAGACCCGAGAAATGATTTCGTATCTGGTATTGCAATAGATATACGAGATGGTATCCTTTTCTTACCGACAGGCGCCGTGCCCGTCAGTGCAAGCAAATGACCTTTAAGGAGGCCGCTGATGTCAAAGAAAATCAATGGTTTTAGCGATGTTTTCGCTTCACAACCAGCAGGGGTGCTAAGCCTTTGCCGCATCAAAGAAAGTGATCTAGAGATGGACCAAGCTTCGACTCGGACCAAGACTCGCCAAAAAGCTGTAACCAAGAAGTACAACAAAATCTGCTCCCGTACCCGTTTCCGCACCGCACGCCAAGCACGCCAAGCCTTGTGGAGTGCCTTTACGGGACTTGAGGGTCAAGCAGGGGATGCTCTTAATGGAACCCATGTTGGCAACCTAGTTGTGTGTTGCGATGTTTGCCGCGGTTATCACTTATCGAGCCCAACAGAATGGCTTGGAATCGAGGTGGCCCTTGCTGCCTAGTGACACCCCTAGTGAAATCCAAGTCCGCTATGCCTATCCAGACATCGCACTTCAGCTTGAGACAGCAATGTTGCAAGGCGAGTTGGAAGACATTCTTGGCCTGCAAGGCAAGGTGATCCTTCGCGACAAGTCTGCCATCATCCAGGTCCCGCTCACGGAACAATTTCAAATGACGCTTCGCCCAACAGATGTGGGTTTTGAAGGTTATTCCGAGTGGATGTCCTGGCATGAGCACCATGATGAAGAACACCATCGTCGTGAACTTCACGCCTCAGTTCGTGCCTCAGTCGAAGTCACTAGCAAGCGCAAAGGCACAACTTTTCAGCCACTGACTTTCACTGTTCATCAGAAAAATCTTGAAGGTGTGATCCATCAGGCTCTTGCAATCATTCGTTTCCATACAGGTAAACGGCTTGCCCCTAAATTTATCAAAGTCGAGGAGTTGTCATGACTACAAAGTTAATTAGAACAACAAGTACAAAAACAACAGTAACGATATATCAGTCGTGCGACAGCTGCATCGCTCGCGCTAAGTTTAAAGTAACATTTAGTTTCGGTGAACTTGATTTTTGTTTACATCATTTTAAAGTGCATGAGAAAGCTCTCATCAACACAGCTCAAGCTATTTCTCCAATTGGAGATGTAGATGAAGATTAAATCTGATATCGCCCATGAACTTTGGATCACTTTCCTGGATGGTCGCCAGATCAACTTAGGCCCTGACTCCTCAATTGAAATTTCGGATAGCGGTCTTCTTGTTATCAAGCACTCGAATCACCAAGTGACCATCTATCCACCTAACTCCTGGGTGAAGGTGAAGTTAGTCAATCCAGTTGGACGACTAGTTTCAACCCTGTCGTGCAATGACTTAGGAGTTTCAATACCTAGCCCGTAATTGGAGAGGTATTTGTGAGCACAAGAGAAGTACCAAACATCAACCTAGAGAAAGAAGGTCCTATGCAAGAAAATATAAACAATGTAACTCCTATCATCAGTCCTATAAGGATTGATAACAAAATGCTTGTAATCAATAATTGGCGCATTTCTAATGCTGAACTTGTTGAATATTTAGCAAGCAAACAAGACATGGAACGTGCATTTCTTGACTTAATTGATGCTGCTTTACTAGTCCGGCGCTTATCTGATGTTGCCATTGAAGCTGAAGCCCTTAATTCGGTCGCAGATCGCGTGACCGGATCGGTTGAGAAGGCAGGTCTCACAGCAGTTGACGATTTCACTTCGTTGATTGAGAAGCACACAAACATCGAAGATCCTTCTGGTCTTGCCCGTATTTTGGTAGATCAATTGGTCCCAGCGATAGCGGCTGAACTTAGCCCCCTAAACAAAAAAGGGCCTATGTTTAAAATCTATGATCCTTTAATCGATTTAGTGCAAAGGATTGCTGGCCAGGATGGTGCTCAGGACGCGGTTAACAAGTCATCCACTAAGGGTAAGAATTTTAATGCAACTATGGATGGCATTCTGCAACACTTTGCAAGTCAATCTGGAGATCAGATTGAGTTCGTAAATGATGTTAAGTCGGTAAAAGGCCTAAAGGGTGGCGATGAAATTATCACTATCCCAACTGAACTTACCGGCGGGCAATCCATAAAGATTGTTTGGGAGTTTAAAGCAGAGCGTGATCTCTCTCAGCCAGCAATTTTGAAGGAATTGGCATCCGCGATAGATAACCGGCAAGCACAAGCCGGCGTCTTTGTTCTAGCCATGGAGCCCGAGTATGAAAAGTGGTCTTCACATAGTTTCGCATCTGGAAATCGTCTACTAATTCTGGTGGATAAAGAAGATCCAGATAAATACTTAATCCAGTTTGCTTATCTTTGGTCTCGCATGGTTGCACTAAAGAATTTAAGTAGCGCTAAAGACACATTTGATGTTGAGAAAATGCAATATCTGTTTGATCAAGCTGAAGTCTCTCTTAAAGATTTTCGTAACATCAAAACAGCTCATACTGGAATTGAGACATCGTTGACTGATGCTCGCCGTTGGGTAACAAATGTTGAGAATTCTCTGAAGCAAAAGTTCGCTGAGATTTCTGAAGAGCTAGCTGGGAATGATGGCTTCGACGAAATAGTTTCTACGCTAGCAAAGAAGAAAAAAGCATAATGAATTGTTGGCGGGTGATTGGCTGGTCACCGATTTCCCGTTGACTATCGGAGCTGTTGGGTTTTCCCTTTCTACCAACAGCTGTTGGAGTCCGAACTCGATAGGCGATTCTCCTAGCCTGTCACCGCGCCAGTGCACTGGCGCGGGTTCGGATTTCATTTTTTAGCCGCATCACACCGCAAAACTCATTAAACGATTTAACTGAACGAATCCAATCTTTATTGATAAAAACCGATCTCCGTTAAGAACTTGCAGTCTAAGCATGTGCTCGATGCGTCGGGATAATCTCCTTCGATAATTCCAATGAACCGAGCCATAAAGACATCGAACTCAGCCACTCTTCGGTTGACCGGTATATACCGCTCTTCAACTGCAAAACCCCTGGAACCATCTTGCTCAATGACATCACCGGTGATTCTCCATTGGAGAAGACCAATTGAATCAATTTTGATCGGGTCGCCAATCTCAGGGTGCTCGAGCATGTACACATACGCTTCGAGTTGAGTCCAATAGCTATCAATTAAACCTTCTTCATCCTTTTTCATCGAGACTTTGCCATCAATGATTGAAAAGGAGCCATCTTCATTCTTAGATAATAAATCCAGTTCACCATAGAACTTCCATCGGGTCTCCTGGCCATTTACATGAATCGGTCGGCTCGCAAACTTACCTTTATGGAGCACCGCCCAACCTTTGGGAAGAATTGAAGAGATGGATTCATTTGTTACTCCATCGAATGACGCCTCTTGTATACGCGACATCTGCTGCTGTAATGCCAAATTCGCGGGAATAGAGAAGTTATGCCAATAAGACATCCATGTGCAACGGGCGCAGTTCCCCTTGTAGAGCGAAGAAGGGGTAATCACTGATTTATAAGGAGTAGCTGGCTTAATTTTGTAATCAGCAGTAATTCTTATAGCCATGGTGAGGCTCCTTCCAGGGTAGTAGTGTCGAAGGCGTGAATATTGTTTTGAATTAAAAGAGGGTTAATTCTGATTGGTTATGCGGAAGCAACTTTGCCGGGGCTTCTGCAGTTCGCGCGGGGACTCCTAGAATTTTTCTAATTGCTAGCCCGACGTGATATCCCAGATTTACAGGAACAGCATTACCAATCTGTTTGTATTGCGAAGATGTGCTACCAGCAAAAGACCAATCATCTGGAAATGTTTGGATGCGAGCATACTCACGTACGGTAAGCGGTCGAGTCTCACTTGGATGACAACGCTCGGTTTGTTTTTGTGCAGGGTTGCACGTCAAGGTAAGAGATGGCTCTGCCCAGGAAAGCCTTCTTGCCATACCAGTCTTACCACCGCCAAGATGATAACTCCCACCCATATATTTCTTTTGTAAATTCTCTGGAAGATCACGCCAATAACCACCTTCTGGAATCATCTCCATGATTTCGTATTTAGCTTCACTATATTGCTGCCCATCCGATTTAGGAACCTTCTTCAAGGCAGCTCTCATTGTGATTGTGTAATCTTTTTCAGCAGGAAAAAGAATCTCTGAATTTAAATCTTCCCGTAGGCCGAAGATTATGAGCCGCTCACGTTTTTGTGGAACATCAAGAAATTGTGCTCTGAGCACTTTAAATGCAACCCGATATCCCAATTCTTCCAACTCTCGAACAATTACTTGCAAAGTCCTCCCATTATCGTGATTGAGCAATCCCTTCACGTTCTCGCCTAAAACTAATTTAGGCCTAACTTGATCAATTAATCGGGCGTACTCGTAGAACAAGGTTCCTCTTGTATCTGCAAATCCCAAACTTTTACCGGCATACGAGAATGCCTGGCAGGGAAATCCACCTGCCATCACATCGATTTGTCCCGCATAATCATCAAGATCTATATCTAGGACGCTAGCTTGATGGGAATTCCACTCTGGTTTGTTCTGCCGAAGGGTTCTAATGGAGTCTCTATCGAAATCAACCAACATCTTTGATTGAATGCCCGCATTATGCATTCCCAGAGCTAAACCACCTGCACCACAAAATAATTCAATGGAAGTTAATTTGGTTTGGGGAGCATGCAAGACTTTCCAAGGTTTATCGGATGCAGAACTCTTTGACGTAACCCGCTTAATTTCTTCCAAGGAAAACAGGCGCTCACCCCGTAGACCAACTTGAGCTTTGATTAAGCCCTTTTTATGCCACCTTCGAATCGTGTCGGAGGAGACGTTTAACCTAAGGGCTGCTTGATGTACTGGGAGGAGATCAGATTCTAGGGTAACCAATGCCATAGGCAAAGGTTACCATATTATTTTGCCAAATCAATTATCACAGGGTCGGCTGCCAAATCTCGCACTACCTGTTCAAGTAGTGGATTGAGAGTTGTAGAGGGAATTGCTGCAGCACAGACTGCGATAAGTCGCGTACCGAGACCCTTCTCTCCGGTCATATGTTCCCAAAAGTCATCGCCAACGAGCACGGAATAGCCCGCACCTTGGATCTTTTTGTAATGATCATTGAGGTCAGAATCTTTTCCGTAGATTACTCCGACGACTTGGTCGGCAACGGAAACTGGAACATTATTTGTGTTACCAAGGGATCGTGCTTGATTAAAGTGTCCAACAATAGTTTTAATGTCATCTTTGTTTATCGTAGTTGGCCCCGCTTTTATTTGCGCCATTTTCTTTCTTCCATCGAAATGATCTGTGTACTCCACATCAATTCCCTGAGTTAGACTTCCGTTAACACCGCTTAGTATGTTTGTAATCTCACGTTGCAGTTGAGTTCCAAAAGAAGTATTTAAGCCAGTAATCAATGATGTACCGATAACCATGGCGCGGGCTATCCCCTCAGGAGAAACTGTTCCGGTTAATGCGATTGACCTGTATTTTGCTAGATAAGGGTTTATTTTGTGGTTCTTTACATGCTTCAGCTTTTTTAAGTTTTTTTCCTGCTGGGGAATAAAAATAGTTCTAAACCACACTTCCATTTCGTAAGCTATGTAGTCACTTACAGTTGAATAATTTGATGCGGGTGTGAGAGCTCTTTTTTTAATTAGTGGCGCGACAGCAGCTTTTTTGACAGCAGCTTTTTTGACAGCAGCTTTTTTGACAGCAGCTTTTTTGACCGGTGGCATGAGCAGTCCTCACTTTCGAACACCAGTAGCCTAAGAGATGTTGCTAATAAAAGGTGGGATTTTACTGCCCGTTACTACCCCCGCCTGCGGGTATCCAAATACTGCTATCTCACGCTTGAAATTAATGTCTTTGTTCCTGACCACTCTCTACCAGCAAGATATAGAGAGTGGTCAGGAACAAATAATTTTGTTTGTAGTGGTGGGGGTAGTAACGGGTGGTGTGGTGGTTGGTAGAGATATGAGTCTTTAAGTATTAAAAGAGAAGAGACTCGTGCTTTTTTAAAATTCATTTGCACTGTGCTGAGTGGGATTCGAATTATCGAATCTCACTAACCCCAAAGGAGTGCAAATGAATAATAAGAATAAATCTCTTCGATTAACTGAACGAGATATTGAATACATAACTTGGATAGCAGAGCAACAAGCAGTGCGTCTTGACACATTGCAATTGCTTTTTGAAATCAGAGGCAAGAAGATAGATCCTCGAGCTTTGAGGCGTTTAGTCGAAAGATGGCAAAGGCTTGGTTTAGTGCAGAAGAAGATTTTGCTAGCAAAATCTCCGAGCATTGTCTGGCCGACAATTGAAGGTATGAAGGTAGCCAATCTGAAACTTTCTCGTGGCGAGCGAAGCTACGCCCCAAGCTTTTCCTCGATTCATCACACTGTGGCTACAGCCAGAGTTCGGATTGAATATGAAAAAAGAGGTTGGAAATGGACCTGCGAGAGAGATCTTCGTCGTGAGTTTGGAGCAAGTCACCTAGCCGATGGCTTGGCTTCAGTTGACACTCAGCGAATTTTGGTTGAAGTCGAAAGAACTCAAAAAGACAGCTCTCGTCTCAAGCACATAATGATGGCGAACCTTCGAACGAAAAACATAACTGGCTGTCATTACTGGACAACCGATGCTCTGTATCCGGTGATCCAGTCACACATCAACATGCTTGAGAACGATTTACAGAGCAAAATGCAAATCTTTTTACTTCCAGATGAGGTGAAGCTATGAATCAGAAACCTATCAAGGACGTTGAAGAAGAACGGAAAGATGAAGGATCTGGCATGGACGATATTTTTGCTGCTGTCTTTTTTATCTTGGTGCTACCCCTTGCCTTAGCAAAATATGTCACGCCACGTTGGGCAGCCCGCCCATATGTATGGAGGGTTAAAGAGTTTAAAGCAGAGATTCGTAAGGCAATTGTTTTTGCCACCCCATTAAATATCTTGGCTCTATTCTTGATCTGGGAGGGGATAAAGGATCAGCAGTGGGTGGTTGGCTGTGTAGGGATAGTTATTTTTTGGATCTTCTTGATTCCAATTGCTTTTGCTATTGCCTCTTATGAACTATCGGTTGTGCAGTCTGAGATTTTCAAAGGAAAGTTTGATCTGGCAATTCTGGATGCAGTTCGACGAGCAATTCTTACCAATGCTTTTGATAGGGCACATCGGATTTTCTCAAAACTCAAATTCATTCTTCCGCAGGAGAATTCTAGAAAAGAGAAGGTTATTGGAATTACTGCTAATCCGATTGATCATCGGCTGAGGCAGGATAGAAAGAATGTGCCAGATATCTCAACACTCACAAAATATCTTGACAGGGACTTGATAAACTTTCCTCTGAATCCAACTTCAAGTGCTCACCACTTAGTTATTGCTGCGACTGGTGCTGGTAAATCGCATTTGCTTTCGCGTATGGGTGCATGTGCTATTGACGCCAATTGGCGAGTGGTGTTTATTGACTTCAAAGGTGGGCGCCAGGAAAGAGAATTATTCTCTGCAATTGGCTGTGACACCATGAAAACTAAGCCCATAGTCAAGAATTGGCCAGGTGATCCAATTGATCTATTTCGTGGAAGCAAGGAAGATATTGCCGATCGCATTACTGGTTTTCTTCCAGCACCAACCCAAGGTGATGGGGATTTCTATCGAGCAAGAATGGTCAGAGCCCTTTGGGCAGTAATTGTTTACACATCTGCACCAGCACCTACTAATGTTGATGAAATCTTAAATCGTGTTAGAAACGGCAATTCATTTGCAGAAAATCCTGAAGATCGTGCGATTTTTGCACAAAAAGAGAAAGGCATTCCACTCGGGATTGTCATCGCTGAAGGCTTGGCGAATCGATTGAGCCCACTTCAACAAGTTGGTGCTAGAGCCACTCATTCTGGATTTAGTTGGAGTGATCCTTGGGAAATAGCCGTTTTTAGTTTGGATGCGACCAGGGAATCTGATCTTCGAATCGGAGCAGCTATCTTGCATGATTTCGATTCTTGGCTTCGTACACCAATGCGACAAGAGAATCCAAAGCCAATTCTCTTTGTCGTCGATGAAGCAGGAGCTCTAGGCAGAATCAACGCAACTCACACGCTTTTGAGTCTAGTAGCACGATGTAGAAGTTCATCAGTCTCGACGGTTATAGCTTCTCAGACTTTGGGAAGCCTTTCACTCACCGGGCAAGAGTTGCTCAATACCGGACCAATTAGATGGCTTGGTCAGACTCCATCGCCACAAGAAATGATCGACGCTACTGGAACTAAACATGTTGTTGAAACAAGCTATGGCGAAGGCGACAGAGGTTGGAACGGCAAGCGCTCTGGTCGCGCTCAGAGGGCTTATGCAGTCGACCCAGATGTGATTAGAGATCTTCCTAAGTTCTATTGGAACATAAGCGAAGGTGGCAAAAACATATATGCCTACGTTCCTCCACTAAATTACCAAGAAGGTTTATAACTTCTCGAGCCTCTACATAATTTGTCGTCTGTGCTAGAAATTCTGTAGAGGATGGAGTGTGCCTGTGATTGTTGAGTGAGCATTCACAATTTCCGAGAATC
>Ga0164293_10006242_pt1 | contig 10151 bp, 5 predicted proteins | sample GEODES118metaG_FD_111487 | JGI IMG/M metagenome (GOLD analysis project Ga0164293, IMG submission 111487) | Eutrophic lake water microbial communities from Lake Mendota, Wisconsin, USA - GEODES118 metaG | ecosystem: Environmental > Aquatic > Freshwater > Lake | place: USA: Lake Mendota, Wisconsin...
AAAAACAAATTTCATATTTTTAGATTTATTTCCCGACAAGGTTGCTGTTGACTGAACAAGAGGATCATTGTCTAAATAAAAGTTAGGATAAGGTTTAGGTGCCCCTGATGGACTTATACTCTTTTTGATTAATTTATTGTTTATTTTGTCAAAGTAAACTTCAAACTGTGAACTGTAATTTGAAGTCAGAAAATGAGCATCAATTGAACAAAGTGCATAAATAAACCTTGATCCAATCTTAAAATCTTCATCTATAAAAGATTTTTCAACATTCTTTTTACTCTCCAGGACTTTGACAAGGTTTTCAGGAATGTTTTCAGGTGTTCCTGTTTCTATTGTTGGAGAGGAATTATCATTAAATCTATATTCGCTGATTAATTCAAATGGGTGATCCGCTGAAGATCTTCTAAAAATCTGTACCCTTTTAATATCCTGCTGAGGATTGACAGGCATATTCCAGTGTATTGTCATCGATTCACTATGTTTGCTCCATATAAATCTGATATCATCAGGTGGGGGCGGAGGAATAAACTCTTCACACCTAACAATAGACCGAGATGGCTTAGAGGCAATTAAGACTTTTAACCAGACTAACTGATGATTTGTTTGATTTACTGAAGGAATAAAGGCTTGTATTACTGACCTTATTTCATAAACATATGTTGAACCATATAAGATTTTGTCATCAACATGGGTTTGATCATTAGGGTTTGATTTTATTATCTTTTCAGGAAGAGATAGACTACCATCGTTGTTGACTAAAAATTTATCAATTAAAAAACCACATTTTTGAATTAAAGAAGAGTTTATGTCTACAAAAGTAGTCATTCCTATGTTGGGTGGTTCAAATGACAAAGCCTGAATTTGTCGACTATCAGGTAGGATTGAATTAACGGCCCCCTCTAAGTCAGAATCAAATTGAGAAAAAACATCTCTTTGTGTATTTTCAAAGATATTTGAAAAAACTGAATTAGAAATTACAACATTTTGGTTAAACTCTAGTTTCTCTGTAAGTTGTAAGTTTGAATTATCTTCAAGCGGTTGGCTTAAATCAAGTGATGTAATTTTTTCATCAATCTTAATGTCGCCTAATAAATCTCTATCCTTTAAAGACTTAGCAATATCATAAATTCTTCTTGAGTAATTCTGATCACCAAGAGAAATACTTGTCATTCCCGAATTATTAAAAATTCCTTCGTACACTATTTTTTTTAGATTTTCCGAATTTTCTAAGGGGTTTGGTTCTTCAACCTCCGGTATAGGATCTGTAAACGGGTTTCTCCAAGTCAATTTAACGTTTTTATATCTTTCTTTTAGGCCGACAGACCTTGTCTCTTCAGGTTCATAAAAATTATAAACAAATTGTCCACTAAATCCTTTGACTTCAGGGGAATTAGAATAATAAGCTGGGTTTGAATACATAGAAGAAGTCATCTTTTATTCCCATCCGACAGGTTCAAATGTCACATAATACGACTCGAAATTAAAATATTGAGCATTTATTGCTCCTTCTAGAGCTTTAACTGAACTTTCAATTGTATCAAGACCAGTAGATTTTTCTATATCAATTAAAAAATTTAAATCATCTAAGACAATATTAAATACTCTATCAAATTTTTTTAGAGATAGAATACTTTGAGCAATCTGTTCAGAAGAAGACAGATTTCCACCTTGAAGGTTTGGATTAAAATTACCAACAAGGATATTTTGGTCTCCAAGTATATTTCTAATCCCTAATGATAAATTTAATATTTCGTTTTCAGACAATCTCTCTTTTATTGAAGGTTCATCAAGTGATATTCCGTTCATTATTCTGAGATATATTTCTAACATGTAGCTTGTTATATGGTTTGAATATATCTCTTCTTTTTCTCTTCCGGACAGAAATGAATATTTTTCTCCTGAAAAAGCAGGAACTAAGTCGTATCTTTCTCCAGGTCTAAAATATTGAATAATATTGTCTGTCAGAAGAGAACTTAGGTCTTTTGTTGGAAATAATTTTTTAATATCAGAATCATTATTTTGCAAAATAAGGCTGCTATCTCTTAATATGAATCTTGATAATTCAAATTTAAATTCTTGAGGTTGAAATACAATATTTGGTCTTGTTAAATCTATTTTGTATATTTTGATTTTAAAAATATCGTTTTCTATTGATGATTTTGGAATAAGCTGATTTACCAAACCATTTGGTATTCCAATTGAAATAATTTTCTTTGCACCCCCCACTCCTTCCCTCAAAAGTAAATTGTTTACAAATTTTTTAAATAATTCTTCTGTTCTTTCGCTCGGTATTGTTGAATCATCAAATTTGAGATTTGGAATCTTTTCTTGAGAATAAACTCCAGTTCTTTCAAACAACCTCTTGTAATCATCAATTTGATTTAATGAAATTGTAACTTGATGTTTTGTAAAAAGTTTTTCAGATTTTTTCTCGAGAAAAGACCATATATTTTTTAAAAAATTTAAATTTGCAGGATCTTTTAGTTGAGATTCAAGGTTTAAAGCTTGATTATGGTTCTTCTCAAAAAACTCATATAAGAAGCAATATAACCTTCTTGTGTTACTGTCTTTTTTTAAGTCAGATGATTTTAAATTAGAAAAGCCCTCTAAAATTTTTTGGTTGTTTTTAAAATTAGGATTGACCTTAATATAAAAATTATTTTTCCCAGTATTGTCTTCTCCAAGAACATATCCTGTTTCTGCAAGAATCTTTTGGAAAGACCCCTCAAGGATTTTTTCTATAATGTACATATAAAATGAGAGAATGTTTTCCCTGATAGTTTCAATACGATTGCTGCGTTCGTCAGGAATTTCAGAAACAATATTCTCTCCATTCAAAGAGCACTTAGTAATCAAAAAATAAGCAAAACTTTTGACGAGATATGCAATAGTCCCGTATAGATTAAGATTCTCAGAAGAAGAAATATCAAAACTGTTATAAACAACATTAGTTTTTAAAAGAGAGTCTCTTATGTTTTGTTCAGTTATTTTAATTTGTTCATAATCATCATCCGTATTAAGTCCTTCTATTTTTGTAAAAAAACCTTGCTCGTTGACGTATTTGTATATTTTACTTACAATTTGATTTTTTAGTTCATCGAAGCTTCCTTCAGAAACTTTTGGTATAATATTATCTTCTTCAAGGTCGGCAATTATTAATTCAAATATTCTCAACTTAAGACGTAAAGGACCCATAACCCAATTAGTATTAGCCTCGCTTGTGTGCGGCTCTTTTTTATAAAAATAAGATATTAGTCTTGCACTTGTCTCGGTTTCGTCAAATTTAAATACACCCTCTGGTGTATAGAACACATTATATAGATAATCTACGAGATCTTTAGAGGAAGATAAGTTAATATTTTTTCCATCGTTTTTTTGATTAAAAGGTATTAAACCATAAGATTTAATCAGATCCATTTTTTGAAGTGCAAATTTTGAGTTTGTTAAAAACCCATTAAGAGCAGAAACATTAAATGAATTTTCACTAAGTGGTTTAGTTCCTCTTAATATAAAATTAAAACCTGATGAGCTGTTAGACAAAATTTTTTGAGACTCAAAAGTAAAAACTCTGTTATTTCTAACAAAGTTTATTAAACCTGACCCTGAATTTTCCCAAATTTCTGATTTTACAGAAGAAAGTTGTATATCCGTACCAAATAATAAATTGTTCAATACGTTGTCAATAATTTTAACATTTGAATTTGACGAATAATTTAGGTTATTTGAAATAATATTTTTTGAAAAAATTGCCTGATTTAAAACATAATTAAAATCTCTTGAATCAAGAAATTTACTTCTAATAATATCTTTTAGTATTTTAATAGTTTTGGAAATGCATTCTGAGTTTGTTAAACCAGTTAAAGAAGTTTCAAACGAGCCAACAGTTTCTGTTTCTATTATGTCGTTAATTTTTATTGAATTTGGCTCGTCAACATTGTCTTCAACAAGATCGTCACCAAAAATTTTTGAAAATGAAGTATCGTAATCTATCTCATGAATTGTTGATCTTGGGTCAAAAAACTCAACAAAAGACTCTTGAATTCTAAATATCTCGAGAACTCTCTTAAAAGAATCCTCAAGCGTTGAAAGTACTTTAATATTTTGGTTATAAAGATCTTTAAAATACTGAGAAACTTCAGGGTTTTGTATAGAAATTTCTTGAAGGTCTTCAAAAGTTTTTTGAAGCTTTAGTTTTCGAGAAGAAAGAATTAAATTAAAATATTTTCCTGCATCAGTGTCATTTCCACGGCTATCAACCAAAGGAGAAAATTCTGACATTAGAATAATTTCAGGTCTTTTGTTCTGAATTTCTGACATGACATCATCAGCAGAATCTAAAGATTGTTGAATAATTTGCTCATTAGAGTCAGCAGTTGCTGAACCTACTCCTTGAACTAATTCTCCGGCAGGTCTTGTAGAAGATGTTTGGATACTAGGTATTATTTCAATAATTGGTGTTAGAAAATTAATAATCGGCGCGTAATTATTGGGTGAACTATAGTTTTGAGAAAAATTAACAGTTACAATATTTGTAAGTTGTATTGTTCCTTCAGATGGAAATTGAGATATTATTACAGAGTCAGACCCGACATCTGCGGGAATAAAATTCAGTCTTAAACCTTTTGCTCTGGCAATAATCTGTGCTTCACTTCTTTTTTTTCCAACAAATTTTGGAGTTGGACTAAAATTAATCATTAAATTCTTTCTCCTCTAATCGTTGAAGAAGAAAACACTTCTCCTTTTTTATTATAATCATTTCCTATACCAAGGATAGAAAATGAAATTTCTCCAATATCATCCTCAGAAAAATAATAGAGATAAGATCCTTCATTTGAGAACTGTGAATGAATTGAGTCAATCATAATCTTCTCTTCGTTAATAATCTTTGATATTACAAAATGATCAAAATCATTAAAACTTCCATTAACTGTAAATTTAATTTCTGCATAATCTGTTTTGTAATCAACTTTAACCTCTTTTAAAGAAGAGATTTGTTTCTCACCAATAATTTCTGTAATTAGAACAACTCCTGATTTTGATTCTTGTAAATTATTGTTTGTTTTGGCGGGAATTGTACCTCTAATCAAGGACTTGTTATTCATCCATTTTGCAGGTGAATATTGATAAATTTTTGACTCTCTATCATCTTTTATCTCTTTCCTGTATTGAGAAAAGAGAGTCTCGGGTTGAGCCGAAAGAACTGATAATTCATATCTAAAAGAATCATTTTTTGTTGCAGCAGAGACTCCTGATTTCATTGACATCTCTTTGTCAGAGAATTTTGTGTCTGCAGTTATTCCTAAATCCTCTTTTATACCAGTCCTTAAGTTAACTCTTGCAACTCTGAAAGCTGTTGCAGATTTTAGCTCGCCCTTTTGGTTCTTTATCTCCTCTTCAAATTCTGTAAGATCACCGACATTTGACAGAATCTTTTTTGTCAGATCAATATTCCCCTCTTTGTTTTTGATATTAAAATTAAATGTAAAGTCGTCGTTAACAAAAGAGGGATTTACAAGCTCAACGGTTTCTTTTTGGGGGATGATACGCTTATCAAAGAAATGAAAAATGCTCTGCCCATGAGTTTTGGTAATACCGTTTTTATAATTTATTTTGCATGAAAACTCATATATTCGATCATGTTTTAAAGGGCCAAAATCAATCTGACAAGAACCGGAAGTTTTTTCATTTTGAGAAAGAATTATTAAACCTCCGGCATTTTCAAAAACTCCTCTCTTTTTTGATCCGTCTTTGACAAGAAACTGAACTGACAAAGATTTATCAGACAGACCTTTTGCCGAAAGAGTCACAAAACCTGGTTTTGTTGAGTATACTGAATCAATTAAAGCATCAGACAGCTGAGATGATTTTTGAATTGGAGGAACAACAATACTTGAAAAAGTCGGACATGTCTCACCTGGTTTTGATGAGATCAATCTGTATATTGTCGTATTTTCAACAGGTCTCGGAAAAGAAACTTTTTTTGTTTCTCCGTGCTTTAATGAATAAGACCCAACAAGAGAATAACCTGTTTCTTCTCTTTTTGATTTTAACACACTCTTAGAGTAAACAGAGATTGTATCTGCATATTTGTCCTTTTGAAGAAGAGACATAATAATATTGTTTTTATTGGGTGTTGTTGTTACTACAGGAGGAGTCACAACCTTGCGAAGAAGAGTGATTTGTTCATTTAGCTCACACACTTTTTCTTGAAAATCAAGAGGATCAACCGACCCTAAAGACATTAATTCAAAACGAACAATAATTCTGTTAATACTCTTTTTAATTTTAAATTCGCAAGGAACGTCAATTAAATCTGATGTATCCGGTGTTATTATCCTCTTATAAAGGCTAATTCTTTCAGCCGATGTTGAAAGAAAATGATTCTTAAATTTCAAGACCGATTCTTTTTTCGAGAAATCTTTTTTAGTAACAACAGTTGATCTTCTTGATTTTTCTTGAGACTGCTCTTTTCCAATCTCCTTGTACAAGGTTGATGGATCAATATTATCTTTTGTAATAATATCAAAATTAAAATCTCTTATTGTGTCAACTTTGGTGATTTCGGTCTGAGAAATCTTCTTTTCAACCCCTAAAACCCTTTTTTCTCCCGGGATGTTTTTGGTAAATTTTTGATCAGTAAATTTAAGTGACTTTTTCTTCAGTCCTTCAATCTGATCTGGTTTCTTTCCTGCCAAAATATCAGAAATGGCAAGGTTGTTTATCTTCGATGTTATATCAGATGTAAAATGACCCAAAATTAGCTTATTTTGCTCATTTTCTCTGACAATTGATCTTGAATTAAAAGTCAAAATACTGTCAAGAGATCTTTGAGGATCACCAGGGGTTTCCCTAATTCTTTCAGGCAGAAGAACCTTTGAAAATACTGTTATTTTGACATTATTGCATTTATTTCTTATTGCAAAGGATTGACTAATCTTATAATCGACTCGTACTGTAAAATGCTCATCATCCTCTGAGATAATTTTAAAAAAATTATTATCAATGGTTAGGGCTGATATTCTTCTTTGAGGATTGTAAATAAACATTTTTTATCCAAAAAATAAGGTAAAAAGATGAACAAATGAGTAAGATGTTGTCTCTTTTTTGTAGAATTTTCCAGCGAAAAAGACGTGAACTTCGTCAGAAGTTATTCCTAAAATCCTTACACACTCATTGTCTTTTGGTGTTTTGTGAACTCCGTAATCTACAAATACAATCTTCTCTGTAGACTGAATAATTTCATTATTAACAATATTATCAAACCCTTGAATCATAATGTTATTAAGATTTGATGTAGGATCAAATCTAAAAGATCGTGATAAATCTGATTTGACATGTTTTAAATGATTATTGAAAATCTCATCTATGGTAAGCCTACCTTCTTCTCCGCCAATTAATCCCCAAGGTGCATACTGGGCAATCAATCTTGATTTAAAAGATTCATAATTGCTTTTATCAATATTCTCGTCTGTTGTTTTTGATATTGGAGGTAAAAATTTATATCTTTTATTGTTGCTAAACTTTGGGTCTCTATAGATGTCAACAAGGGTATTTTCAAATTTGTCTGACCTGGATATAGAAGTATTCCCTCTTATGTCAAATTCAATACCTCCAGAGGACAGCTGAGGAGTAAGACCAAAATCAGTATCGTCAAAGACAGGATCTATATTAGAGATTAATATGTTTTTCTTAAAATTGTTAATTGACGAAGAAAGAATCTGATCTGAAATTTGTACTTTTATTGACGACGTGAGTTCTTGAATTTCTCGATAATTAATCAGACCATCTCTAATTGAGATATCCAACCCAGACTCAACAGATGCATTTACCTTTCCTGTCTCATTTGAACCAAAAGTAATTCTGTCATGTGGCAAGTTTGAAGCTTCAAATTGAATTCTTTGAGTTGCATCATCTGACGAACCTGAGTTAAATAAGTCCTCTTTGTAGACAACAGAACCGTCTGTGAATGAGACATATTTAATGTTCATTCCACCGTTCATGAGCTGCTTTCTGCCCTCAAGAGTAATGAGAGTATCAAGGACTCGAGTTTTGCTATCTAAAATTCCTGACATATGCCCTTATAACGGTCTTGTTTAATCACAAAATATGAGACGCAAGTGTTGCAAGCTCAGATCTTTCTCCCTTGATAAGGGTTACGTGTCCTGCAACCGGATATTCTTTAAATCTTTCTACAGCAACAGTCAAACCATTTGAATAAGCATCCACGTGAACATTATCAATTTGCTCAATATCGCCCGTCAAAACAATCTTTGTATTGTCACCGACTCTTGTTACAATTGTCTTTAGTTCATGCATTGACAAGTTTTGTGCCTCATCGATGATGATAAAAGCATTCGGAATTGATCTTCCTCTAATAAAGGTAATTGCCTCTATTTCAATTAATCCTCTTTCCTGAAGAAGAGTCAGATAATGCATCTTTGGATCGTGATCATCACTTGTTTTTCTTCTGTTGGTTTTTTTAGAAGCACCCATCAAGAAATTAATATTATCTCTAATTGGAGCAATCCATGGTTCCATCTTCTCTTCAAGAGTCCCTGGAAGGAAACCAATGTCTTTTCCGAGGGGCTGAACTGGCCTTGTGACAATTAGCTTGTCATATCTTGGAGTATCACCAAGACCTTTTAATTGTGCAAGGGCGGCAGAAATTGCCAAAAGAGTCTTTCCTGTTCCAGAAGGGCCTACGAGTGTTAGAAGCTTAATGTTTTCATCAAACAGAAGATCAAGTGAGAAACTCTGTTCTTTGTTTCTTGGTTTTAGATTAAAAGCCTGGTCTATTTTTTCAATTTGCTTTAACGGCTTGTCATGAGAAACGCATTTGGCAATTGCAGACTTAATTGTTTTTCCATCAAACTCACTCTTATTTTTTAAGATCAGAATCTGATTTGGATAAAGCTTCTTGTCCTGAAGAACATGATCAGGCAATGTCAGCGATCCTTCACGATAAAAAGATTCAATTTCATCATATGTCAGGTCATCTATTACTTCGACTCCTCTGTACATATTTCTAGGATCATGTGACACTCTCATCTTCAGATAATCTTCGCAATTAATTCCAAGAGAGTCACACTTTAAACGAACATTAATGTCTTTGGATACTAAAATTGTGTCTTCATTATCCCCTAATGACAACATTAAGGCAATAATCATATTATCCACTTTGGGTTTTGTAGATCTTAGCTCAATTGGTAGATCAACAAATTTCTGCGGATGAATAGAGACAACCTTTAGTATGCCTCCTGTTCTTAGCTCGATACCTTCGAGGAGTGAGCCTGACATTCTTAATTCATCAAGAGTTCTTGATACAGATCGAGCATTTTGTCCGACCTCATCTTGTCTGCTTTTGTGATTATCAAGCTCTTCAAGAACGGCAATTGGAAGAATAACATTGTGTTCTTCAAATGAAAACAAAGAATTAGGGTCACTTAAAAGAACGTTGGTGTCAAGAACATAAGTTTTTTTAGTCAATTTGGTCTCCGTTATTCGGATTGTAATTGGAATTATTTTTTATGAAAATTGAATCTTTAAAATGTTTCTGCCTTGTACAAAATTTCAAAACTTTCTAAAGTGTTAAGGCAGGAGAAAAATATGAAAAATAATTCGGATGAAGTTGTGAAAGGAACGACATGCTTTAAAGTTTTAAAATCAAATGGCGTAAATTGTCAAAGAAAGTCTTGCTCCAATTGGATTCCTTATGAAGAAGGAAAAAATTGTGTTCTGATTTCATCATCAAACGGTGAACATACTCTTCAAGAAATAGGAAAGATATATGGTTTAACCAGAATGAGAATTTGTCAGATTGAGAAAGAAATTCTTGAAAGAGCTCGATTGCACTGTGAAGGATAAATCAGTCTTTTCCGAATCTTTTTCCTTTCTTTTTTGATGCCAAAGGCTCGTTCTCAACATCAGGTGCATCATCTAACTTTGCCACTTCTAGGGGATGATTAGCCGGGTCTGAAGACTCGGCATCGGGTGCGTTGACTTGCTCAGAAAGGTTTTCAACCTCTTCTATGACAGAGCCATTACTTTCAAGATTTTCTTCATTTTTAATGGCAATATTAGGCTCGGGAGCAGGTTCAACAACCAAGTTGTTTTGAACTTTTTCATTCTCGATACTAAGAAATAACATC
>Ga0164293_10006244_pt1 | contig 10148 bp, 10 predicted proteins | sample GEODES118metaG_FD_111487 | JGI IMG/M metagenome (GOLD analysis project Ga0164293, IMG submission 111487) | Eutrophic lake water microbial communities from Lake Mendota, Wisconsin, USA - GEODES118 metaG | ecosystem: Environmental > Aquatic > Freshwater > Lake | place: USA: Lake Mendota...
AGGTTCCCAAGGCTGGCTGCGGCACCATGAAGGCAACCCTCGGCGGGCTAGAAGCTGCTCGGCTTGGGCCAGGTGCAGTTGAACGAGTTCAGGAGCGCCCCCATGATCGCTCGCTGATGACGCCCTTCATCAAGCCCTTCCAGTTGCCGGCTGATCAACTCGAGGATGTCCTCACCTCTCGGAAGTTCAATCGGTTCTCGGTTGTGCGCGAACCGGCATCACGCCTGCTCTCCGGCTACCTCGAGAAGATCTGCCAGGGCCTTCAGCAGGCGCAGCCGATCTTCGACATCCTCGTTGAGCAAGGGCACGCACCCGAGTCGCCCAGTGACATCTCATTCGCTCAATTCATCGACGTCGTGACCGCATTGCCCTCGCGCGATCAGGATCCCCACTGGCGCCGGCAGACCGATCAGATCGGTTGCGGCATCGTGAAGTTCGACGACGTCATTCGACTGAACGAGCTCGATTCGTCATGGGACAAAGTTGCGAAGCTCACTCGCACGCCGGACTTGCAGGATCAGTTCTTCTGCCGCAACTCCACGGGTGCGAGCTCGAAGATCACTGACTTTTACACTCCCGAGCTTCTCGCCAAGGTCGTTGAGGCGTACGCCGACGACTACAAAGAGTTCGGCTTCGCTGTTCCATCGCTCAGCCGCTAGCCGCAGAAGCTACGCCAGATCGGCAGCGACGATCTCGGCGATCTGCACGGCATTGAGGGCCGCGCCCTTGCGGAGATTGTCATTACTGATGAACAGCGCAATACCGCGACCGCCAGACACGCTCTGATCCGCGCGGATTCGCCCGACGAACGACGGGTCAGCGCCGGCAGCCTGCAACGGAGTCGGCACGTCGGTGACCTCGACACCAGGTGCGCTTTCGAGCAGCTCGGTTGCGCGCTCGGGCGAGATCGGACGCGTGAACTCTGCGTTAATCGCCAGTGAGTGACCGGAGAAGACCGGCACGCGCACGCATGTGCCAGAGACGAGAAGATCGGGAATGCCGAGGATCTTGCGGCTCTCATTGCGCAGCTTCTGCTCTTCGTCGGTCTCGAGTGAACCGTCACCGGCGATGCTGCCGGCCAGCGGAACAACATCGAAAGCGATGGTGCGCACGTACTTGTTCGGCGAGGGGAATGTGACTGCCGAGCCGTCGTGGGTGAGGGCAGCGATGTCCTGGATGACGGCCGCGCGAATCTGAGCCTCGAGCTCTTCCACGCCAGCAAGACCACTACCGGAAACTGCCTGGTACGAGCTGACGATCAGGCGCTCGAGGCCTGCTTCTTCGTGCAACGGGCGCAACACGGGCATTGCCGCCATCGTGGTGCAGTTCGGGTTGGCGATGATGCCCTTCTTGGCATCCTTGATCGCCTCGGGGTTCACCTCGCTGACCACCAGGGGAACGTCGGGATCCATGCGGAATGCCGACGAGTTGTCGATAACGATTGCGCCGGCCTCGGCAAAGCGCGGGCCTTGGGCCTTCGAGGTTGCTCCACCAGCGGAGAACAACGCGATATCGATGCCCGAGACGTCTGCGGTGGCCGCGTCTTCGACGACGATCTCGCCGCCCTTCCAGGGAAGAGTCGAGCCAGCCGAGCGAGCAGAGGCGAAGAAGCGGATGCTTTCGAGGGGGAAGTCGCGCTCTTCCAGCAGACGGCGCATGACTGCACCCACCTGACCGGTCGCACCGACAACTGCGACAACAGGCTTGCGGCTCATCGGCCGGTACCTCCGTACACAACTGCCTCGCCATCGGCATCGAGACCGAATGCGGTGTGCAGCGCCTGCACGGCCTTCTTGGCGTCACCGACGCGGGTCACGACGGAGATGCGAATCTCGGAAGTCGAGATCATCTCGACGTTGATGCCGCTCTGGGCGAGGGCAGCAAAGAAAGTTGCGGAGACGCCCGGATGCGAGCGCATGCCCGCACCGACGAGCGACACCTTGGCGATCTCCTCGTCGATGATGAGGTCTTCGAAGGCAATCTCAGTGCGCTTGGACTCAATGGCAGCAAGCGCCTTCTTCGCCGAGCCCGACGGAGTTGTGAAAGTGACGTCGGTGCGACCGGTTGATGCGGCCGAGACGTTCTGCACGATCATGTCGATGTTCACGCCGGCGTCAGCGAGCGCGCCGAAGATAGCTGCGGCCTGACCGGGCTTGTCGGGAACTCCGACCACAGTGATCTTGGCATCGTTCACGTCAGCGGCGACACCGGAGATGATCGGTTGTTCCATAGCTTTTCCTTCGGCAATTGCAGCCGCGATGGCTGCAGGTGACATCACGAGAGTGCCCTCGCGGTGCGAGAACGACGAACGAACGTGGATGGGGAGATCGAAGCGGCGCGCGTACTCGACGCAGCGCAGGTGGAGCACCTTGGCGCCAACGGCTGCCAGCTCGAGCATTTCCTCGTAGGTAATGAACGGAACCTGGCGAGCTGCGGGAACTACGCGCGGATCGGCACTGAAGACGCCGTCGACGTCGGTGAAGATCTCGCAAACAGAGGCCTTGAGTGCCGCGGCCAGGGCTACGGCCGTGGTGTCGGAGCCGCCGCGACCAAGGGTGGTGACGTCCTTGGTGTCCTGGGCAACACCCTGGAAGCCGGCGACGATCGGGATAGCGCCCTCAGCGAGTGCCTCCTGAATACGACCGGGAGTGACATCGATGATGCGCGCAGCGCCATGGGCGGAGTCAGTGATCAGGCCTGCCTGCGAGCCGGTGTAGGAACGGCCATCCTCACCGAGGTCGGCGATCGCCATGGCCAGCACGGCCATCGAAATGCGCTCGCCGGCGGTCAGGAGCATGTCGAGCTCGCGCGAGGGGGGCTCGGGTGAGACCTGCTCGGCGAGGTCGAGAAGTTCATCGGTGGTGTCGCCCATCGCGGACACCACGACGACAACCTCGTTGCCGGCGCGCTTAGTCTCGACAATGCGCTTCGCGACGCGCTTGACGCTTTCGGCATCAGCAACGCTGGAACCACCAAATTTCTGAACGATCAGAGCCACAAGACTTAATTCTATTGGTCGCGCTTACATGGCGAAAATCGGGCGGAACGTGCCTCAGACGCGACGGCGGCCCTCGAAGGCCCGGCCCAGGGTGACCTCATCGGCGTACTCGAGATCGCCGCCCACCGGCAGGCCGCTGGCCAGCCGGGAGACCGCTACTTCCAGCGGGCTGATCAGCCGAGCCAGGTAAGTAGCCGTGGCCTCGCCCTCGAGGTTGGGGTCGGTGGCCAAGATGACTTCGGTGATGGAAGTGTCGGAGAGTCGGCTCATCAGCTCGCGGATGCGCAGATCGTCGGGGCCGATGCCCTCGATGGGGCTAATCGCCCCGCCCAGCACGTGATACCTACCCTTAAACTCGCGCGTCTTCTCGATCGCGACGACATCCTTGGGCTCTTCGACCACGCACAAGATCGTGAGATCGCGACGCGGATCACGGCAGATGCGGCACTGATCCTCTTCGGCGACATTTCCGCAGATAGTGCAGAAGCGCACTTTCTCCTTCACCTCGCGCAAGGCGTCAACGAGGCGTTGCACGTCGATGGGATCCGCAGCCAGGATGTGGAAGGCAATGCGCTGCGCGCTCTTGGGCCCGACACCGGGAAGCCGGCCGAGCTCATCGATCAGGTCTTGAACTACGCCTTCGTACATCATTAGTTCTCGATCTCACCGATCTGCGTACCGCCGAGCTCGCGCATGATCAAGTCGACACCTGAGGTGTCATCGAGATCCTCGTCATCAATGCTGGGCGCATCGGGCTCGACCACGATGGCGACAGCAGGTGCTGATGAATCACCGGAATCGTCTGATGCATCGACGGGAGCCGCATTCACTAGACGTGCGGTGGCATTGGGCGCAAGCACGATGTCAATGCGCACATCAGTTCGGAAAACATCGAGTACCGCCTGGCGCAGTCGCTCATCATGACCGCTTGCCTTGGCGTTCGCCGCCTTGCTCGCATTCTCGACACCGACCGCGAGAACGCCATTCTCGAGCGAGAGCGGGGCCGAGTCGCTGAAGACCATCCATGCCACGCGCGAGTACGACTTGGTCGCATCAAGAATTGCCGGCCACATGGACACGAGCTGCGGCAGCGAGGCGTTCGGGTTCGACGGCGCGACAACCGGCTCGGCGGCAGCGGCTTCGGCCTCAACTGCAGCGGCCTTCTCCGCCGGCTTCATCGGCGGACGCGACGCAGCCGACTCCTTCTTGGTCGAGGGCGCGACATCGCTGAGCTTCTTCGGACGCGAGGGTGCCTCAGATGCCGCTGCGGCAGGTGCCTCGGCAGCCGGAGCGGAGACCGCGGGTGCGACAGGCGGAACCGGTATCGCGGGTGCAGCAGGAGCGGCGACCGCAGCGGCCGGTGCCGCGATCGGTGCATCGGCAGGGTGAGCGGCCTGATGGAATTCACCTGACGAGATGCGGCGCTCGAGCTGATCGAGTCGCGCACGAGTGCCACGCTCATCAGAGTCGGCCGCGGGCAGGAGCAGCTTGGCTGCCATCAATTCAAGATGCAGACGCGGCGCCGTTGCACCCTTGAGTCCGCTGAGTCCTTCACTGACAACGTCAGAAGCGCGCGCGAGTTCTGAAGCTCCGAACAGCGCGGATTGATCGACCTGGCGGGCAATTTCGTCTTCGGGTGCATCGATGAGGCCGAGTTGGGCAGCGCCACTCACATGCTGCAGCACGATCAGATTGCGCATGCGCTCGAGAAGATCGGTGACGAAACGACGGGGATCATGACCGGCATCCATCACCTGATCAATCACCGTGAAGAGCGCAGCGCCATCGTGCGCGGCGAGTGCGTCGACGGTGGCATCAAGCAGCGTGGAATCTGTCATGCCCAACTGCGCGACCGCAGTTGCGTACGTGACGCCATCGGGGCCCGAGCCTGAGATGACCTGACTGAGGATCGAGAGGCTGTCACGAACACTGCCCGCACCGGCGCGAGCGATGAGTGCGAGGGCATTCGCCTCGGCGGGCACGCCTTCTGCCTCGCACACCGTTGCCAGGTGCTGCTGCAAAGTTCGCGCTGACACGAGACGGAACGTGTAGTTGTGCGTGCGCGAGCGAATGGTCGGAAGGACCTTGTCGGCCTCGGTCGTGGCGAAGATGAAGCGCACGTGCTCGGGTGGCTCTTCCACCAACTTCAGCAGGGCATTGAAGCCTGCCGTGGTAACCATGTGAGCCTCGTCGATGATGTAGATCTTGTAGCGCGACGAAGCCGGCGCGAACATCGCGCGTTCGCGGAGATCACGAGTGTCGTCGACACCACCATGACTAGCAGCGTCGAGCTCGATGACATCGATGGAACCGGAGCCATTGGCCGCAAGATCAAGGCAGCTCTGGCATTCACCGCACGGATCAGGGGTCGGGCCCTTCTCGCAGTTCAGTGAACGAGCGAGGATGCGTGCGGTCGAGGTCTTGCCGCAGCCGCGCGGGCCGGAGAAGAGATACGCATGTGCGACGCGATCGTTCTCAAGGGCGCGACGCAATGGGTCAGTGACGTGATCTTGGCCCACGACATCGTCGAGTCGCGCGGGGCGATAGGTGCGATACAGGGCCATGGACACCCCGCAACCTTATGCGCCCGAGAAGAGACAAGGGACCCCCCGCACACCCATCAGAGCCCGCCTGCCCTTGCTGCCTTCCGGCCCTGGGGGGGTTCAGCGAGATGACGCCGCACGAGGGGTCGACATAAGGGTACGCGGCAGGCGATTGGCTCACCAAGTGCCCCAACTTGTAGCCTCTCCCACGGAGGATTCGCCTAGTGGCCTATGGCGCTCGCCTGGAACGCGGGTTGGGGGAAACCCCTCAGGGGTTCAAATCCCCTATCCTCCGCGCTGATACGTAAGCGGGACGGACCGATTCGGTTCGTCCCGCTTCGTGCTTGTAGGCTTTTCTGCGGTGGCGTGTCCGAGCGGCCAAAGGAGCACGCCTCGAAAGCGTGTGTGGGTGAAAGCTCACCGTGGGTTCAAATCCCACCGCCACCGCCATGTTGAAGGGGTACCCCCTTGAGGGGTGCCCCTTCAACATTCCCCATCACGTACGCTCTGCTTCAGGCGCATCAACGACGAGGCGCATCTTCGAGAGGCAGTGATGACCAACCAAGATCAGCCGGTGCACCTGAACAACCACCACACCGACACTCTCACGGCGATCTTCGCCCACCCGACCAGCCACAACGTGCGCTGGCACGACGCCATCAGCCTGCTCGAGGCCGTCGGCACCGTCGAGGAGAACCACAGCGGCAAGTTCAAGATCCACGTGGGCGACCAGATGGAATTCTTCGACCGCCCCAAGGGCCACGACTGCGGTGAGCAGCAGATCGTCGATTTCCGCAAGATGCTCAAGGCCGCCGGCTTCGAGCCGACCAAGCCGGGCCACGAGGACTAACCCTCCGCTCAACTCTCGAATCTCCCTGCCCGCACGTTGGGCGGGGAGATTCGTCACTTTCGGGACGAACGCCTGCCTGCCGCAGCTGCCATAAGTAGGTTGCGTCCATGACCTACGAACAGATTCGTCTTGAGATTGACTCCCCCACCGCAACGATCACCCTGAATCGCCCTGAGGCAATGAATGCGATCACCGTGGTGATGCTCGGCGAAATTGCCGACGCCCTCTCAAAGATCGCTACTGACCCGACAATCCGCGCGGTGATCATCACCGGTGAGGGTCGCGCGTTCAGTGCCGGCGTCGATCTCAAGGCTCTCGGCGCAAGATCACTCGAAGGTGGAGCCGTCGGTGACTATCTCGACGTTCCCGCACGCGCGGTCATTGACGCGATCGCCTCACTCGAAGCCATCGTCATCGCCAAGATCAACGGCTTCTGTTTCACCGGTGCACTCGAGCTCGCGCTCGCCTGCGATCTGATCATCGCCGCAAATGAAGCGAAGTTCGGAGATACGCATGGCAAGTGGGGCCTGCGCCCGTCGTGGGGAATGAGTCAGCGACTTCCGCGACTCGTCGGCCCACAGCGCGCTCGACTCATCTCCTACTCCGCGATGACCTTCACTGGCGTTCAGTCTGCAGAGTGGGGGCTCGCCTGCGCATCTCATCCGCTCGAAGAGCTCAGCGCAGCTGTCGACGCACTCACAGCAACCATCGCCGGTCACAGCAAAGGCGCGCTGCTCGCGTACAAGGATCTTTACCGCGCTGCGGATGAGCTCGAGCTTGCTGAGGGCCTCGCCTATGAATGGTCCACTTCATATTCCATCGATGACACAGAACAGCGCGTAGCGCAGTTCCGCTAGAACGAGGGACGACCATGCGTGCAGTCGTACTGAACGGCTACGGCGAGCTCCTGTCGATCACCGATATTCCTCGTCCGGCGCCTGCGACTGGTGAAGTGCTCATCAAGGTGACCGCCGCCGGACTCTGCCACACCGACCTGCATCTGATCGACGGTGATCCTGCGATCCTTCCCGGCTTCCCTGCAGTACTCGGTCATGAGACTGCAGGAATCGTCGAGGAGATCGGCGCAGGTGTCACGTCGGTTGCCGTGGGCGATGCCGTCGCGGTATTCGGTGCGCAGGGCTGTGGTTCATGCCCCACGTGCCTGTCCGGCTTGGAGAACATGTGCTCGGTTCAGGTGCTCTCGATGAATGGCATCGGCATTCCCGGTGGTTTCGCGGACTACATGATCGTCCCGGCTGAGCGTCATCTTGTTCCGATCGGCGAGCTCGATCCGGTGAAGGCCGCTGGTCTCACCGATGCGGGGCTGACTCCGTATCGCGCCGTGCAGCGCGCACTCACGCATCTCGAACCCGGCAGCACTGCCGTGGCGATTGGCCTCGGTGGTCTGGGCCAGTTCGGCATTCAGTACCTGAACCTGCTAAGCGATGCTCGCATTGTCGGTCTCGATCCTGATCCGGCGAAGCGGGCACGAGCCCTCGAACTCGGAGCCGATCTCGCACTTGATCCGACCGATGCGAATTTCAATGACGCCATGGCCGAGCATGATCTCGCCGGAGCATGCTCCGCTGTTCTCGACTTCGTTGGCAATGACGCTTCACTCGCCAGCGGGCGTTCACTTCTCGCGGCACGCGGAATGCTCAACATCGTCGGTCTCGGTGGTGGTAGCACCGAACTAAGCTTCTTCACGATGCCACCGGAGTCAGTGGTCACAACGACCAACTGGGGCTCTGCACCCGAGATGGCCGAAGTTGTCGCACTCGCGCGTGAGGGTCGAATCGAGTCAACCGTGACGACATATTCGCTGGATGATGCTCAGCGTGCGGTCGATGATCTTCGCGCAGGTCGTGTCGACGGCCGCGCTGTCATCGTTCCTTAGCCCTACCCCTAGCGGTGGCGCAGGCGCGCACCGAGCAGGTACATCTCGCAGCCGAGGCAGAAGTTGAATGCAGCATTGAGGAATGCCGCCGCCAGAGCGAAGCCGATGGCGATGGCAGCAACCACAGTCGCACCGAGGGCGATCGAGATGAGAGCAACGATCATGAAGATCAGGCCGACAGCCTGAGCGAATCGCGGTGGCGCAGCATCTTCGAGCAACTGCGGCGGAGCAAGACGCGGGCCGATGAGCTTGCGGTACAAGATGCCGTAGGGCTGCGCGTGGAGGCCGACGATGGCGCCCAGGCCGAAGACAAGGGCCTGCCAAACAACAAGCACATCGGAGAGCGGGGTTCCGACCGTGACAAGTGCAATGGCCAGCACGATCGTGGTGATCGTGCCGCCGAAGCGGGGGCCACGAGGATCGATCTCGGTGCGGGTGCAGATCTCGGTGGTCATAGGTGCTCCTTCGGTCTCTCTCTACGTAAACGCTAGGAGGAGCCGATCGGGCCCAATCTCAGGGTCGGGCAATTGCGAACTGCTTGCAGCTCAGCCGCTGACCTCGCCGATAGCAGCGATGACATCAACCTTCCGTGGCGCCCCACTAGCCCGCTTGCGGATGGCTCCACGCTTGTCGAGCACGAGCACGGTGGGCGTGCGGCGAATGTCGAGCTGACGCACGAGCTCGAGATTCGACTCCGCATCGATCTCGACATGGGTGACGCCCGGAACCATCTGAGTCACTTCATCGAGGATTCGGCGGGTGGCGCGACAGGGCTGGCAGAAGGCACTCGAGAACTGCACCAAGGTGGCCACCTCGCCCAGCGAGGTTCCGATCGCCGCGGCGGTCAGCACATCTCCGCCGTGCTCATCGTGGACAGCGTCATGCAGATCAGCAGACGGTGCGTCATCAGGCAACGGCACCGGCAGGCCGTCACCAGTCGATTTCATCCGGCCGTCGGTTGCGCGACGCCACAGCCCGAAGGCGGTTGCCGCGGCGAGAGCGAGGATGAGGATCCAGACACCGGTCATAACAGCGTTAACCCTCCACCCTCGTCATCTGTTCCCGAACCCAGCCAACAATGCGCTCAAGTGTCTCATCGTCAATCGCCGACTCAGCATGTCCGAAGCCGGAAATCTCCCAGAGCTGGACATTCTCGTTTCCGCCCGCGACAGCAGCAGCGTGCAGGGCACGTGGGTGCTCAAGCGGGAAGTAGCGGTCGACATCACCGTGGACGATCAGCACGGGGAGATGTGGGTAGAGACTGATGGCCTCGACCGGCGCCGCCGGCATCGGGTCCGGCCAGCCTTGCGAGTCAATGCGAGTGCCGCGGGTACGCATGAAGGTGCGCCCAACTCGGGAGGCCACCACGTGATGCATGCGTCGCATGACTTTGGTGCCGCGGTAGTACCAGAACGCCGGGGCACTCACGGCGATCACGGCATCGACCTGATCGCTCTCGCCCTCAGGGAATGCGGCTTGACGCAGAACCACCGCGCCACCCATCGAGAAGCCGATCGTCACGACACGGCGATAACCGAGCTCACGCGCCCAGGCCACAGCGGCCGAGACATCGCGAATCTCCTCATGACCGATAGTGGTCACCCCGTCTGACTCCCCATGACCACGCATATCCACGACGATGACCGCGGCCGACCGGGACAGCACCTTGATCACCTTCTGAACCCGCTCCGAGCGCCATTGCCCCGTGAAGCCGTGCGCCACGACCAGGCATAGCTCGCCTTCATGGGGCAGGTGCCCGGTGCTGATAGCGGTGCCGTCGGAGGCGGTGAGCCACGTCGATTCCAGCTCCGTACCCATCAGCCACCTCCTCTTCCGTCCGGGATTTCCCTTGGCAACACT
>Ga0164293_10006245_pt1 | contig 10148 bp, 8 predicted proteins | sample GEODES118metaG_FD_111487 | JGI IMG/M metagenome (GOLD analysis project Ga0164293, IMG submission 111487) | Eutrophic lake water microbial communities from Lake Mendota, Wisconsin, USA - GEODES118 metaG | ecosystem: Environmental > Aquatic > Freshwater > Lake | place: USA: Lake Mendota, Wisconsin...
GTCGGCCCAGGCGATGGCATCAAAGGGTTTCAGGCGCTCGAAACCGAACGGCCTGGCCTGTCCGGGCGCGATCGAGAGGGCCTGTTGGGCCGCCTCGATCAAGAGCGTTCCGGATCCGCAGAAGGGGTCGTAAAACGGTAGCTCCGGCTGCCAGCCGGTCAGTGCGATCAGGCCCGCCGCGAGATTTTCCTTGAGCGGCGCTTCACCCTTGTCGTCCTCGCCGCCCCGCCAGCCCCGTTTGAACAGCGACTCGCCCGAGAGATCGAGGTAGACCGTTGCCTCGCGCGGACCCAAAAACGCCTGCACTCGGACATCGGGGGCGCGGGTATTGATCGAGGGTCGCCGGCCGGTTGCCTCACGCAGTCGGTCGACGATCGCATCCTTGATTCGCAAGGTCACGAAGTTGAGACTCGTAAGAGGCGAGCGTTGGGCCGAAACGTCGACCCGCAGTGTCATCGCCGGATCGAACCAGTGTTCCCAGGCGACCGACTGCGCAAGCCGGTAGAGATCGTCTTCCTGGCGGTAGAGGCCGACTGCCACGCGCATCAGCACCCGGCTGGCGAGTCGCGATTGAAGATTGATCCACCATGCATCAACCAGGCTTGCCTGAAAGTGAACGCCCGCTGACATGGGTCTCACCTCTGCTGCGCCGAGTCGCGACAACTCAGCCGCGAGCACGGACTCGAGACCGCGCGGACAAGTGGCGAAGAGCGGACGCGGGGAATCGAAGGAACCGGGGACCTGAAGCATCAGAAGGGCTTTACGACCACAAGGATCACGGTGACGAGGAGGCCTAGTACAGGGATTTCGTTGAACCACCTGAACCATACATGTGAGCGCTGGTTTCCGCCCTGACGGAACTGTCCAAGCAGCCGCCCGCAGACGTGATGGTAGGCCAGGAGCAGCACGACGATCAGGAGCTTTGCGTGCATCCAGCCATTGCCTGCGCCCAGGCCCACACCGTAGCCGAGCCAAAGCCACAGACCGAAAATCAGTGCCAGACCCATCAGGGGTTGCATGAAGCGCCAGAGCTTGCCCGCCATCAGCAGCAGCCGGTCGCGCTCCGGACCGGCTCCTTCGACCATCGCGAGGTTGACGTAGATGCGCGGCAGGTAAAAGAGCCCCGCAAACCAGCTCGTCACGAAGACGATATGCAGGGCCTTGACCCAGAGGTAGCCAGTGTCCATTGCTTCAGGTCCTGATCTGGCCCGTGCCCAGCACCACGTATTTGAGCGAAGTGAGCCCCTCGAGACCGACCGGGCCCCGCGCATGCAGCTTGTTGGTCGAAATCCCGATTTCGGCGCCTAGCCCGAATTCGAACCCATCGGCGAAACGGGTCGACGCGTTGACCATCACCGAGGAGGAGTCGACCTCGCGGATGAATCGCATCGCCCGGGTGTGGTCGTTGGTGATGATCGAGTCAGTGTGCTTGGAGCCGTAGCGCTCGATGTGCTCGATCGCTTCGTCCAGACCGCTCACTACCCGAATCGACAGGATGGGGGCCAGGTATTCGGTGCGCCAGTCTTCTTCGGTCGCCGGTATGCTGGCGATGCCCGAAGCGGCCAGGATCGAGCAGCTCGTTTCATCGCAGCGAAGCTCGACGCCTTTTTGCGCATAGATCCGCCCCAGAGGGGGCAGGACCCGTTCGGCGATGCCCTGGGCCACGAGCAGTGTTTCCATCGTGTTGCAGGGCGAATAGCGCTGAGTCTTGGCGTTGTCCGCCACGCGGACGGCCATGTCGAGTTCGGCCTGTTCATCGATGTAAACGTGACAGATGCCGTCCAGATGCAGGATCACGGGCACCCGCGCGTCGCGCGCCACCCGTTCGGTCAGCGACTTGCCCCCGCGTGGAACGATCACATCGATCCATTGTGTGGCCACCAGCATCGCACCCACCACCGCCCGATCGGTCGTCCCGACCACCTGGACGGCGTCGGCCGGCAGTCCGGCGGCCTCGAGGCCTGCGCGTACGATTGCGGCGAGCGCACGATTGCTGTGGATGGCCTCAGACCCCCCGCGCAGAATCGCCGCGTTGCCGGACTTGATGCATAGACCCGCCGCGTCGATCGTCACGTTGGGGCGCGACTCGTAAATGATGCCGATCACGCCGAGCGGCACCCGCATCTGTCCAACCTGGATACCGGAAGGACGATAACTGAGTCCTTCGATCGCACCGACTGGGTCGGGCAGCATTACGATCTGCTCGAGCCCGGCGGCCATCGCCTCGATCACCTTGGGTGTGAGCGCCAGCCGGTCGACGAAAGCGGGGTCGTGGCCGGCTGCGCGCGCTGCTTCGAGATCATGCGCGTTGGCTCGCACCAGTTCGGCGGCTCCGGCGCGAATCGCCCCGGCAATTTCCGTGAGGGCAAGGTTGCGGCTTGCGCCGGTCGAACGCGCCATGGCGCGGCTGGCCGAGCGGGCCCTCTGCCCCAGTTGGGCGAAGTCGTCGACGGGATTGGGGTGAGCGTCCTGCACGTCAGATGTCCGTTGCGAATTCGAGCCCGGAGAGTCCGAGCATGAGGTGTTCCAGCGCCTTCCAGGGATCGCCCGGAGAGGCACCTTTGACCATTCTATCGATCCGGGCGAGTCGCTGCAGCGCGGCGCGCAGTCGCGACACCGGAAGTCGTGATAGTGCCGAAGTGAACAGGCGCTCGCGCGGTCCGAATACCCTCGCCTGGCGCAGAATCGGCTGCAGGGGGCGACCCGCTGCGGCAGCCTCGTGCAGGCGCAGCAGCGCCCGGACCGCATCGGCCAGTGCCCAGACCAGAAGCGGTGCGGCCTCCCCTTCGGCCTGCAGGCCTGCGAGCCCGCGCCGGCAGCGTGCGGCTTCAGCGCCGAGCATCGCATCGACCAGGCCAAAGGCATCGAAGCGTGCCACGCTCATGACAGCCGAACGGGCAGCCTGCGCAGGCAGTTCGCCTTGCGGGAACAGCAGGCCGAGCTTGCGGACCTCCTGGTGGGCGGCGAGCAGGTTGCCTTCCACCCGCTCGGCGATCCGTTCGAGCGTCTGCGCATCTGCCCGCTGACCTTGTGCGGCCAGCCGCGTCGCAATCCAGCGCGGCAACTCACGCCGGTCGACCGGATAGACCGCGACCACTGCACCCCGACGGTCGATCGCCGAGAACCACTCGGTTTCGGTGCTTGAGCGGTCCAGCCTGGGGCTCACGACCAGCAGTCGAACTGACTCGTCGAGACCGGCCAGGCAGGTCGCGATCGTCTCCCCGATCTCCTTGCCCGGTTTGCCGGCAAATCGCAGTTCGATGAGCTTTCGGGCGCCAAAGAGTGACATCGCGCCCGCTTCGGCGGCGAGCATCGCGGGCTTGAAGCTGCGGTCGACCTCGAACACGACCCGCTCCTCGAGTCCGGCTGCGCGGGCGGCCGATCGGACCCGGTCGCCGGCCTCGATGGCCAGCAGGGGCTCTTCGCCATGAATCCAGACGATTGGGGGCATGCCGCGGTCCAGCAGCGACTGGAGTGCATCAGGTTTGACTTGGGCCATGGGCTGAACGCGCGCTCAGCGGGGCGGCAGCGCGATCAGCCGCCGCAGCATCAGCTGAACCGCATCGGACTGCATTTCGCGGTAGAGCATTTCTTCTTCCTGCTGACGGGTCACCATCTCGATATCGCTGGAGGTGATCTCGCGCCGCAGCAGCAATTCCGTAGGTGCGAGCCATTCCCGACCCTTGGCGTCGAGGACGCGAAAGCGCAGCCGCAGCCTCAGCTGATACTCGCGCGGTCGGCCAGTGCTGGTGAAACCGACGATTTCTCGTTCGCGCGCCTCCTGGAGCACGATCAATTGTGCATCGGCCTCTTCGGGCCGATCGACGATCACGGTATCGCCGGTATTGCGCAGCAACGCCCGGAACTCCGAGCCCATCGCCGAATTCCGAGCGAAACTGCTGTAGAGCTTTCTGAAGGGCATCTGGCTCGAGGTGCGCAGCCGGAAGCCGCAGCCTGCGCTCACCAGCGCCGATGCGGGCAGTACCAGCCCCCAGGCGAGTAGCCGCGTGAGCTCGCGCCGGCGTCGCGCGGGCATGATCAGATCACCACATTGACCAGCCGTCCAGGCACGACGATCACCTTGCGCGCGGCTTGCCCCTGCGCATGGCGCGTGAAGGCCTCGCTGGTGACAGCCGCCTGTTCGATCGCCGCACGGTCGGCCTGCGCCGCCACCCTGATCGAGCCCCGGACCTTGCCGTTGATCTGCAGGACGAGGTCGAGCGTGTCTTGGTGCAGGGCCGCTTCGTCCACCTGGGGCCAGCCTGCGTCGAGCAGGTCGCCCGCGCGTGAGGCGAATCCGAGCGCCTCCCAGAGTTCATGCGTGACGTGGGGAACGATCGGATAGAGCACGCGGATCAGGACAGATAAGGCCTCGGCCGAAATGGCGACACCCTGCGGCGAGGTGGCAGGTCCGGCCGACTCGATGGCATTCAACATTTTCATGGCGGCCGAAACCACGGTGTTGTACTGCATCCGCTGGTAGTCGTAATCGGCCTGCCGCAGGATCGTGTGGATCTCGCGCCGCAGCGCCTTCTGATCGTCATCGAGTGCGGCGACTTCGATCTGCGGGTATCCAGCATTGAGCGCAGTATGGTGCGAGTGGGCGCAGGACCAGAGGCGCCGCAGGAAGCGGTAAGCCCCCTCCACGCCGGAACCCGACCATTCCAAAGTCTGTTCGGGTGGCGCTGCGAACATCACGAAGAGCCGCGCCGTGTCGGCGCCGTGCTGGTCGATCAGCGACTGCGGGTCGACACCATTGTTCTTGCTCTTGCTCATGGTACCGACGCCGCCGTAGTCGATCGCTGAGCCGTTGGATTTGAGTCGAGCGCCGATGATCGCGCCCTTGGCGTCATAAACGTTGTCAACGTCATCGGGCCAGAAGTACTCGATGCCGCCCTTTTCGTTTTTGCGTGAATAGATGTGGTTGAGCACCATGCCCTGGCAGAGCAGTCGCGTGAAGGGCTCGTCGAACTGAACCAGTCCGCGCGCGGGGTCGCCCGCGATCTCTCCATTGATGTCGCGCATCACCTTGGTCCAGAAGCGCGCGTAGAGCAGGTGCAGGACCGCGTGCTCGATGCCGCCGATGTACTGATCCATCGGCATCCAGTAATCGTTGCGCCCGTCAACCATCGCCTCATGGTTGTCCGGCGAGCAGTAGCGCATGTAGTACCAGGACGAGTCGATGAAGGTATCCATCGTGTCGGTTTCGCGGCGAGATGGCTTGCCGCATTTCGGGCAGGCGCAGCGCAGGAAGCGCTCGTCCTTGTTGAGCGGGTTGCCGCTGCCATCCGGCACCAGGTCATCGGGCAAGACCACCGGCAGTTGTTCATAGGGGACCGGAACCGCGCCGCAGTCCTCGCAATGAATGATGGGGATCGGTGTGCCCCAGTAGCGCTGGCGAGAGATTCCCCAGTCGCGCAGTCGCCAGGTGGTTTTTTTCTCGCCGAGGCCCTTTTCCGACAGCATCTGAGCGACCCGGTCGACTGCCGCTACGTACCCGAGACCATCGAGTTCGCCTGAATTGACGCAGACGCCGTGCTGTTTGTCGGCGTACCAATCCTGCCAGCCGGTGGTCTCGAACGGCTCAGAGGGGCGAGCGGAGGCATGCTGGGGGTCGATCGCGATGACCTGACGGATCGGCAGATCGAATTTGAGGGCAAAGGCGAAATCGCGTTCGTCGTGGCCCGGCACGCCCATCACCGCACCGTCCCCGTAGCTGATGAGCACGTAGTTGCCCACCCAGACGGGTACCTGCTCGCCGGTGAGCGGATGCTCGACGGTGAAGCCGGTCGGACGTCCGTCCTTTTCGCGCGTGGCGAGTTCGGCCTCGGTGACCCCTCCCTGCTTGCATTGCTCGATGAATTCGGCAAGAGCGGAATCCCGAGCGGCGGCGGCCAGGGCAATCGGGTGCTCGGGGGCGACGGCCACGAACGTCACACCCATGATCGTATCGGGGCGCGTCGTGAAGACGTACATCCGACCTTCGCCGATCAACTCGCCCGATTCGCCGCGGATCTGATGCGGAAACGCAAAGCGGATGCCGCTGGAGCGACCGATCCAGTTTTCCTGCATCAGTTTGACCCGCTCGGGCCAGCCCAGGCCGCCGAGTTCGGCCAGCAACTGGTCCGCATAACGCGTGATGCCCAGGTAGTACATGGGGATCTCGCGCTTTTCGACCACCGCGCCCGATCGCCAGCCCCGCCCGTCGATCACCTGTTCATTGGCGAGCACGGTCTGGTCGACCGGATCCCAGTTGACCGTTCCGGTCTTGAGGTAGGCGATCCCGCGCTCGAGCATTTTCAGGAACAGCCACTGGTTCCACTTGTAGTACTCGGGCGAGCAGGTCGCAACCTCCCGGCTCCAGTCGATTGCAAGACCCATCGCCTGCATCTGCTTCTTCATGTACGCAATGTTGTCCCAGGTCCAGCGCGCGGGCGCGACCTGGTTTTTCATCGCGGCGTTCTCGGCAGGCAGGCCGAAGGCGTCCCAGCCCATGGGCATCAGGACGTTGTAGCCCTGCATGCGCAGCTGGCGGTACATCACGTCGTTGATCGTGTAGTTACGGACGTGGCCCATGTGAAGCTTGCCCGAGGGGTAGGGCAGCATCGAGCACGCGTAATACTTGCCTTTGGGAAAACGTGGGTCGTTCTCGACGGCTCTGTAGGCGTCGATCGATGTCCAGTGGTGTTGCGCGGACCGTTCGATCGCGCTGGCGTCGTACTTCTCTTGCATGGCGGGGGGCGTAGGCTGGAAAAGGCGAAAGTGTACCGGGTCGCACCCGCGCTGGGCGGCTCGTGGGATCCCGGCTGGGGGGATCCCACGATTTGCCATCGGTCCGGACAATTCGGTTAAATTACCACTCCCAACCAAAGCTGACCGCAGGTTTGTCAATTGAGCAACGCTGCTCGACCCACTGATCTCAAGGAAGCACCGGCCGGTTCGGCGATTCTTCGGGCGTTTCGCGTGCTCGATGCCATCACGGAACGCCCAGAAGGGGTGACACTTGCCGAGTTGTGTCGGGCGGTGGGTCTACCCAAACCCACCGTGTTTCGCATCCTGTCGACGCTCGAGCAGGACGGACTGGTCGCCCGCGAGCCTGGGCAGCGGCGCTTCCTCGCCGGTACCCGGCTGGCGAGATTGGCCGGCAGTGTCTTGATTGGTTCGCCCCAGCGGGCCGCCCGGCGTGCCATCCTAGAGGAGCTGGTCGAGACCGTGGGCGAGACCTGCAATCTGACGGTTCCAAACGGCCACGAGGTGCTCTATCTCGATCGGGTCGAGGCGGAGCCGCGTCCCGGCCAGCGCGTGCGGCAGGGTTCGAGCTTGCCGCTTTATGCAGCGGCAACGGGCAAGTTATTCCTGAGCGAAATGCCCTCTCGCGCCCGTGAGCGCTTTACCCGACAGGTGCCGCGGGTGCCCTACACGTCCCACACGCTGGTCGAGTGCGCGGCGCTCGAGAAGGATTTGTGCCAGATCAGACGGCGGGGGTATGCCACCGATCAGGAGGAATATCTGCCGGGGCGCTGCTGCGTGGCTGTTGCGGTACGGGCGTCGGACAGCCGGATCGTTGCGGCGTTGTCGGTCGAGGCAGCCGTCGGGCGCACGCCTCTGTCCGAGCTCGTCGAGTTCCTGCCCCAGCTCACGAGCGCTGCTGAGGCGATCGCGGGGACGATGGAGGTGTGAGGGCCTGAGCCGGACGGGCTTGGCCGCGCGGTGTGAGCGCAGAAAGGCCAGTGGCCACGTTCAAATGGCCGCCTCACTGCGAAGGGCAAGGATGCGATCACGATCAAATCCGAGTTCTGCGAGGATCGCATCGGTGTGCTCGCCCAGCGCTGGGACAGGGTCCATTCTCGCTTCGTCCATGCCCGGGGGCAGCCAGCTCCGAATCGGACCCTTGGGCGTTTGCACGTCGCGCCAGCGTGAGCGGGCCGCCAACTGAGGGTGCGCCCAGAGGTCGGCGATATCGTTCACCTGTCCGAAAGCGATGTGGGCCTTCTCGAGCAACTCGATCACCTGCTCGGCAGAATGCCGCGCGAACGCGCTTTCGATGAGCTGATGAACGCGCTCGCGCGCGGCCAGTCGTTTGGCATTGCCTCTGAACTCGGGATCGTCCGCCAGGCTCGGCTCGCCCAGCACCATGCTGCAGAAAGAGGCCCACTCCCGCTCGTTCTGAACCGCCAGCATGACGGTGCGACCGTCACCGCATCGAAAGGGCCCGTAGGGACAAATTGCTGCGTGACGAGCGCCCGCCCGGGGTGGGGGCGGAGCGCCGTCGTATCCGTAGTAGAGCGGGAATCCCATCCACTCGGTCATCGCTTCAAGCATCGAAACGTCGATCCGGCGGCCGCGCCCGGTCCGGCCGCGCTCGATCAGTGCCGCGAGAATGTTGCTGTAGGCGTACATGCCCGCTGCGATGTCGACGATTGAGCATCCCGCCTTCGCCTGCTCGGACTCGGTCCCGGTAATCGACAGGAAGGCCGCCTCGCTCTGGACCAGCAGATCGTAGGCCTTGCGATCGCGGTAGGGGCCGCTGTCGCCATAGCCCGAGATATCGCAGACGATCAGCCGCGGGTGATCAGGCGCGAGTTGCTCGAAGGACAAGCCCAGCCGGGCTGCGGCACCCGGCGCGAGATTCTGAACCAGGACGTCGGCACGACTGAGCAATTCAAGGAGCACACCTCGACCGGCGGGGTGCTTCAAGTCGAGCGTCAGGCTTTCTTTGGAACGATTCACCCAGACGAAGTGAGAACTCAGGCCCTGCGCCCGGGTGTCGTAGGCGCGAGCGAAGTCACCGCCGTCGGGGCGCTCGACCTTGATCACCCGCGCACCCAGGTCAGCCAGTTGTCGCGTGCAGAAGGGTGCCGCGATCGCCTGCTCGAGCGCGATCACGGTGATGCCGTTCAGTGCTGTCATATTGTCTCCCCGTCTGCGGGTGCCCAAGGCCGAGTGCTGGCGCACTCAAGCGTGCATTCTGCTCGATATGGCGCCGGCTGTGCGGGGTCGCCATTTGAGCGCATGTTCGATGAAGTGTCCGACGGTCGCTGAATGGTCTCGTTGACCATGCCAGACGATCCAGAACACCCTGCGCAGCGAGCGGGCAACGGATCGATTGGGCGGTGGCAGCTCGACCAGCCGGCCGTCGGCCAGTTCGTTTGCGATGGCCAGCCGGCTCAGGCAGCCCAGCGCGTCGCTACCCATCACCAGGGTCTTCATCGCCTGGGGATCACTGACCTGGATGCTGGACCGTGGCTGGGCGAGCACGGGCGCGAGCGCCTGAAGGAACAGCTCCCGCGTACCGGAGCCGGGTTCGCGCATCACCCAATCGGCTTCAGCCAGCGCGGCGGCAGGGCGAAGGCCTCCGGCGATCGCCTCGACAATGGGATGTCCGGCGCGCGCGAAGAGGCAAAGCTCGTCGTTGAGCCAGGCCCGACGGATCAGGCTGTCGTCGGTGACCGAGCCCTCAATGAGTGCGCAATCGAGGCTGTGCTGCTTCAGGCGGTCGATCAATTCGATGGTGTTGCCCACCGCCAGCGTCATCTGCACGCGCGGGCGCTGGGCGCGGAAATCTCCGATCAGTTCGGGGGCGACAAAGGGGCCGATCGTCCTCGAAGCACCGACCGAGATGGCGCCGCCGTCAAGGTCAGGTGAGCCGGCGCGTTGGGCGAACTCGAAGGCGCGGTCAAGGATATCAAGCGCATGCGGCAGCAACTGCTCGCCGGTGGCCGACAGACCCAGACGTCGGCCGGCGCGCTCGAGGAGTCTCACCCCGAGGGTGGATTCGAGCTCCTGGAGCGCCATGCTGACCGCGGACTGGGTGCGATTGAGCCGACGCGCGGCCGCGGATACGCTGCCTTCGCGGGCCAGCATGCAGAAGGCCTCGATCTGCCGCAGCGATAGCCGGGCGCGGGGGGGCGATGCTCGATGTTGATTCATTCAAATTATCAGAAAAATTGAACTATAGATTCGCAATTACCTGATTTCAAGGTGTCGTCGCTTTTCTTAGAATCCTCTGGCAAAAACAACGACTCAGGAGGCGCGAATGAGTGCTGTGCCAATTACCCCCGCAGCCGAGCGTCCGCTGCAGTTCGAGGATCGCAGCCGCCAGACGACGGCTCACACCACCTGTTACATGTGCGCCTGTCGCTGCGGCA
>Ga0164293_10006248_pt1 | contig 10146 bp, 9 predicted proteins | sample GEODES118metaG_FD_111487 | JGI IMG/M metagenome (GOLD analysis project Ga0164293, IMG submission 111487) | Eutrophic lake water microbial communities from Lake Mendota, Wisconsin, USA - GEODES118 metaG | ecosystem: Environmental > Aquatic > Freshwater > Lake | place: USA: Lake Mendota, Wisconsin...
AAGTTCCACACCACACCTTTGCGCCAAAGCAAAAAGGGATTCAGATGCAGACGCAGGCATCGGTGGTCTGCCAATGCCTCCGAGCACTTTGATTACACAACCTTCAACCGTCGGGGTGAGCTTTGCAATCGCATTCTCAATTCGCTCCTTCTCGCCAGACGCCTCGACCCGTACATCGACAAAAAGCCGTGCTTCGGCAGGCACCACGTTGTCCGCCGTTCCCGCCGACGCAACCGTCGGGGTGACCGTGGTACCAATTTCAGGTTTTGCAAGAGCAGCGATTACTGGAATCTGCGCGGCCATTTCAACAAGCGCATTGATGCCCTTCTCTGGCTCGAGCCCTGCGTGCGAAGCGCGTCCCGTGAAAACGAGTTCAAATGTTCCAGTCCCCTTACGGGCGGTCTTCAATGCTCCACCGTCGGCACTGGGTTCAAGTACAAGGACGTTGCCAGCTGAGTGTGCACGCTCCAACAAAAGTTCCTTAGACGACGCCGATCCAATTTCTTCATCCGAGGTGAATAAAACCTCCACGCTCGATCGCACGTGGTCATCAAGCACGCTGATTGCATAAACAGCCTGAATGATCGCTGCTTTCATATCAAACACACCAGGACCAGTTGCTACGCCATTATCTAGACGAAATGGACGAACATCAATCGTCCCTTTTGGAAAGACGGTGTCGTAATGGCCAAGTATCAGCACTTTTGGTTCGACCCCACCCTGCCACCGCACATGAGGACCACGCATGGGGTCACCGGAGTCAACGATCTCTGCGGGTTTTCCTGTGACGCGTTCAAAAATCGCTGCAAGTGTTGATGCGCAAGCCCTTAATTCTGGAACCGACCGTGAGGGCGACTCATGAGTCACGAGCGAGTCGAGATCAGCCACCATTGCATCAAGACGCCCACTCAGATCTTTGACAGTGGCGCGGTCCATGCTTGACATCTCTCAAGTTTCTCACGCCATGCCGTCTCAATGGCCGCAAATATGCATGGCACCTAGAAAATAAGCATAAGTTGTTGCACGGGAGGCGCAAATGAAGAACAGATCATTTCGAACATTTGCTGTCGTAGCGATCCTCGTGGTGGCCGCATGCAGCGACAAAGACAATGTGGCTGACGACACATCCACAACCTCATCAACACCAGCCGAGGAGGGCGCACCAACGGGCGACGCTTTCTATGAGCCACCTTCACCGCTACCCAACGGCAAGCCAGGCGACATCATTTGGAGCGATGCCGTAACGAGCCGCGATGGATCCACTCTTCACAAAGTGCTTTATTTGTCCTCAACTGTTGCGGGTGAGCCAACCGCGGTAAGTGGACTGATCTGGGTCCCCGACGCAGTCGCCACCGATGCGCCGGTTCTCTCTTATGCCCACGGCACCACTGGTCTTGGCGACCAATGTGCTCCGAGCAGGAATGAAGGCAACGGCGAATCTGCATCGATAGCTGCACCGTTTCTTGAACGAGGCTTCATTGTTGTTGCCACTGACTATGAAGGATCGGGAACACCTGGCGTGCACCCTTATGTCGTTGGGCTCTCAGAAGCACGCAGCACACTCGACATCATTCGTGCCGCGCGCAACATGACAGAAACATCTGGGCAGTCCATAGTTTGGGGCCATTCACAAGGTGGGGGCGCTGCACTGATTACTGCAGAAATCGCTCCCACATATGCACCCGACACGAATGTGGTCGGCTCTGTGGCGGGCGCGCCGGCTGTCGAACTAAAACTCCTTGCAGCAGTGTTGCGCACGAGTCCATTTTTTGGATATGTGTTCATGGCGGGCGCGGGTTTTGAAGCTGCATATCCAGATATTGACCTGAGTGAAGTGCTGACTGAAGAGGGCCTCAACATGGTTAAAACTGCCGCAGAAACATGTAGCGAGATACACGATCTGGTCCGTGGAAAAGATCCTGCGTTGTATATCGCGAAGGATCCCGCTTCAGTAGAACCATTTGCCACCTATCTTGAGGCGAACACGCCAGGAAACGTGGCCACGACTGTGCCGATTTTCGTCTACCACGGGGAAAACGATGAGCAGATTCCCGTACTTGGCTCCAAGCTTTATCTTGAACGAGCGTGTGTCACTGGTGGTTCAACGATCTTGCGCAAGACATACCCAAATGTCGGACACGTTGACGTTATTACTGCTGCGCAGAGCGACATTGTGGCTTGGATTGAGCAGCGACTGGCTGGCACACCAGCCCAATTCACCCCTTGTGACTGACCAAACGCTGCTCAGATAATTCGTTCAACCGATGTGGTGAACCGCTTCAACACCTCGGGTATCGGCGCGCGGGCAGCACCAGGTTCTGTCGGCACCTCAACACGACCGTCAATCAGCTCAAATGGCTCAGTTAGGTCGGTTGCAAAATATCGCCTCGATGCCGATACGTCTCCTGGATGAGTGCAGGAGACATCAGCTGCGAGAACCACGTTCGCGTGGCGACCAACGCCTGTTTCCAACATTCCGCCGATCCAGCACCCCGCGGACAAGGCAGCACATTCCCTTTGCACTCGGTGGGCCTCGAGACTTCCCCCCCCGCGGCCCGGTTTCACATTGATGATGCTGCCTGCACCAAATTCGATTGCATGACGCGCGTCGGCCGCCGCGGCGATTCCTTCATCAAGGCAGATCGGCGTTGACATTTGTGCAGCAAGCAACTTTGAACCCTCAAGATCATCGGGTGGCAAAGGCTGCTCAACCATTGCCAAATTGAATTCATCTAACAGAATCAGCGACTGGGTATCTCCACCTCGATACGAACCGTTGGCATCAACTTGTAACAAAAATCTTGGGCCAACGTGATTGCGAACGGTACGAACAACCTGGAGATCGCGCCCTGGTTCAATCTTGAACTTGATCCGTTGATAACCATCAGCAATGTACCCATCGATCTCCCGAAGGAGTGCGCGGTCATCGTCCTGCATGCCCACTACCACTCCGGGTGAGACGTAATCGGCGGATACGCCGATGTAGGCAGCAAGACTTGTATTTACTGTGCGCAACTCGGCATCCAAAACTGCCTGTTGCAGTGCACTGCGCGCAAAACTTGTGTGCGGATTTCCAACACCCAGTCCGTCAATGTCCGCTGCGGTTACCGCACTTCGACTCGAGAGCTTTGGGCCAAAAATGTTTCTGATTGCATGAGCTGCATTTCCGATCGTCTCGGCACTGTATCCAGCAATCCTCTCAGCGGCACATTCTCCCCATCCGGTTACGCCATCAGACGAGGTGAGCTTCACGAGAAATAATTCGCGTTCGGAGCGCGACGAATGAGCTGACTCAAATTTCGACACCATCGGCATCGTCACATGGATGAGTTCGAGTCGGCTGATTTTCATATTCAACGGAGAGTTTGGTTCCAAGGCCCTTTGTCCATTCGTACCTCTTTGGGTAAGCCCAGCACGCGCTCTCCAACGATGTTGCGTTGAATCTCGCCGGTGCCGCCACGGATGGTGTCAGAACGGGCCGCCAAAAAACTCCACATCCACGACCGAGTTGAAAATGGCGCACCAGGGAGATCAATGAAGAAGTTCGCGGGCTTCATGCCCCAAGGAGTCGTTGATTCAATTCCGATGATGTCCATGGCCAGATTCGTGAGCCGTTGGTGGTATTCAGACCACATGATCTTGAACAAAGAACCTTCGGGTCCGGTGGGGCGATCATTCAAGGCATCACTGAGCATCTTGAGGCCAATCCACCGCATTATTTCAACATCAGAATGTGCCTGCGCAAGGCGTTGGCGCATCATTGGATCATCTGTTACTCCACGCTGTCGAGCAACCTCGACCAAGGCATCTAATTGCGCACGATGGATGATCCCTCGCTGCGTGGGATCGTTGCCACGCTCTTCACTTAAAAGAACAGTGGATACTGACCAGCCCTTGTTGACCTCCCCCACCACATATTTGTGCGGTGTGCGGGCATCGGTAAAGAACACTTCGTTGAAGTCGTGGCTGCCACAAATATTCACAACCTTGCGAACTTCAACACCGGGCTGATTCATGTCCACGAGCATGAAAGTGACTCCCTCATGCTTTGGCGCCTCAGCGTCAGTGCGAACCAACAAGTAAATCCAATTCGCTGTGTGTGCTTCTGAGGTCCAGATTTTCTGACCGTTAATCACCCATTCATCGCCATCGCGGTACGCCGATGCCGCAAGACCCGCGAGGTCCGACCCCGAATTGGGCTCTGAATATCCCTGACACCATTGATGCTCGCCGGAAAGAATTCGAGGCAGAAAGTACTCACGTTGTTCCTGAGTGCCTACCGCCATCAGAGTTGGGCCGAGTTGGTTAACTCCCAATGCCAGCTTTACATCGTCTAGCTCAGCACCGGCTTTTGTCAGCTCTTCATTGAGAATCACCCGCTCAATGAAACTGAGACCACCGCCGCCAAACTCTTTCGGCCAATTGACTGCCAGCAATCCGTTTACATGAAGGACTTTCTTCCAGTCTTCAGCAAACTTCTCACGCGCCTCTTCGTCGAGCGCGCCTATGCCTTTCCAGTCAGCTGGCAGATTGTTTTTCAAGATCTCTCTGATCTTGATCCGATATGCCTCCGCTTCAGACGAATATCGGATTTCCATCAGACATTCCTCTCATATCGCCACGCACCGTCAATTAGCCACAGGCGATGCCGTGCATCGGCATTCCCATCCACGAGTTCATCACCGTGCCAAACGATCACTGTGTGTCCTGAATCCTCACCGAAACTCGAGTAGTAGTGCTCCGGCGCACGATTCGTCGCCCAAGCAAGTACGTGGTCTACTGAATGATGCTGACCGAGTTCATGAAGCGTGTGCCAAGTTGGAGGTGAGAGCCCAATCTCTCCTTCACTGTGCAGATTCATTGCGTGGCGTGGAGCAAACCAGTCGTGCTCGCGAATTTCAACCCCATCAACCACAACTTCTGCATCCGTTGCCCGTGCCAAGAACACCCATGCGGAAAATCGCTTTGCAAGTGCCTTAACAGGTTTCGGTTCCCAACGATTGAGTGGCACCAATTCATGGTGCTCAAGTTGTAACGCAACTTCCTCTTGTGTCTCCCGCACGGCGGCGCGCAGGGCCGATCGCACTTCGTCATCACCGTGAGTGATGTCTCCCGCCTCTACCTTTCCTCCCGGAAAAACCCACAGACCTGAAAATGTGTCACGTTCCGAGGCAGGGCGACGAACTAGAAGAACCTCAAGACCGCTTTGTCCATCTCGCAGAATTGCAACAGTGCCAGATGGGATTGCCGGCGGTGGAGTTTCTTCGCCGTGCTCAGTCTCCATATTGCAACTGTGTCAGGTTGAGTGAGTTGGTGAGTAATTCCCCAACCGTCATCGACCCAAGTACTTGACCTGTTTCGTATCCGTCCATGTGCGCGAGGGTCCACATGCGGCGCGAAGGGTCACAACACCGTTACGAATCACTCCTGTTGACTTGAAATTGACAAGATTCGCACCACTTAGCGACAAGCGCGCAGCACCGTCTTGATTTAGACCAACTTGAGCCACTCTCTTCCAAGTACCCGTGCCACGGCGCGCTGAGATCACGCAAGAACCTGTCTGCGATGACACAACAACTATCTGTTCTCCATCACGGATCGTTGCCATTGCCCGACCAGGAGCCTTATATGGATGAACGATGCTTGCCCTGTTGCGACCCGGCTCTAGTTCAAGCCATATCAACGCGTTGCGTCCCGTTCGTTTGCTGGCCGCCAACTTGGTGTCGCTTAATCGCGCTGGGCTGACACCAGCCATTGAGAGCAATGAGTCAATGCTTGGAAGAGTGAATTGATTTTGAAAACTGAATGCGCCCGTACCGACATACCCTTTAAATTTGCCCGACGCACTTGTGATTTCTACCTTTGCATCTTGGAGCCGGATAGCAACACAACTAATTACCCGCGTGCGATTGCATAGGGACGTCGAGTTAAATGGATTGAAGATTTCCAGAGCACCGTCGACACTTCCCATTAGCAAGCTGGTTTCTTCGCCTTCAAAAATCATCAACATATTGCAGACGAATGGGATTCGAGAATCCGCACCGATGGCCGTGACATCGGCCCCACCTGGAACAGCACCCCCAAATCGCATTTGAATTGTCACGTTCGGTGATGCATCAATATCGCAGAACATGTTGATTGCACCCGAGGAGGTTCCGAGGAATTCACTCATTGCGGGATTACTAATTGTGCCCGAGATTTCTTGTGGTTCGCGTGGAAACCCAATTTCAAGTCCGCACTCCAATACGACATCTGCATTCGGATCGGAAAATGCAACTGGCAAGTCAGCGAGCCGTTCGATGACCGTAAATTCTGGATCCGACCCCGAGAACAAATTTGTTCCAACGACAGAATCAACTATGCAAGACATGTCGACAAGTGAGGCTCCGGTGATTTGCGACCCAAGCAACTCTTGGAAATCAAAAGTGGGAACAAATTCGTCGTAGCCGTCTGGAAGTGGGGGCAGAGCTGAGGGCTTCACCGATGCCGATGTCGGTGACGCGACTATAAATAGTCCGGCAGCAAGCGCAACTAATGGAGCAATGAGGCGTTTCATGCGCCCATTCTAAGAGTTCTCAAACTGGGGCAAGACCTTGCGCTCAATAAGTTCAAGTGATTCGGCGGCCACCTCTGGGTCGAGACCGCCCATCAGCGGATGCAACATCAACATGAAGGTGCTCTTGGCATGTGCCACGGCCTCGTCAGGTGTCATTACGGCATATGTGCCACTGGCGCGAAGCAGGTCTGCATTGTCCACTTCCTGGTACGGGCCTGCATTTCCGTTTTCACTCAGCCAACGCCCGTAGGAGTTCGACTCATGCAAGGCGTGTGGCGCGATCTTCGACCACGCTCTGTCAGGATCCTCGCTCACATGAATGAACATCGGCCCAGAAGCACCACCCGAGATGCCTGGCGCTTTACCAAGCTTTTTGCACTCGTCCAAATAAACCGAGACCAGCTCGGGCACAGTTGGAACAAATCCATCAGCGATCCGAGCCGCGCGTCGGGCCGCGCCTTCTGACGAGCCACCCAAAAGCAACATCGGTCCACCTGGTCGCAATGGTTTAGGTAGCACCTGAACCGTGCGGCCTTTGTATTCAAATGGCTCACCAGTCCAAGCTTTGCGCAACGCATCCACGCTCTCTTCAATCTCCTTGAACCGGCCCTTGAAGGGTCGGTCGAGTAGGTCGAATTCTTCTTTTCGATATCCGGCTCCGATCGTGAGATCGATGCGGCCACCACTTAAGAGATCAAGAACTGCCATGTCCTCTGCCAAACGAATTGGGTCATAGAGCGGAAGTAGTAGAGCGGACACCATTGCCCGAATCTGCTTTGTGGCCCCAAGCACCGTTGCGGCTGCCATTAATGGTGAAGGCAAGTACCCATCGTTGGAAACATGGTGTTCGGAAAACGTGACCGTGGTGAAACCGAGCTGGTCAGCCCACTGCACCTGCTCAAGCATCGCTGCATACAACGTGGCGTGATCTTTGCCGAACGGAGCCGAGCGCAAGTCATATCGAAGTCCGAGTATTGGCCGCATATCCCCCACCTAACCACAACGCAGTGCAGTCGCATTGCACACTCAAGAGAGACTAATAATGAGGACGACCATTCTGGTCATCTAGATACGGGGGAAGTATGTCCAATGCCCACTTGCAGGGTCTGCTTGATTCATTTGCGCTAGCAGAAGTTGCCCCCAACACATACAGAGCTCCTCACCTACCTGAAGGACGCGGTGTTGTGTTTGGAGGTCAACTTCTCGGGCAGGCGATTGTCGCCGCCACTCGCACCCACAGTTCCAAGCGCGTGAAGTCGATTCAAACGGTGTTCGCAAAAGGCTTGCGTGTCACAGATCCAGTTGACATCAAAGTTGAATCCCTTTACGAGGGTCGCAACATCGGCGGTGTATCGATTGATTTTGTTCAGGATGGGCGCACCTGTGCGAGCAGTCTTTTGCTGACCGACGTCGATGAAGCAGACCTGATCCACCATCAAACTCCCGTTATGCCAGATGTTCCCGCGCCTGACCCAACAAAGGCGAGGTGGATTAATACTGGCGCACCCGAAACCATCATCGTGGGTGATTTTGATTATCTGGAGCCAGCGATGGTGCGGCCACCTACATTGCAACTCTGGATTCGATTCGCTGGCACACCAACAGATGATCAGTCACTTCATCGCGCGCTGCTTTCACACGCAACCGACGGATGGCTGATCGCAACCGCAATGTTTCCGCATGAAGGCATCGGGCAAGCGATGGCACACCTGTCTGTTTCAACTGGGGTACTCACTCAGTCGCTGGCATTTCACACTGATGTAAATGTGAACGATTGGATTCTGATTGATCATGAAGCGATGTACGCAGGTGGTGGACGCGTTTACGGCCGTGGGCATGCATTCAGACAAGATGGCAAGCTCGTCGCTTCCTTCGTGCAGGAATCACTAGTTCGTAATTTCCCACAAGGACAAAATCCCGCTGGCAAAGAAGCCACCATCTTTTGATGAAGTTTCCATTCTCTGTGAGTCGCCAGACTCAAGGAATCATTGCAACTATTCATGCCGTAGCCACGTGGTTCATGGTTGGCCTTATTTGGACCATTCATGTCCTCAACTATCCGCAGCTTGGAACGGCAGGAAAACTCACCTATCAGACCGATAGCGAATCGATTTACGACGCGCTGCAATCGGAGCATGTTGACAAGATCGGAAAACTTCTCATCGTGCCTTGGCTCACAGAAGGCATGACCCTCATCGCCATTCTTGCTATCGCTTTTTTAGGCCCAAACCCAAAGCTTCGTGTGGCCGCGGTGATAAACGCAGCAGCGATGTCTGTAGTACTTTTAATCAGCGGAATTTGGTCAGCGCCCGCACACGGAAAACTGCTGGATGGTTTTGACCCCGACGTATACGACACTTTGATGGCGGCAAACCTTGTGCGCACTATCGCATGGACCATCTGCGGCATCGCTGCGATTCTGATTCTTCGCGACTTGCGGGAAGAACGCGATTCCGATTCTGCCGTTTAAAACTGTGTGCCCAGGATGGGATTCGAACCCATACGGTGTTGCCACCAGGGGGGTTTAAGCCCCCCGCGTCTACCAATTCCGCCACCCGGGCTGGGTGAACAAACTCAGGCTAGGCGTAATCGCGTGCGCACGGTATCCAAACCCCGATCATGTGGGTTAGAGCCCATAAACGGATCAACCGCAATTACATCCCAATGTGGTGGTAAGTCACCTGGGGAATCATCCACAAAGACAGTGGGACGCAAGGGCTCAGGAATGTGATCAACCGAATAATGCGCAGCACCATTTCGATCCGGCTTTTCAAAAAACCCATGCACGTGATCGATGATCCCGTGATTAGCAGCCATCCTCTCGGCGTATTCGCTGCCACCTGCGCTCCATAGAACTACTCGAGCGCCAGAGGCATTGATCGCTTGGAAGATCTCAACTGTTCCTGGTCGCAATACATCGCTTCGGATCGCGCCGATCACTGTGCCATCGATGTCAAAAGCCCAAATACTCACTGTTCAGACAGTAATCGGCACCTTCGCATAACCACGAACGGTTGTGGTTCGCACCATTTCGAGGCCGGCTTCATCCACTTCCCAATTCGGATAACGCTTCAGTGTTTCGGCGAGAGCAACTTTTGCCTCAAGCCGCGCAAGAGATGCGCCGAGGCAGAAGTGGGGTCCGTAGCCGAAGGTGATGTGGCGTTTGATCTCACGCTTTACTTTTAATTTTTCTGGCTCGTCGTACTCGCGTGGATCACGGTTAGCACTGCCGTTAATTAAGAGGATCTTCGAATCTTTCGGGATCTTCGTGCCGTGTATTTCGGTGTCATGCATCACCCAGCGACCGTTGACCGGTGATGGGGCCTCGAAGCGCAACAACTCTTCAACTGCATTCGGGATCACACTTGGGTCGTCGACCAAGATCTTGCGTTGGTCTGGATTGCGACCAAGCTCTACCCCAGCGAAACCAAGGAAGCGTGCAACGGTTTCCGAACCCGCGCCAGCCAAGAGCTGAACAAATGCGACAACTTCCAAGTCTGTAAGTTTTCGCTTTTCACCGTCTTGATCAATCTCGGCTTGAAGCAGATCAGAGATCATGTCATCACCGAGGTTTTTGCGCCGTTCCTGCA
>Ga0164293_10006249_pt1 | contig 10144 bp, 5 predicted proteins | sample GEODES118metaG_FD_111487 | JGI IMG/M metagenome (GOLD analysis project Ga0164293, IMG submission 111487) | Eutrophic lake water microbial communities from Lake Mendota, Wisconsin, USA - GEODES118 metaG | ecosystem: Environmental > Aquatic > Freshwater > Lake | place: USA: Lake Mendota, Wisconsin...
AACAATTAGATGTAAATAACAAATTAGTGATCAGTATGAAGATAAAACCTAATTCATAGTTGCAATCTGTTTAAGTCTTTAACCAGTGCTAGTACCTGTTTAAACCCTACCTGCTGTGTTTTAAATAGTATTTCGATAACCTTAAGGGGCTTAAAATATATTTCCGGTTCTTTATTTCATTTTTTTATTGACATCCACTTCTACAGCTGCTTTTTTAGGTAGAGGAAAATCTAATGTTACATCTTTGGTTTCTTTAACAAGAACACCATTCTCTTCCACACTCTTCTCAATTAGTCCTGCTTCAGATCTTTTTCTTTTTTAACCACTCAATGTGAGGTTGGAATCAACAAAATCAATCCATTATTTACCTGCTTCTGAATTCATAAGCATTGCTTAAGTTAAGATTTTAGATGGATATAACGCAGCATCTTAAACAGCGCTAAGCATACCGCCAGTAGATCTATCTAAACTTAGTCCACTTTCAATAATCATGCTGTATAATCCGCCGGTCATGTTACTTAATTATGTGTTTAAAGCGTTAGACGCGTAAGCGCCAATACCAGAACCACCTAACCCAAAAGAGTAGCTACCACCGCTATTTATCATTAATAATAATAAATGTCAAATGCAGCTAGACCGGGTGATGCAATCGTAAATATGGATATGGCGCCTGGCATGAGTGCATAAGTCAATCCTAATTAAAATATGATATCGAATGAAGAATTTGGTTTAAATAAAGCGTAAATACAAGAGCTTCGAGCCAAAAAAAACAATTAGAATGAGTTAATAGCAATGACATAAGCTCTTCTTGCGGCAACAGGTAACAAAACAGTTTAAAACTTCAATCCTCGTCATAATAATGGCTATGCTCCACGCGTAAGGCCGTTAGAATCACGTTAGAAATTAGGTATCAACCACCCTTCAAATTAGTTATTGGATGGCTAGCTGTTATTAAAAAGACTATTTCAGGTATAATCAGTAATGGGTGAAAAAGAAAATAGCCTGACCGATTAGATGGCTAATATGACTTGGGAATAAAGGCGAGACTATTTAAAAGCGTTCGACTTGTAAAGATATAGTTTATACGATCCACTTCCAGATAGTACAGCAGTATATCAAGTAAATTTGTTAGTAGCAAGAAACTTAACAGAAAGAATGTATGAGTTTTGATTTCATTATCTGCTGATACGATTTTGTAAAAACTGTCTAAAACCTTCCAACTTTTTAACTTTTGTGCTAGTTTCAGCTAAAAGACTCGGTCTTGGTAGATTTTTAAATTTCATCCTTAACTAGCCTCTGTTGGAGTGTTTTAAAGCTTGAAATAAGCTAGCAGGATCATCATAACATCTCAAAACAATATCGCTGACATTTTTCTTCAAATCCTCTGGAATGTCATTTAAATGGGAATAAACAATATTTCTAGCTTAATCCAAAATATCTCTTTTTAAAGCCGACCTTGCATTTAATGCGAGTTATTTCTACTATTCATTTGTCATATGTTCAATTTCACTTGCAAAACTCTCCTCTTAATGCATTACTTCATCATCTTTCTAAACTACAACTTGTTCCTCATTTTAAAGCTAATTAGTCGTCAAATCATCTTTTTATTCTTCATTTTGCTATATTTAATCAAAAACAGGTAAAAGATTTAAAGGAGTAATATCAATCTACTATTCCAAAACAACTGATTTTTACTTTTTTGGTCTGGGATTAGTCTGTTTTCTAACAATCTTAGGAGGTGTTGATGGTGCTACTTCATCAGGTGATGTTAATGGCGGTGAATTTGTATCTATTTAGACCTATAATGGCGATGTTTGTTATTATAAAGCCTCAGTTTCAGAAACAGTTGTCGTGTTTTATTTTTTAATGCGTTTAACCATTTATATAATTATAATCAAGTAATAATTTAAACCTCTTAGTTTGTGTCAATGACTTAATTGGCGTCTTGGATTTCCTCCAAAAGATGGCTTCTTTCAAGCTAGATCATCAAAGCGTCGTCTTATGCTTCGTCAAACTTTGCTTAAAGTCTAGACCTTAATGTGTGCAAGTGATTCAAAGCAGCTACTTGATCGTTACCAACAAGTGTTTAAGGATGTCTTTTAACTTTGGATAATTCGCTTGTAGTAGAATATACAATCTCAGGATTGACAGGAACCAAATCTTCTAATTCTTGAGACCCGTCTAGCTCGATTAGAGGTTTAAGCTCTTCGCTCAATGGTTTTATACTCTCAAAAGAAAAATTTTCTTGAATGGAATCACGAAGAATTGCTACAACACCTATTCTAACTTAATTGAGCATTTATATCGTAATTTATTAAATTCTTCTTTCTTCAGTACATTGAGATATTTCACGAAATTTGGAAATCAACTATTTAGCAAGCGTTGATGGTTGTGGTTGTACTCTGTTAATAAATTGTGAAGTAGATAGTGTCATATGCTCTCTAACTGTTAGTCTAGTTATTTAACCATTCATAGGATCTCTTTTAGCGTAAGAATAGTTTTAGATTAAAGTAATAGTTGAAATAAGTAATGAAAATGTAGTATTATCGAAAGTTGGTCTTACTTTGCCGATATTGGGCTTGTACAAATCATAAAAAATATTGAGGAAATGGTTAATAGGTTCGCAATAAATCTTGAATATGCGTGTGAAGTTGGCAATACATGAACAAAGAATGAAATCGTCTAATAAAGACTGTTGCTAATTCAGTTCAAACTCCATTGTCTGTAATTATCTAGTGAAATTGGTGTAAGTTAATGGCCAAAACCAATACCTCTAAGACTCAAAGTACACATATTTAAGAATTACAAAAAGATCGTCTTAACCAGTACCATTCACCTGTTTGAACTTAGTCCTACATTCTGAGAATGAGTTTAAATAGTTAAAAAGTTCCATAACATCCTATAAGCTCATTGATTGTTCAACACATGAGATAAGCTTGTTATTTATTTCAAAAATAGTTGTTGGATTAATATTTCTTACAATATCGTTAATGATATATAGGCGGTTAGTAATTTTATTGGCTAATTGTGACAATCTAATCGCCGTTCTGAGAGTATTGCTAGCCGTACGCGCATCTAAAACCGATTATGCTGTGTTATTAGTTAATTAGACGTCTGTCTAGGGTTTGTGTGATTAAATAACGCTTCTTACAGCGTCAATATTGTTGATAACGTATGAACGTATGAGACTTAAAGAAGCGGACTATTTAACCCTTTATATCTCAAAAGCAAAAAGATCAGAAGGCGGTTCGCTGATTACACCATCCTATCCGTTAGTTATAGCTTTGCGTTTTGACATGCTAGGTAATACTGTTTTAACCATACTTCTTATAGTGATAAATGAGCCAGAAGCTTAAAAAGCGGATTCATTTATAAATATACACACCAAAGATTCAGATGCGTCTTTAATAATTTGAGAAATATTGCTATCTTCCATTGCTTAACGACAAATTTGTGTGTAATCAGCTTTAGCTAAAGCCAAAACTTGGTCTAAATTTTATTAACCCTAGACATACTACTATCTATAATTGTCGAGCTTTTAAACCATAAATTCGCTCTCCATTAAAGGATTCAGTTTTTCAACAACTGTGAGAAATCCTGTTTCTTGTTTAAATAATGCGGTAGGTTGTTATTTAAGAGTGTCTTTATTAACTCCTTTACCTTTGAAAAGAGTAGTGACTTAGCCAGAAGGATCCTCCATATCTATCTAAAGAAGAGTATACTATTTTGGCGCTGTGAAAACACCTCCAAAACATATTCTTTCGATCTTAAAAGCGCCTAAATTAGACTAATCAACCATTGTAAAATTATTCTAAAATTCGCCAAAAATGGTAGGATTAAAAATTTAAATTTTGAGTAGTGTTTTATAAAGCTACGACTCTATAAATATGTTTTTGACCAATTAGCAGATATTTTAGTGTAGTATAGATAATTATCCATTTTCAGTGAACTATTAGCTAGTTGTAAGCCAAGCCTAATCTAAATTGATTAAAGTCTAATATTTATCAGTACCACGGAATTCGTCAAGAAGAGGATCCCAGAAATCGCAATAAATAGAGTCAGTGTCGGTATAACAAAATTTAAGCTTTCCAGTTTATGGTCTGCGTATGTTAAGTTCCAAATTAATCTAATTGAAAGCTTGAACCAATTCCAATTGACCGATAGATGATATATATGCAGCAATGCGAACTAAAGAACCGATTTAATTGATTTCGTCATCTTTGGATGGTTTTATAACAAGTTAGTGTAGATCTGTGTTGTATGATGTATTATGTTCGTTATTAAAAATATCGATCACATTTTCAGTCTGCTTGAATAGATAATCTTTTTGAAGATATGCTTTAAATTACATAGTCTAAGCTTGTCTTTTATCGTGAGAAGTGGAAAGATACATAATTTCTTCGGCTACTGAACAAGCGTCGCCAGTTTCTGTAATACCTGTCGGTTTTTAACCTGTCTTACCGTAAAGCGTGTTCATAATATTTTTGTAATAAAGACTCAATATTTCGTTACCAGCTTATTTAGCTTCCAGCCTTTTTTGAAACTGAGTTTTAATAAAATTGTGATAAAGGGGGTGCGCGATGTAAAAGATAGCACGCTTGATTGTTAAAGTGTTTAGATAACCCATTTTCAACATATATAAAATCTTAACTCCCCAAACCCAAACGCCTCCAAGAGGTTTAGTTCGGTCATCAGGTTGTCTATCTTCATCGCTTACTTTGGAAGGTTCAACAATTGAATCTCCGGTAAGTGATCTTATAATAAGTGCTGATAGTATACAATCCTATTCGCCATATTAATCACCTCTTTTTACTTCAAACATGATCTAATATAGGCAATGAGGCTCGATAATTCTTCTTTTTGATTTGTAAGCAAAATCAGCGCCTTGAGTTAAATTTGTATCAATTTCCTAATCGATAATTTTAATGGCTTTATAGTTAAGATATTCTTCTTAAAGCTGTGGTGGGAGCGCAGCGTGTTAATCGACAAAATCTTTCATCTTGCGACCGTCACTGAATTTCATTCTATGAAAAGCAGGTAGAGGATTCTACATCGCAGTCGCATATGATGAGTTTACATCCATAGCTGCTCCTAGTTTAATTCTAGTCTAAAAAAGACTAGTAAAACCCCCACAAAAAACATTTCTTTCAATATCTAAAGCCTCTAAATTTGGTCTTAAAATATGGTTTGAAAATGCGAGCTTATAAACTTCAGTGGATAGTGATGCAACAGAAAGAGGGAACATTGTAGGTAAAAATGTTTAAGTCTCAATATTGCCTTAACTAAGGCGATAAAATGGGAGAGTATAGTTCATTTCAAAAAATACGTGTACAATGAAATAAAGTGATATTGAATCTAATCTACAATAAGCTTCAAATTAATCGAGTTTGATGCTACCACCATGAGCTCTTTCCTTCATATTAGCAGTAAACTCTTGGAATGTATATCCCTTAACATCAAAAGAAGATTTTTGTACAGATGGGTGTGAGTTGTATTATTCAAGAACAAACCGTTCCAATTATGATGGGCTGTTTTCAAGTGTGAAGTGGGATTTAATTTTAGGTTCATATGTTTTACATAATTTAGCCAAAGAACCACTTAAAACAAGAATAGAATCCATAAAAGAGCAACCAATAGTAGTAAGCTTTTTAAGTTATGACAAACTACCAATAGTATTGACTTTGCAAACACGCTATAATGATTGTATTAGCAATTTGAAGTCAAATTTATTTCCGTTATGTGCAAATATTGTGTTAGGAGCTATTTTACCATGTGCGAGTTAAAATGTAATAAAATTTTAACATTATTGTTCGTCGGTAATTGTAAGTATAATGCCTTTGAAAACCAAATAATCAACAAAATCGTCCATTGCGTTTATACCTGTAAAAATTTTATCGATAGTTTCGAGTGGTGCGTTAGGTGGTTTGTTTAAACATCTAGCTCTACCGTATAATGAAACAATAAACACGTGTTAGTTACCACATCTGTTCTCATTATAAGTAAAAGTCTCACAATCAAACGCCAAAAGACCGGTAGCGCAGAATTTCATTTTTCTTTATCTTGTGACAAATTCGGTCATGCTAAAACCTTACTTTAAATCAAGCTGTATGGGGATTTATACTGCTTAATAAATAAAGGAGAAATAGTATCCATCTTGTACGTAAAGGTCAGTTATTTTTTCATCAAATTTGTATTGAAGTTTTTTATTTGTCAAGTAAACAAGAAGTTATGATTTGACTTCTATAGTCAATTCCGAAAAATGTTGAATTTTAATGTCACCTGTAAATTATGTTCTAAAATCGATGTTAGAATAACGAGAAAGAAATTTGATATTAGCTGCCCTTCTTTCAGCAATGTGTTTGTTAGCAAGCTGTTCATCAGATTGTAAAGGTATAATTATATTGTCTGTAGGGTTGACTTTATCGACCGCTCTCTTAAAAAACATTCCATCGATATTGTCTGTATCTTTAAAAAGAAGACAATGTTGTTAAAATGCTCTTTTTTAAGAATTTTTCGCGCAAAATGACTGAGTGAAAATGTGTTAAGCTAAAATAACTAGCTATGAAACTTTAAAAAGAAGAGCGTGGTCTGTTGTGGTTAAAAAAACAAAATCTGAAGATGATGGTGGTGGTAAAAGGTGGTTGTCAAGCTAAATTTAAACATTAATAAGTCTTATTGTCGTATTCGGGTTAAAAATTTTTTCAACACCTGGTTATACTACGTTTACAGTAGAAATGGATTTGACTAGTGAATGAATTGACAAATAGTAAACTCGGAATGGTGTTCTAAGCTCGCTTATAATCTGATTAAGAGTATGAACAGTTTATATAGTTTTACCATTTACACAGTGAGCAGCTAATATTTAATATTTTTCTGATCTCATTAAACGCTGTCCTCTCTCGCCAATACTTAATCGATCAAAGATAAATTTAGCCGCGCCAAAACCTTCGACACCTATAAAATCAACAATAGAAGGATTCTCGTTGAGTTTTTACAAAGAATGTTTGGTGGAATCGATTATTCCTTTCATAAATGCTTTAGCGTTACCTCTTAAAGAGTGAGTGTCCATTAAAGACAATCTTGATTCTTGAAGCCAGTGAACATAAGTTTCACCTCGCTCTTTAAGCTAATCGATCTGCATAAGCTACTCATTAAAAAGGTTGTAATGTTAAACAATTGAAAATGATAATACTATATTGCAGAGAATCTGAAGGCAAGGTTGACCTTAAAACAAGGGATGAGTTTTAAGACCTCTGTGTTCTCTTGCAAATTAAACAATGTAGTATTAAGAGTCTTCCAAATATTCAAGATCAATAGCCCATTCTGAATTAATAAATTTAGGTCCCCATTTTAAATAATAAGTTGTATAAAATCTGTGTACGAGGTTTGAAAAATTATTAAACCATGAATATGCGGCTGCTGGAGCTGCTAGAAATCGTCGTTAGATATTCATAGTGTTCAAATTCTAAGATATAGATGGTTTAATTGCCGACCAACGCCATGCATTAACGGCGAATTATATCCTGAAGCGATCGAGAGAATCGACATCGTCATATTCCTCAAAAATAGATCTGATATATTTGCTAATATATTCGGCAATTATTAACTTAAGTTCTGAAACAGAAGAACGTTTTACAGTTGAGGCCTCAAGTATTAAATGAAATGGAAAAACACGTGTGCCCGTGTGTGTGTGGCGGAATGTGATTAGTCTAATAGAATAGTAGCCTACATTTCCATATTATGCTCTAATATCTTATGATGAGTTATACCTTTAAATTAGCATTTTTGTAAGAATATTTATTGGTCTTATTACTAAATTATCTCCAAAAAATTCAAAAGGCTCATTTTCGAATTAAGTGCGGTCTTAAATTTGCATAGCGGCGAAAGTATCGAAGTGGATGTCTTCAGCCGCAGCTTCAACATTTTCTTAAACGACTAAATTTTAAACAGGTATGCGAGCATTTGTAGTAGCGATATGTTAACGATCAATATTAGTGTTAATAAAAAATTCAACATCGGTTTATGTTTCAGGTTAAGCCTGTTGTTCTTAAATCCTCTCGTTAGCTAGTATTCTAGGCTATTAACGGTCAATTTAATGTAAATATCCTGCTTACAATTCATCAAGAGTAAATGAATGTAAATATGGGAAGACTATCGCTTCAATGTCACGCAATGGTGTGTTAGAAGGGTGTTAATAAGGAAAAGCAAACTTCCTAAAACCAGTTTTAATGTATAACTCAGTAAGATCTTTAAATAAGATTTAAAAAGCGTCATCGTAATCAAGTCTTTACACGAACATTTCAGTAACATATGGGTGTAATGCGTCTCTAATATTGCTAAGAGCTCTTGTAATTGTGTAAGATGGTCGTTAATTCAAAAGATGGTCTTCATAACGCACAATACTGTGGTAAATGATAGTTGCTTGTTGTACAACAGACATTCTGTCATACTATTATTAACGATTCTGAGCTGATGATTGTAATCTAGCTGGAAGAGTGTTGGTTGAAATAAATTATACTTCATTTTTACTCTCTTCTTTTTACTCTTCTTTTATTTCTCTTCTTCGAGGTTAGTTTATAGGGTCGATCAAGATAAGTTAATTAATCCCAACAGGATTCCAATAAATGCGATGTCCTTCGCGATTGGGTAGCGTAAGCATTTCAATATAGCAAGGTATACTAAACCTGAAATTATGATTGGTTTTAATATTAGTACCGCCATTGGCGTGTTATTAACAAATAGTCTAAAAAAAATCATCCATGGCTTAAAAACTAAGCACATGTTGTTTGAAATATCCATGAGGAGCGTGTGATAATCTATAGAAAAGTATATATGCAATCTAGCAAATAGTGTAGCAAAGAGAGTCAAGAGCAGTTGATTCTGAAGCAAGTACTCCAACATCTAAGTCAAGAGAATCGTATTTAACATATCCATTTTAATCATTTCGTTTGAATATTTATGAAAAATCAGGTTTTAAATTTCGGCAGGCTGCTGCATACTCCAAAGTCATGCAAATAAGCTTAGCGAGACGTGAAGATATGTGTGCAACGCCTGCTGGATCAGCATAACATACTTTAGTAATGACAGGCTTAGTCGAATTAAATTATCCATATACATAAAGCAAAACGATATGATTTTCATTATGAAAAGGAATTATGCAGCAATCGTTAAATAATGGCGCCGAAAAAAACGAATTGCGGTACATTGACGAATTTGCTGAATTAAGGGTCTAATTCCACCTAGATACAAGTAAACCGTCAGGTGATGGTAACTGAGGAAAAGCTTCGAATTAGTTAGGAAAAGGCCAGTGAGGGATGTCTATGATGCTGGCTATTGTAGGGTAAGGTTACATCACTTGTGCGCCATTTTAAACACGATAAATTTGAGTTCGTTGGTTGGCGAATGGGTCTTAAGGTTGAAAATGTAAAGGAACCAAAGTTTAAAAACGAGCCTAATAGTAATCACTGAAAGCTTGTTGAATGATGGTTGGTAAGTGTTGTGCGTAAAGGAAACTGGCGTGAACGGAAGCAGAAACAATCTGGTCTCTGGTGTTCATGTAATAAGGGGAGTCGATGGAGTATCTTTACAAGTCTTAATCGTCCAAAATCATTAAATTTAAATATTATAATAATTAAAAAATATGCCTTCCAGAGATTTTCTATATGTAGACAGACTAAGCAGAAGAAGACCGTTAAGAACGATGAGAGCAGTACGAAGAGCCAGAGGGGCAAGACTGTATGATCTTGTTGTGCCGAACGATTTCGATTATGAGGTAATTTTCAGAATGAGGGGGCAAGTACCAAGGTCGATGGTCTCAGAAACATGTACAAGAAGAGGGCTTATACCATAAATGGAAATGTTAGGCGCAGATCTTTTCATGCATTGTTTTGAAAGAAACAATCCCCCAGCTGGTATTAGAAGGAACTATAGAGTTCATGTGGCAACGGAATAAGAGGAAAGTGATGATAGCTCATTTGAGGAGGTTGACCTAGACTAAGAAAGCGAAGCAATATCAAGAATTTTTGACACGACGCTTGAGTGATGTTAGTAACAATTAAAGGACTAATATTATAATCATTTAAATAAAATAATTGTGTCTGTGCCCCCTGCTGTGTAGAACAGTCGTAGGTTCACCAAGGTAACG
>Ga0164293_10006250_pt1 | contig 10143 bp, 9 predicted proteins | sample GEODES118metaG_FD_111487 | JGI IMG/M metagenome (GOLD analysis project Ga0164293, IMG submission 111487) | Eutrophic lake water microbial communities from Lake Mendota, Wisconsin, USA - GEODES118 metaG | ecosystem: Environmental > Aquatic > Freshwater > Lake | place: USA: Lake Mendota, Wisconsin...
GAGATGTAATTAAAGATTGTTTAGGTGGAGTTCTTTTTATTGATGAGGCATATGCGTTAGGTAATAATGAAAAAAGAGATAGTTTTTCGAAGGAATGTATTGATACGTTATGCGAAGCTCTAAGCGACAATAAAAATAATTTAATGGTTATAATTGCTGGTTACGAAAATGAATTAAAAGAATGTTTTTTTAACTATAATCAGGGATTAGATTCTAGATTTACATGGCGTTTTAGTACAGATGAATACAAAGCAGATGAATTATTTAAAATTTTTTTAAAAAAGGTCAGTGATATTGAATGGGTAATTGCGGATGACGCAAATATTAAAGTTGAATGGTTTAAAAAAAATATGGATTATTTTAAATTTTTTGGAAGAGATATGGAAACGCTTTTGGCCAAAACCAAGATTGCTCATAGTAAAAGAGTATTTTGTAAACCAGACAATGAAAAGAAAAAACTAATACTGATTGATTTAAATAAAGGATTTGAAATGTATTTAAAAAATAATGATGTAAAAAATAGAAAGGAAAATGGAAACTTGAAAAAATCTCTTGAGTATATTTATGTTTAGCCTTAAATTCTTTTTAAATGTGTTGTTTAGTGAAATAGTTTTTCGTTTATAATAATAAATGTCAAGTAAAACTATAGAAATAAATCCATCATTATTTACTGTTGGTGGATTATCAAAAAAAAATAGAAGTAAAAAAAATAAATCAATGAGTGTTCCGTTAATATCACCAAATATTTTAAAAAATAAACTTTTAAAAAGGATTAAAGACCATAAAAATAAAGAAACTGCTGGTTTAGACACGAGTAAGAAAAAAATGTCTTCTGAGGTTAAAAAAGATGAGCCAGTATTAAATAATATTAACACATACAGTGATGAATTTAATGAATCAATAGAATATTTACAAACATTATCAAAACAAAAAAAAATAGACACAGAAAATAATATAAAAAAAGCGGCAATTCAAAGAAAAACAATAAAAAATTATAGTTCTACAATGCCAGTAGTGAATTTAGAATTACCAGATGAACTAAAAGAATCCTTTATTACTGTAGATACAGAAACAATAAAACCTAGTATTATGCCGACTAATATTACACCGGCTAATATTGTGCCATCTAGCGTTACACCTGTTTTAATTAGAAACAAACCAAATGATGTTCCATATGGTATTTTAAAAGGTGGAAATAAACCTACATACAGACAATGGAACAAAACCCAAAAAAATTATCAACCAAATGGTAATAATTTAACTATAAATGCTCCAAAAAGTGAAAGAGAACAGCGTTTAAATCAACTAAAACAAAAATTAAAACAACAATCAACAGTAATTAATCAACCGCAACCGCAAGCACAGCCTATTCAAATAGTAACCCAGCCTCAATTACAACCTATTCAAACAGCAATAACTGAACCAAATTTAGAAGAGATTTTATTAACACAAAATTTAATACAAAAACCAAATTCAGAATTTACAACAAAAACACCTATTATAAATAATTTATCTCAAGGTGGTGGAGTAGAAAAAATTAAAACAGTTAAAAAATTGTTAAAAAAAACAATACATAAAAAATATACTCTTGGCAAATCAAAAATAAAAAAAACAGTTGGAGTTTTGTTAAAAGATAAAAATACTAGAAAAAATATAATAAGCGCTCAAAAAGATTTAAGAGATAAACCGGTAACTGATGTTAAAACATATTTAAGACAACACAATTTAATAAAAATTGGAAGTAATGCTCCAAATGATGTTATCAGAAAAATTTATGAATCTGCTATGTTAGCTGGAGAAATAACTAATAATAATAAAGACATTATGATACATAATTTTATTAAAGATGACACATAAATTATAATATAATATTTGTTTAAATTAATATGGAAACAACAAAAAACAAATTATCCCCTTATGAAACTATATTTTTTAATAAATTAAGTAATTATTTAGATACAAAATTGTATTATTTTGGAAGTATTCAAAGATATGATTATTTTCCTGGTATTAGTGATATAGATGTAGACATATTTACAGATAATGTATCGCGTACAATTAGTCAAATTCAAAATTATTTAAATATAAATAAAAATTCAACAACTAAGTTCATTTATAAAATTGATAAAAAAAAATCAGAATATAAAATTATAAGTGGTCATAAAATAGAATATGAAGATGAAGAAAACTCATTAAGTGTTGAATTTTCCATTTATGATGAAAAATTTAAAGAATTAGTTTTAGATGAACATAATAGAAAAACAGAAATACCTTTTTTTGTGACATTTTTTTTAGTAATAATTAAATACTTATATTATGTTTTGTCTATTATACCAAAAAGTCTTTATAAAATTTTTAAAAATTTTTTAATGAATACATGTATTGATGGTAAAGATGCGGAGTTTGTAGCGCTTAATGTTAAAAAAGAATAAATATTACAATATATCAAATTATATTAAAGATAATAATATAATTTAATATAATCAATTTAAAGATGGCTTTAATAAAAGAATATTTCGAATTAACAAAAAAGTATTGTAATGAGTATGGAGAAAAAACAATTTTACTTATGCAAGTAGGCGCTTTTTTTGAAGTATACGGAATTTTAGACAAAAAAACAAATAATATTAGTAATAGTCAAATATTAGAATTCTCTAGAATATGTGATTTAGCTGTTGTTGAAAAAAATGTTTGTGTTGGTAAAGATAATGTAGTTATGGCAGGGATTAAGGATATAATTCTAGAGAAAAATATAAAAAAAATTCAGGAAGCCGGTTTTACTGCGGTTATTTATGCCCAAGATGAAAATTGTAAAAATACTACGCGGTCATTAGCTGGTATTTTCTCTCCAGGAACATTTTTTCAAGAAGATTCAACAAGTCTTTCAAATAATATAACTTGTGTTTGGGTTGATTTATTCGAAAACAAATTTTTATTTAAAGGAAAGTTTGTTGTTGTTGGAATAGCAAATATTGATATTTATACAGGTAAAACTAGTGTATTTCAATTTAAAGAGCCTTATGTTAACAACCCAACTACGTTTGACGAACTAGAACGTTTTATTTCTATTTATAATCCAAGTGAAGTTATTTTTATTTCAAATTTACCAGATAAAGAAATAGATAACATAATTAACTATGTGGATATCAAGTGCTCTTTAATTCATAAAATTAATACCACTGTAACGATAGATAAAAAAGATAACCTCTCTGCTATTCGAACCAAAAACTGTGAAAAACAAACATATCAGAGAGAAATTTTAAATAAATTTTACAAAATTGAAGATTTTGATGTGTTTTTTCAAAATTTTAATGAAAATAATATTGCTTGTCAGTCATTTTGTTTTTTGTTAGATTTTGTTTATCAACATAATCCTCATTTAGTTAATAAAATTAGTGAACCTGTTTTTGAAAATTGTACAGATAGACTTGTTTTGGCAAACCATTCTCTTAAACAACTAAATGTCATTGATGATAATAACTACAGTGGTAAATACTCATCTGTTTCTAAAATGTTAAATGAATGTTTAACACCGATGGGTAAAAGAAAATTTTTATATAATTTTTTAAATCCTACTACTGATATTGAATATTTACAAAAAGAATACAACATTACTGAACACATGATAACTAATAATTCAAAGTATCATACTTTTCTTAAACAAAAATTATCTGAAATTAAAGATATATCAAAATGGGAACGACAAATTTTTTTAAAAAAAATATCGCCAAAATCATTTAGCACATTATACAATAATATTCTAGTTATAAGAGATATTTATGATACAATTATTCAAGACAGTGTGTTAACTGAATATTTAACTACTTACGAATCAAATATTAATAATATCAGAGATTTTTGTAATTTATTATTAAATTTTATTGATACTAATATTGATATTGAACTAGCAAAAGAGATTGACCAAACACAACAATTCGAAACAAATTTTATAAAAAAAACAGTTGACATTGAGTTGGATACTAAAACTGAAACTATTAAAGAATCAGAAGATAAACTTGAGTCTATTAGACTTTATTTTAGCGGTTTAATTGAAAACAAAGAGAAAAAAGGAAAAACTAAAACAACTGATTTTGTTAAAATTCATGAAACTGAAAAGAATAATTTTAGCTTAGTTTGCACAAATCGTCGTTGTAAATTATTAGAAGATGCGTTGCCTACATCAAAAACATTTGTTAATCTTCAATATAATTCTTCTTACAATAATCAAACTAAAAGTTTTGAATTTAAAATTTGTAAAAAAGATTTTGAATTTCATAAGCAAAGTGCTGCTAATAATTTTATTACAGATGAACAAATAAATAGATTATGTAAAAATATTTCAACTATTAAGGTTTCTTTGAAAGAGATTATTACAAATGTTTTTTATAAATTTGTTGATAAATTTGGAGAATTTAAACCTCAAATAGAAAGCATTATCAACTTTGTAACACTTATTGACATAATTTATTCAAAGGCTTTGATTGCTCAAAAATATAATTATTGTAAACCACAAATTGTCCAAGCAGAGAAGTCTTTTATTGCTGCTAAAAATCTTAGACATTGTTTAATTGAGCACTTACAAACAAATGAGCTTTATGTTACAAATGATATAACCATTGGTAAAACTTGTGATGGTAAAACTGGTAATGGTGTAGATGGTATATTATTATATGGAACTAATGCGGTTGGTAAGACAAGTTTTATTAGGTCTCTTGGTATTTCTCTCATAATGGCACAATCAGGATTGTTTGTTCCTTGTTCTGAGTTTATTTATATGCCTTATAATTACATATTTACTAGGATTCTTGGGAATGATAATATTTTTAAGGGTCTTTCAACATTTGCGGTAGAAATGTCCGAGCTTCGCACCATATTACGTCTTGCTGATAAAAATAGTCTTGTTCTTGGAGATGAATTATGCTCAGGAACTGAAAATACATCGGCGGTTAGTATTTTTGTAGCTGGAATCCAAAAACTGTATCAAACCAAAAGCAGTTTTATTTTTGCTACACATTTACATGAAATTATTAACTATGAAGAAATTACTAACTTAGAAAGTGTTGTATTAAAACATATGGCAGTTGTTTATGATAAAGAAAGAGATTTGCTTGTGTATGACCGCAAACTTAAAGACGGACCCGGTAATAGTATGTATGGTTTGGAAGTTTGTAAATCACTCAAATTACCCGATGATTTTTTAAATGCGGCGTTTAATATTAGAATGAAATATCATCCAGAAGAAGGTAGTATGCTTTCTCTCAAATCATCCCATTTCAATTCCAAAAAGGTAATGAATCTTTGTGAAAAATGTAACAAGAATGTTGGAAAAGAGGTTCATCATCTTCAACATCAAAGTGAGGCAAATGAAAATGGAATTATAAATAAGGATGGAAAAGTATTTCATAAAAATAATGTAGCAAATTTAATTACATTATGCGAAGATTGTCATAATGAAATTCATAAAAAGAATACACAACATAAAAAAGTTAAAACAACAAAAGGATATATAGTAGCAGAAATTTAAAAATAGTATTTCATTTTTTAATAAAAAAATTGAATTGTTTTTATTTAAAATACTTTATTTTAAATTAAGTTAAAGAAAATATTTTTAAAATGGAAAACTTTATGATGTTATTTGGTGTAATGTTAAGTGCGATTGAAATTAAAAAAATTAATGGTATGAGATGCGGTATGTTTAATAATAGTAGTTACTGGGGATATAGAAGTAGTGTGTTAAAGAGTGGAGTTTGTAAGTATTATAGGAGAGAAATGTTTGATAAATTTGAATGGTGTGTTATGGAGATGATGATTTTTGGATTAAAAAATGGAGGAATGATGACGAATATTATTAATAGAATGAAGATTTTAATTTTTGAAGAAATTGTTGTTAGTGAAATAGAAATAATTAATAGGTGTGTATATTTATTTGATATGATTGATAATGAAAAAAGATTTTTGAGTAAAATAGAAATAATGAAAGCTATATGTGATTTGGTAAAAAAATGTAAAAAATGTAGAATGGTAAGTTATGTAAATAATTGGTGGAGATATAATAGTAAAAAATATTTAAATATTGAATTAGAAAAAGTATTAAAATATAAAAAAAATAATGATAGTAATGAATTGTTAATGTTAGGTGAATGGTTAATTTTATTTATTGAAGAAAAAAATGAAAATGTTATTAATGTGTTTAATAAAATGTTAGTATTGAGTAGTGAGGGAAAAAGATATAATAAAAAAGATGGAGTTTATTTGTATTTTGAGATTTTAGAAGATATGTGTTTAAAAGGTAATAATAAAAAATTATTTGATTTTGTTTTAGATAGATTTAGTAGAAAAAGTATGAAAGAAAGATTGATGTTTGGAGTTTGGTTTGGATTAATGTGTATAAAAAATGAGGATATGAATTTAGGGGTTGATAGTTATAATTATAGTTTAAGTATGAGTGAAAATGATGTAGTTAATTATTTATTTAAAAATAGGGGGAAAATTGTGATTAATGAGGATTTTGTGGTTAATGACTGGCATGTGAATAAAAAATTTGGATTAGGTAAATTTGGAAAAGTAGGGGCTTTTGTTGAGAATGAAGATTTGAGTTTATTAGGAAAAAATGGTTTAAAATATAAAGAGTTTTATATTTTAAAAAAAGAAGAATGTGATAAAATAGAAAAAGAAGTAGTTAAAGAAAAAGTAATTGAAGAAAAAGTAGTTGAAGAAAAAGTGGAAGAAGAATTTGAATTTATTGATTTTAAAGAATTTGAAATAGTAAAAGTAATAGTTGAGGGTGTTTGTGGAATGAAAATATGTTGTATTATTGTTAGAAAAAATGAGGAAATGTATGTTTTAAAAGAAATGAAAAAAAGTTTTAATTTTGGTAGAGATTGTTTGTTTATGGATGTTATTAAAAAAGAATTTGGAATTTTAGATTTAAAAATGAAATTGATTAAAAGTAATAGTGGATTAGAAGTAGTTGATAAGAGTATTAAAAGTTGGAAAAATAATTATTATTTTGGAGAAAGAAATGTGATTTATTGTATGATGAAATTTTATGAAAATATTGGAGATTTGGGGAAAAATAAAAGTATTTTAGATGATAATGATGAAGATAAATTGTATAGTATGTTAAAGATTAGATTGTTTGATGGAATATTTAGATGTAGTGATAATATTTTAAGGAATATATTAGTATTGACAGATGGAAGTTTGTTAAGTATTGATGAAAATGATATTTTTGGTAAGAGAGAATGTGTATTTAATAAAAATGATTGGTGTGTTAAAAGTAATTGGTGTAAAAAAAATATTAATAAAGTAATAGATGATTTATGGGGTGAAAATAAAGAAGAAAAAAAAGAAAAAATTATAAATTATTTAATTGAATATGGTTTTAATGAAAAAGTTGAAGAATTTATTTATAGGTGGGATAACTATAAAGAAATAATATATAAAGAATTTAATTAAATAAAAATTTGTGTTTGTATGTTTCTATGTTTGTGTTTTTTTATTTTGAACTATATTTAATATCTTCTAGAAGTGCCTCCTTTTTTATTACTGCGGCGACTAGAGCGTCTTTTTTTAGACATTTTACTAACTTCTTTTGTTACGCCTTTAATTCCCATATCAAAACCTGTTGCCAAAGTTCCATAAACACTTTCTAAACCTTTATTAACCGTTGGTGCGGATTTTATAGCCACAGTTTTAACGGTCGCGCCAACTGATTTTAAACCATTTTTTACAATAGGAACTGCTTTAGCTGTTGTTTTTTTTAAACCTTTTAAAACTCCAGATTTTTTAGATTTACTACGCGATTTTGTCATATAAATACATATATATAAAATATTTACTTTTATATATATAAAATGGACTTTTCAAGAAATTATATTTTAAATATTTTTATTGTGGTTATAGTTATATTTGCCTTAATAATATTTATTGATATTAGTAATATTAATTTGAATCCTGATGAGTCTAATAAAAAAGTAGTTCAGGTTGTAAATATTGAAGCATTAAAAAATAAAAAAAAATCAAAAAAATCTGATACAACTACAACAGACGAACAGGCTACTACAAGTGAAACAGCTACTACAAGTGAACCCGATACAACAAATGAAATAATAGCTCCACCAGAACCTAATAAACCTGATACATCAATTAATATGAGTCCAGTAGATGACTTTTGTAAAAGTAATTCCGCTTCTTTGAAGGAGTCTTGTAATAAACTAACAAAAAAAAATTGTAATTCAACAAGTTGTTGTGTTGTTTTAAATGGGAAAAAATGTGTTGCGGGCAATCAAGATGGTCCTACGTTTAAAACTGAATCTGGCGAAGATGTTAATATTGACTATTATTATTATCAAAATAAGTGTTATGGTAATAGTTGTCCTACTAAATAGTTTATATCTTTTCTAAATTAAACAATATAAACAAATATAAAATATATTATAAAATGAATAGAGTTGAACAAATGACGGAAATTCAACGAGAAGCACTAGAGCTTTTTATAAGAAAAAATGCTGACTATGGAGATGCTTTTGCCCAGTATGGGTTTATTGGAGTTTTAATGAGAATTGAAGATAAAATTCAACGTTCTTTATCCATAACAAAAAATGGTATTAATTTAGTGAATGATGAAAAAATTCGTGATACTTTATTAGATTTACATAATTATGCTGCTATGGCATTAATGTTATTAGACGAAAAAAAATAAGTTTAAATTATTTTAGTAATTTTTATATTTGAATCACATGCTAATTCTTCTACTATTGGGCTGTTATTATAATCATTCAAATAAATAATTTCTTTAATATTTGATGCAGCAATACTGCGAAAACAATGTGGACAAGGATAATGTGTAATATATATTTTAGCTCCATCTAGACTTGTTCCACGCTTCGCACAATCTGTAATTGCGTTTATTTCGCTATGAATAATAGATTGTTCGTGATTATCTTGAATACGGCTTATATGTGGTGCGCCGCCAATAAATCCATTATATCCCATAGAAATTATTCGGTTATTTTTTACAATTACACTACCAACATGTAGACGCTCACAAGGAGACCTACACGATGCAAGCAAAGCAATAGACATAAAGTATTCATCCCATTCAACTCGTGATTTATTGTTTTTAGCAAATTCATTTATTTGTGAAAGCATATTATAGTATAGATTATAATATGTTTAAATTATTTTTTAAATAAAAGTAAAAAATAAAATAAAAAATTGAAATAAAATTAAATAATTATAAAAAAGATATAAGAATAATATCACATATCTATATAAGAAATGATTATCCCAATTAAATGTTTTACTTGTGGAATGGTGCTTGCTGATAAGTACAGATTTTATATTCAAGAAGTTCGTAAAAAGAAAATTGCCAAAGATGGAATGGAAGTAAATAAGGTGTTATATTTAACAAAAGAATTTCACGAAAAAACACCTGAAGGAGAGGTGCTAGATGAACTTGGTTTAAAAAAAATGTGTTGCCGCAGACATTTACTTACACACGTTGATATTGAATAATCAAATAAATGAATAATTTCTTAATATACTATATAATAATGCCGAAAAGTAGGAAACAAAAACTTTACAAAATGAGAGGTTGTTCTAAAAAAAATAAATCTAGGAAACATAAAGGTGGGTCTAGTATGAATTTAGCATATACAGGTAAACCTATTTTTTCTTTACCCAATCCACATTTAGCATATACTGGCACAAACGCAAGTAGTAGCACAAATAGTTCAAATATGAGAACAAATACAAATGCGGAAAATCCTGTTTATCCTAATACAGGAGGACCTCCCGCACATCAAGGTTGGATTAATTCATCTACTCTAAGAGGCGGTTCTTGCGGTGGAACATGCGGATTAATGAAAGGAGGTTCTTGCGGTGGAACATGCGGATTAATGAAAGGTGGTGCTCATAGAAGAGGTTGTAAGTGTAGTAAATGTAAAGGACAAAAAGGTGGAAACGGTTTACCATACGGCCAAGGATTAGAACCTATGAAACCTATTTTGGCACCTAGTGGACTAACTGGGCAAAACTGGGGAGCAGATTTTAAATGGCCTGGAACAAATAATGTAGGAGCAGACTATAATCATTATTCATTAAATAAATACGCTCCAGTTGATATTTCAAGACAAATGA
>Ga0164293_10006252_pt1 | contig 10143 bp, 8 predicted proteins | sample GEODES118metaG_FD_111487 | JGI IMG/M metagenome (GOLD analysis project Ga0164293, IMG submission 111487) | Eutrophic lake water microbial communities from Lake Mendota, Wisconsin, USA - GEODES118 metaG | ecosystem: Environmental > Aquatic > Freshwater > Lake | place: USA: Lake Mendota, Wisconsin...
ACGGTAAAAATTCAGTTGTAATAAGAACTTCATTCATTGGTCATGAATCTTTTAATAAAAATGGTTTTTTGGAATGGTTTCTCCGACAAAAAAACTGCAATGGATATAGCAATTACAAATATTCAGGTTTAACGAGCAATTCATTAGCAGAAATAATCAGAGATGAGATTATTACGCGCCCTAAATTAAATGGTATTTTTAATTTATGTTCTTATCCTATAACAAAATATAAATTATTAGTGTTAATCTCAAAAATTTATAAAATTAAAGTAAGTATTAAAAAACTAGGCGGAAAAAAAATAAATAGAATACTAGTAAATAAAAAATTTACACAGACAACAGGTTATAAATTTGAAAATTGGAAAAAAATGATAATTGATATGAAAAAACAGTATGTACAAAAAAAATAATATAAAAGATAACAATTGTCATATTTGTAATTCTAATAAAATTATACAAATAATTGATTTTGGTTATGTAGGTTTAGCTGGAGCTTTCTTAAAAAAAAAAGAAATTTTAACTCAAAAAAAATATAGAATGAAACTTTATTTTTGCAAAAATTGTTTTACATTACAAGTGATTGACAAAATAAATCCGAAAATTCTTTTTAAAAAATATTTTTATTCTTCATCAGCAATTAAAACTTTAAGATATCATTTTAAAAAATTGGCTCAAGAAGTAAAATTTCTATTAAAAGGCAAAAATAAATCAAATATATTAGAATTTGGTTGTAATGACGGAATATTGCTAAAACCACTTCAGTCAAAAAATATAAAAAACTTAATTGGAGTAGATCCCGCATCAAATATCATAAAAAAAATTAAAAATAAAAATATAAAAATAATTAACGATTTTTTTAATTTTCAATTATCAGCAAAAATAAAAAAAAAATATGGTAAAATGGATATTATATTAGCAAACAATGTATTTGCCCACATTTATAATCTTAACAGTGTCACACGAGGAATAAAAAATCTTTTAAAGTCAGATGGCTCTTTTATTTTTGAAGTTCATTATCTTGGTAAAATGATAAAAGAATTGCAGTACGACATGATTTATCATGAACATGTATTTTATCATTCTTTATTATCTTTAACTAATCTGTTTAAAAAATATAAGTTAATCATTTATGATGTAAAACCAATTAAAATCCATGCTGGATCTATGAGATATTACGTATGTAACGAAGAATTTTATTCTAAAAAAAATAAAAACAACAGAGTCAGAAATTTAATTATTAAAGAGTATGAAAATAATTTTCATCTAGCTAAAACTTTTAAAAATTTTGCAACTAAAATCTATAAAACAAAAGTAAGTCTTACTAATTTATTGGCAAGAATTAAAAAAGATAATAAAAAAGTTTACGGCTATGGGGCTTCAGGCAGAGCAAATACAATCTTGCAATACTGTAATTTAAATAATATAGACATACCTTTGATTATTGATGACGCTACTATAAAGCACGGATATTATACACCTGGATCAAATATCAAAATATGTACTTCAAAAATTTTAACATCTCAAAAGAAACCAGATTATATAATTTTGTTTGCTTGGAGTTTTTTAAAAGAAGTTGTGAATAGAAATAAGAAATATATTTTAAATGGTGGTAAAATTATATTACCATTACCAAAGGTAAAAGTGTTAAACTATAAAGAATTAAAATTATTTATGGATAAAAAATAGACTATGAAGATTATGTCAATATTTGGAACCAGGCCAGAAATGATAAAAATGTGCGGAACTTTAAAACTTTTAGACTTACAGCACTTTGATCATGTAATGGTACATACTGGTCAAAACTATAAAAAAGAACTCAAAGATTTTTTTTTTAAAGACTTAGAAATAAGAGACCCTGATTATAACTTAGAAATTAACACTTCAAATTACGGGCACGAAGTAGCTGATGTCATTAAAAAATCCTATGAATTAATGGCAAAAGTAAAACCCGATGCTTTGCTTATTTTGGGAGATACTTACAGTTGTTTATCTGTAATGCCAGCGGCGCATTTTGGCATTAAAATATTTCATATGGAGGCAGGTTTACGAGCTTGGGATAAAAGAATGCCCGAGCAACGAAATAGAATTTTAATTGATCATATGAGCAGTATTTTATTTCCATTCAATAATTATCATAGAGAAAATCTAATACGTGAAAATATCCATCCTTCAAAAATATTTGTTACAGGTAATCCAACCTTTGAGGTGATGCGAAATTACTCAGACCAAATAAACTCAAGCGAAATTTTAAAAAAACTTAAAATTAAATATAAAGATTATTTTTTAGTTACATGTCATAGAAGTGAGAATGTTGATCATGGTGATTCCATTATTAAATTAATGAATATATTTTCTGAACTTTCAATTAAATATAAAAAAAAAATTATTTTTCCAATGCATCCAAGAACAATGAAAAAAGTAGGAAAAAAAAACAGTTTTAAAGGTATAGAAATTATAAAACCTCTAGGTTTTTATGATTTTAATAAATTACTTAAAGACTCATTCTGTGTCTTATCAGACTCTGGGACTGCTCCAGAAGAATGCTTGTTTTATAAAGTGGCAAATGTCTCAATAAGATATTCAACAGAGAGGCCAGAAACAATTGAAAGTGGAGGCAGCATTGTTGCAGGATTATCCAGATCAAATATATTAGATTCAGTAAAGTTAGCAATTAACAAAAGTTTTACAGCAAATTATAATTTTGATGAGAACCATTCTCCTTCTGCAGTGGTTGTTAATGCAATACAAAGTGATATTAAAAATTTTTTTTAATATTATTTAATCTTTTTTTTTAATTTTGTTTACAAAATTTTTTCCACGTCCTATTTTCAGTATTTTAGATATAAAATTTCTAATCAAATTATCGACAACACCTAATACTCTTTTGATTTTTTCTTTGGGTCTACCAGTAAATGAAGTTACGTGGAAATAATTAGTTTCGTCAGGAGATATTTGTGAAAAATAATAATTTGAAACACAGCACCTTGGTCTATCGGCTGTAACCGGACTCACTGAATGCCAACTAATTTTATTTGTTTCCATTACTAATAAGCGATTAGTAAGTGCCGTAATTGTTTTTTGATTGACTCTTAGGTCGTCCCAAAGCTCAAAATTTCCTCCATTTTCAATTCTCCAATCAGGAGATACGTAGTAAAGAAGATTTAATCGGCGATATCTTTTTCTATCTGCATCGTGACTGTTGTCAATATGTGGATTCAAAAAATCGCCTGGGAACATCATTGATAAGCCGCCAGCATAAAGTTTAGGATCCGGTTCAATTTGTACAAAGCCAACAAATTTTGAAATTAAATTTACCACTCTTTTATCCTGGAAGGCGTATGTAATATCTGAAAGTATTTTATTGTAAGCACTTAAATTAGCTGACGTCTTTTTCTTCTCACGAAATGATTCTTGATTAAAAAAACCATTTCCATCTTTAGGAAATGAGTTATATATCATTTGGCAAATAGCTGGATCAAGGAGTTCGTCTATTACAAAATGACGTGTTTTAGTTCCAGTTGGATTATTCCATTGTGCCTGAATAGATTTAGCGGACGACTGAATTTTTTTTAATAGAAGTAATGTAAGCTTTTCTTGATTAGTCATTTACAATTTTACTACTGTAAAAAATTTATTAAAATAATTTTAATTATAATACAAGAATATCAAAAATTATATTTTAATTTTAAGTTAGATAAGTATATATTTAATATTTACAAAATATTTTCATTACTTTTTGCAATTTTATATAAGTAATTAAAGGTATTTATTGAACATGTATTCCATGAGAATTTTTTAGAATATTTTTCTGCTTTTACAGAAATATTACTTCTAAGTTTCTCATTTAATATGAGTTTTTTTATACAGGAACTTATACTTTTACTATTATACGGATCAAAATATAATCCACCATCTTTTAAAATCTCTTTCATTGGCCCTATTTTAGAACAAGCTATAGGTAGTTTTGATTTCATCATTTCAATTAAAATACAAGGCATATTTTCGCAACTGGAGGCAAAAACTCCAATATCAGCATTATTATAGTATTTGTGTATTTTGTTATGCTCGACATAACCTAAATAATTTATAAAAATATTTTTGGAACTATTTTCATTTAAAACTTTCATAAATTTATTATTTAATCTTGGATGAATTTTTCCAATTAAATTTAAATTTATTTCAAGATTATAAATTTTAATATCTCTAACAGCTGTAATTAAATTTATATGGTTCTTGTAAGGTTCTACGGTCGATACGTAAATCAAATTTATTTTTTTTTTATTAGAAAATTTTGATAAATGTTGAGAAAATTTTTTCTGGTATTTAAATATTGGATTAATACCATGAGGTATAATAATTTGTTTTTTTTTTCTTAATTTTAAAAAACTTTTAATCTTATCTTTAGCTTATTTTGTTAAAAAAATTATGCCATCTGAATTCTTAAAGGTTAGCTTCATTAAAAAATTTGGTATTATTAATCTAAGTGAAAAAATACTTATTCCATATGTATTTTTTAAATTAAATTCAAAAGGATGAAGATTTTGACATAATGTGACAGTCTTAATTGATTTTCTAAAGATCAAGCCACCTGGAGAAAATAATAAATCACAATTTTTACTTTTTAATTCTTTTGGTAATAAAAAAAAATTCCAATAGAATCGTTTTATTAAATTGTTACTAAAATATTCAATATTAATTTTTTTTATTTTTTTATTTTTTCTAATTTTTTTTAATAATTGTGGATTACCCCACAAGATAATTCTATCAAATCTATTTTTTAAATAACTAAAATTTTCAAATATTTCTTTTAAGTGAACAATGCCACCCCCAGTTATAATATTTGATGCATCTACTCCTAAGTTCATTTAATAATAAAAATATTTTAGTAAATTATTAGTAATTATATTTAAAATTTGTTATATTTTTTCAGTGAAAATTATATTAATTACTATTCACTATCCACCAATAATTTCATCTTGTGCTGAACAAATCAAAGATTTAGCTATCGAATTAAAAAAACAAGGACATACACCTGTTGTAATAACATCTAGTCCCGATGTTAAATTTTTTTATAAAGATAGCAAAGTTAATGGTATTAGAATTATTAAAATAAAGGGTTTCCTAATAAAAAATAATTACAATTATATTATTAGAGGTATAAATGAGTTAATTACGCCTTTTGTAATGATTAGCGCATTATTTATAAATAAATTTAGTTTTAATAAGGTTAGAGGTATAATATTTTATTCTCCGATAATTTTTTTTGGCCCGTTAATTTATTTTATAAAAAAAATTACTAAAGCGAAGGTATTTTTAATACTTAGAGATCATTACCCTGAAGATTTAGTCAATATTCAAATAATAAAAAATAAATTAATAATATTATTTTTCAAGTTTTTTAATAAATTACAATTTAACATTGCAGATAAAATCGGAGTTCAGTCCAAAAATAGCAAATACTACCTAGAGAAATATAATATACCAAATAATAAAATTGAAACTCTTTATAACTGGGGGAGTGATGAATTTAATTTTAATTATAATAAACTAGACAGTCTAATAAAAAATAAGAAAGTTCTTTTGTTTCTTGGCTCAATAACAGTTGCTCAGTATAATAAGCTAATTTATAAAATAATATATTATTATAAATCTTCAAATAAAATTATTATTTTTTTTGTTGGCACTGGATCTGAATTGAAAAAAATCAACCAATTCATATCTATCCATAAAATCAAAAATGTATTTATTTTTAATCCAATTAAACCCAAATTTATTAAAAGTTTATGCAAAAAGTGCTGTGCCGGGTTAATTTTTTTAAATAAAAATTATGTCTCTCACAATATCCCCGGAAAATTTGTATCTTATATTAGATCGGGACTGCCTATTATAGCAGATGTAAACAGCGAATCTGACTTAGCTAATTTTATTAAGAATTATAAATTAGGAATAGTAAATACAAAAAGTGAATATGATAAATTTTTAATAAAAATAAACAATCTAATACATAATAATGAAAAGTTGAGAGAAATATCAAGAAATTGTTCGAGGTTTTTCAAACAAAAATTTACAGTAAAAACTAAAGTTGAACAAATTATCAATATCTTTTCGTAAATTGAATAACGAATGTTTATATAATGACTAATTTTAATAAAAAAAAATAAAATGACTAAATGTATCACTGGAACTTGCGGTTTTGTTGGCAAAGCTCTTTCTATAAGGCTACTTAAAGAAAAATATAAAGTTTTTGGAGTTACAAAAGGATCTTGCGATATTAGTTTTAATAAGAATCTTAAAATTATTAAAAAAAATATTACTGCTAAGAGCAATTGGTACCCGATGTTAAAAGGTGTTGATCATATAATTCATTGTGCCGCACTAAATCGTGGGAATATAAAAAAAAATAATAATGATAAATTGGAAAACTATTTAGAGGTTAATACTTATGTAACGTCTAATTTTGCAGAACAGGCTGCTAACGCAGGTGTTAAGCGTTTTGTTTTCTTAAGTTCAATTTTTGTTAACGGTAATGAAACTATTGGATTATCTAGTTTCAATAATAATGATATTTCGCAACCTAAGGATGATTATAGTACTTCCAAATTTGAGGCAGAAAAAGCATTATTAGAAATATCCAAGCAAACCGGGTTAGAGGTGGTCATTATTAGAGCCCCCTTAATTTATGGTGAAGGAGTAAAAGGAAATTTTTTGCGTCTATTAGATTTAGTTTATAAACAAATACCATTACCTTTGGCAAAGATTAATAATTTAAGATCTTTTATTGGACTGAACAATCTAATAGATTTAATTATTTGCTGTATTGATCACCCTAAAGCAGCAGGAAAAACTTTTTTAGTTTCAGATGGGGAGGATATCTCAACATCAGATTTGATAAGAAAATTATCAAAATTCATGAACAAATCTCCAAGACTATTCAAAGTTCCTCAATCAATAATTAAATTAATGGGTCGTTTAGTTGGAAAGTCATTGGAGATTCAAAAATTGCTTGGATCTTTACGAGTAGATAATTCTGATGCACGCAAAATATTAGGATGGAGTCCAGCATTAAGTTTAGATGAAGGGTTGGAAAAAACAGTTCGTTGGTATTTAAAAAATCGATGATACGTTTATTGGATATTATATTTTCTTTTCTTAGTTTGATTTTATTTTTTCCATTGTTTATTTTAATACTTTTTGTTGGATTTTTTGATACGGGTTTACCTTTATTTATTCAAAAAAGAGTTGGATTAAATTTAAAAAATTTTACATTAATAAAGTTTAGAACTATGAAGATAGGTGCATTGTCTGCTGGTACGCATTTAATTGATCTATCAAATATTACTTGCTTTGGTTATTTTCTAAGGAAATTTAAATTAGACGAGTTGCCACAATTATTAAATGTATTAATGGGGCATATGAGCTTAGTTGGACCTCGACCATGTTTGCCTAATCAAAAAAGATTAATTATTGAGCGTAAAAAAAGAGGTATATTTAAGGTTAAACCGGGCATTACAGGTCTTGCACAAATTTCGGGAATAAATATGAAAACCCCAACTCTGCTTGCAAAAACAGATTTAAAAATGATTAATAAAATGAATTTATATTCATATTTTTATTATATTTTATATACTTTATTGCTAATTCTAAAAAATAAATAATTGAAAATAAACAACAATATCAATGGAGTTTAAATATTTATTAAAAAAAATAAAAATTGCATGGACATCAGAATCTTTAGGCAAAAGAATTATTGTATATATAAGAAGTCAAATATTAATTTATTTTTATATTCCACTCATATACTTAACTCAATCAAAAAATAAATTATCTCTTAATTTGATAGATGGGTACAAAGATCAAAGATCAATGAATGATCATGTAAAGATAAAAGCAGATCAAATTGTCAGAATTATTAAAGCTTATAAACTAGCTAAAAATGATGAAAAAAATTCACCTCTAGAATACAAAATTAGAGGATTGTGGAAAGAATGGATATCGGTAAATTTCAAAGAATTAATAATTGCTTTAGAAACTGAAAATTTAGAATGTCTTTCAAAATTATTTAACAATATTATCCGAGAACAATTTACAAGGGGTTTAGGGGGTTATGATGAATGGAACAGATATAATTGTTTATTTGGAAAAAGTTACCTTAAATATGTGTGGATTGACTACTACAAAAAATTAATTAATCTTCAGGGCAATAATGAAATAAACTTTCCAAAAGTAGGCAATCCATGTGGAATTATTTTTAAAAAAAAAATAATACCATATGAGTCTTTGCGGCATGCCTATCGAGCTGAAGAAATTAAAAACTGTTTAATAGATTTAAAAAAAAGAGCTATTGTTGAAATAGGGGGGGGGTATGGCGGTTTGGGTTTCCAATTAATATCTAAATTAGATAAAAACGAAAATAATAAATTTATTTTATTTGATATACCAGAGGTAGTAGCAATCTCAAGTGCTTTTTTAATTACATCGCTTCCAAATAAAAAAATTAATTTGTATGGAGAAGGTCCGATATCATCAACTACAAAAGATTTCGAAATAGGAATTTTTCCGCACTTTACCATTGATAATCTTGAAAATGATTCCATTGATCTTTTTTATAATTCTTGCAGCTTTTCAGAGATGGATTTAGCTAGTTCAAGAAAATACCTCTCTATTATTGAGAGATGTTGTCGTAAATATTTTATGCATGATAATCATGAAAATGATTTAAGCTTTCGTCAAATAGATGGTTCTTTATCAAAAAATATAATTGGTTCGAAATTAGTTCCTGACTTAAATAACTTTAAACTAATTTATAAAAAAATAAGAACTCATGGCTTGCCTGAAGATAAATCTTTTGTAAGTTACGAATATCTTTATGAAAAATTTAATAAATAACTACACTATTAAATGTAAGTTAATAATTTTTATATATTTTAATTAGTTAAATAGATTATAAAAAATTCTAATATAAAAAAGAATTTAAATTTATTCATTGTTAATATATTTTACAAATATTTATGTCGATACCTAAAAAAAACTATCCGTTATATGTGGCAATAACCATTAGTTTAATCATTCCATTTTTAATTTGGGGTCCATTTTTTCCTGATTTGATTGTTAGTTTATCTTCCCTGGTATTTTTGATTTATATGTTTAGAGATAATTTATTTTTTTTTTTTAAAAAAAAACCTGTAATTATTTTTTTTATTTTTTGTATTTATTGTATTTTAGTTAGTATTTTTGTTGCTAAAGATATTTTGCTTAGTCTTGGAAGTTCTTTGTTCTATTTTAGAATCGGGATATTTAGTTGTCTTATCTGGTATTTACTTGAACAAGATAAAAAAATATTAAATTATTTTTATTACGCTTTAATGATTAGTTTTTCAGCATTAATAATCGATGGCTTTATTCAATTTTTCACAACCACTAATATTATAGGGCTTCCAAAAGACGGAGCGCGACTTTCATCCTTTTTTGGTGATGAGTTTATTTTAGGATCATATTTATCGAGATTATTTCCTTTATTATTTGCTTTATTTTTATTGAAAGAAAAAAATCAAACAGAGTTATATTTTATGAATATATTATTTATTTTGTTGGCTGGTTTAATTTATATTTCAGGGGAAAGGGCAGCTTTCTTTCTCTTTATTTTATCATATGTATTTATTATGATTTTTTTGGAAAAATTTGCAAAATTAAAAATAATATTATCAGTTTTTTCTCTAATCTTAATTATAGTTTTAACATTTAGTTTTAAAGATGTTAAAGATCGCATGATATCTAGCCCTGCAAATACTATAAAAAAATCTATCTTTACTCCAGAACATGACAGTTTAATTCGCACAGCTTATAATATGTTTTTAGATAAACCTATTTTTGGACATGGACCAAAAATGTTTAGAGTAATTTGTAAAGATGAAAAATATGCAACAGGAGTTACCCCTTGCATGACACATCCACATAATTTTTATGTGCAATTATTAGCTGAGACTGGAATTATTGGATTTAGTTTTTTATTTAGTGCTTTTACTTATGTTTTGTATTGTGCTTATAGGCAATTTAAAAGTATTGTCTTAAGACAAAAGAGATATTTAACCGATTATCAGGTTTGCTTGTTAGCTGGAATATTAATTACTGTTTGGCCATTAACAA
>Ga0164293_10006254_pt1 | contig 10140 bp, 8 predicted proteins | sample GEODES118metaG_FD_111487 | JGI IMG/M metagenome (GOLD analysis project Ga0164293, IMG submission 111487) | Eutrophic lake water microbial communities from Lake Mendota, Wisconsin, USA - GEODES118 metaG | ecosystem: Environmental > Aquatic > Freshwater > Lake | place: USA: Lake Mendota, Wisconsin...
GCTAACGAATCGGAGCACCGCGGGGCCAAAATCGGGCAACTCATGGAAATGAGCTGCTCAATGCCACGACGCTGCCCCATACGGCCGCCTTACCAGCTGCAGAGTTCGACAATCCTAGGGGTGCACCGCGCAGAAAAAAAGGCCAGCCCAAGAAGGACTGGCCAGAATCGAATTCAAGTTGTTTAACCGAGTGGAAGGTGACCAGAGGGACAAACCAAAGGTCAGACTGCCCGCAGAGCTTGCCGGCAATGGCTTGCCTGCAAACTCAGCCTGTTCAAGCACAAGACCTCAGGACCGAACACACGGCCTTAGCTCTTGTTCTGAGCCGAACCGGGGACAGCCGTTCCAGGAATCGGCGCCGGGGCCGACTCTTCATACTTGGCTTCCGGGATGTCCGCTTCGGCGCGTCCACCAAAGGCAAAATTGACAGCCGCTTCCTTAACCTTGGAGAAACCGGGAGTCGAGGTTGGCTTGACTTTGGCCTGGCTCTCGATCAACTCAATCACTTTTCGCTCGACAATCAGATTGCGGAGGACATCCATTTGCCCCTGCCGTTCCATTCGAGCGCGAACACGGCGCGGTGATTCTCCCGAGGACATCGCGATCTTGGCGATCTCGAAATCATAATCTTCCGGGGTGTCTTCGACTTTCTCCTGCTCGGCAATCCGCTCAAGAATGAAGTGCTCCTTGAGCAACATTTCGGTGCGACGAAGAATATCCTGCCGCAAGCTATTCTCGCGAATCTGGATTTCTTCATCCGAATAACCGCTCGACCGCAATTCCATCACGGCCCGGTTCAATTCGCGGCGGAATTGTCGGCGAAGCAGATCCGGGGGCAATTCCCAAGTGGCCGATTCGGTGAGCAAACGGCTGATTTGATTTCGGACCGCCTGACGCTGATCGTATTCCAGCTGCTTCTGCAACGAATCGCGGATCAAGTCCTTGATCTCACCAATCGATTCAACTCCGTACTTCTGCTTGACTCCTTCGTCATCCAACTGTTCGAAACGCTTGACTTCCAGCACTTCGAATTCCACGTCGACAGTCTGTCCTTGAACAGCCGTATTCTCGGAAAACTCGCTGACTACGACTTTGCCCTGACGCTTGTCACCGGCTTTCGCGCCAATCATCAATTGGTCAAAGCCTTCCATGCGGGCGTCGTGAAAGGTCATGATCGGGAGCACCGTGAACGCGACCTCATCGGCCTCGGCCACTACCTTGTCGCCCAAACGTCCGGTCACCTTGCAGACAACCGTGTCCTCAGCTTGGGCCGGTTCCTCTACGGGAACAAGTGCCGAGTTTCGGGTCCGCAAATAATCGAGCCGAGTAGTGAGCTCTTCATCGGAAATCGTCCGTTCCGGCCTTTCGATCGAGATGCCTTTCCAGTTGGGCATCTCAAACTCAGGACGAACTTCGATATTGAACTCATAGGTCATCGGCCCTTCTTCGGGGATGTCGACCTTGTCATAAGCCAAATCCGGTTCGCTGATGGCCGAGAAATGATCGCCATCGGAAATCTGGGCCAAGCTGTCCATCAGCAGCGAGCCTTTGACCTGATCAGCCACCTGCTTGCGGAACTTGTTTTCCACAAATTGACGGGGCGCCTTGCCGGCTCGGAACCCGGGGACTTCAGCCCGCGGGACGAGTTCGTCGAATTGCTTTTTGAAATAAAGGTCGATATCCGAGCGGGGAATGGAAACCTTGACATGCCGCTCGCAAGCACTCTTCTTCTGAATGTCCAATTGCAAATTCAGCGGCTGCTTGGTGACGCCAGCAGAGGCGTCGACTTCCGTTGCTTGTTCTGTGTTCACGAACCAAATCCTGACTTGTGATGAAACAACCGGGGCAATCTCGCCCCAAGTTTTGCCGAAACGACCGGACAATCAACCTGACTTCAATCGCCAACCACAGTTCGCCACTGCCGAAGACAATGGCCGGGATCCAATGGATTACCGAACTCGAAGTAATCAAAGCCTAAAAAATCAGCCCGAAAAAATCAAAGCGCCTCGCAACCTGGAACTGCGTTTTTCCCCGTCCGAGTGACTCTTACAGTGACTCATCATCCGAGGACTAAAAACGGCAAACCGTCGAAACGCGGCCGAAATCAAGCCAAGCCCCAGTTTGCCGCTGCTCGGGCAGCACCCGCCACCTTTCAAAGGGCAACCAAAATGACCACTTGAAACTTCAGCCAAAACCCCCAACTTTGGGCAGAACCCCGCAGCGGATGACCGTTCACTGCTTGCCGAATCCGCAAACCGCAGGCTCAGCGCATTCGGCTCGCTACAAACCTCGGCTCGCCACAGACACTGTGAAAACAGGAATGCCGCGAAAAGGGTTGGCGGAGACCGGGAAGAAGCAATGTGAAAGGGCTGATGCTCGAATACGAAAAACATTAACCCAGAAACATAAGCCCCGAAACATTAGCCCCGAATCAGCGGCCGGACAGGCGGAAACAGCAGCGGCTGTCGTGAAATAGAGCTGTCCTGAAAAAGAAAAGAGCGGGTGAACGGACTCGAACCGTCGACAATCACGTTGGCAACGTGATGCTCTACCAACTGAGCTACACCCGCATCAAAACCGACCTGCCACGGCAAACCGATTCTCTTGATCAGACCCGAATTATACGACTGGAAATAGGGTCTGCAAGGCCCGAAAACACGCCATACCCCCGATCCACCCCAATTCATCGGAATGAACGGGAAAATTCGGGCCAAAACCGGCCTGCAACCAACTTCCACTTCGAGTACCGGAGCCGATACCGAAATTTCTCAATCGCGGCCGGTTTCTTATCGGCCAAACTCCCGCTTGGTCTACAACCGAATTGACGACCGCTGGCACTCTTCAGAAGCCGCCGGATTATTCCACCCATCGAACCACTTCCCGCAGGCTCCCACCCGTTCCCTGCCGATAGGGGAAAGACCAAGGATCCCGGGCTCAAGTTCGGAACCCAAAACCAAGGCCAAATTCTCCCAGTCCAGCAAATTCATCACCGGAGCGAACTGCCAAGTTCGCCATGCCCGCTGAAACTTTCAAGCCAATGGTTATGCCGGGTCCGGGAGGCCGCTTGTGGCAGCCAAAGTGCCAACCAAGATTCGCCGGCCCAGCCCCAGGCTCCAAATTCCGACCTGCCACCTTTTGTTGACCGCCTTCTAACTCCACAATAACCGCAAATTTACAGGTGCGTACCGGCGTAGTGTCGGCCGCCCCTTACTTCCCGGCAGTTTCAATCGGAGACTCGCTCGATGTTGCAAGCCAAGTTGGTCGTCGTCGGCGGTGAAGCCCAATCTCAGGAAGTCACGCTCAAATTGCCGGCAGTGATCGGTCGCGGCAAAGAGGCCACATTGAAAGTCCCGCTGGCCCTGATCAGCCGCCGGCACTGCGAAATCCGGGAACGCGAAGGCCGCCTGTACATTCGCGACCTCGGTTCGCTGAACGGAACCTTCGTCAACAACTACAAAATCACTGCCGAGCAGCCACTCCTGCCTGGCGAACTAGTGACCGTCGGCACCATCACCTTTCGCGCTGAGTACAAACTGCAAACGCCCGCAGCGGCTCAACCTGACAATTCGCGTGCCGCCCAACCAACTCAAGCCCGCGATCAGAGTTCGCCAACCAGTACTGGTTCGAAGCCAGACAAAAGTGAAAGCGAAAATACCGAAGCGATTGTGTTTACTGCCGTGAGCTCAACGAAGCGCAAGGCGTCCGACCACGTCAAGCCGCAATTTGATTCAACAGTTGCGGGGACCATGTCTGTGACTGTTTCTCCCGGACAACCGGTTCGCATTCGCGAGAATGGAACGGGAGCGACTGCACAACGGCCCGCTGCTCCCTCGCGGAGTGCTTCAGTTGCACCGTCTGCCGGTAACGAAAAAAACACAAAGCAAACGAAAGCGGACCAGCCTGCCGACTCCGGGCTGGTGCTGGATAATTTTCCGCTTGACGTATCACCCCAGAAGTCCATTTCACTGAGCGCCTTGGATGAGCTGGACATGGCTGGACCAAGGCAAGTCAGCTTTATCGGCAATCTGAGTTTTGGTGTCCAGGCACGCCCCACCGTGAGCGAAGGAGTGTCGATCGAAGTCGAGAGCGGCATCAATCCAAACGACCAACCGCTGGAAAATGGCGACTCCCATCTCGATTCATTCCTTCGCGCTATCGAACAGCCAGCCGATTAACGCCCTCGAGGCGAATGCAAACATGAGCTCATCCTACGACCCGGAAGCTGACTTGATCGCCAAAATCCGGGGTGGCGACAGTGCTGCCTGGACCGATCTGGTCGATCGCTTTGAAGGCCGGTTGCTCGCCTATGTAGACAGTCGGCTTTCCAATCGCAGTGCCAGCGAAGATATCGTCCAGGAAACCTTCATCGGATTTCTCAACAGCCTGCCAAACTACGATAGCAGTCGCTCGTTGGAAAACTATCTGTTCTCAATTTGCGCGTTCAAGCTGACCGATCATCTGCGGCGTGAAGGACGTCGCCCCGCGATTCCGATGGGAACCAGTGAGGACTCCAGTGGTGGTTGGCATTTGGCTGGATCGGCCCGACCGGCCAGCAGCATTGCCCGCAGCACCGAGCGCCGCAAGCTGGAAGAAGAAGCCTTAATCGCAGCCCTCCGCGATCAGGTCGCACGCTGGCAGGAAAAAGGCGACTGGCTCAAGCTCAAGTGCATTGAACTCCTGATTGTGGAAGGTCTCGCCAACAAGGAAACTGCCGAGGCCCTGGGAATCACCGAGCAGCAGGTGGCCAACTTTAAGTTTGATTTCCTCGCCCGCACGCGAACCTTGCTCAAGCGGCAAGACCTTTCCGAGGAGATTTTTCCTGAACTCTACCAGTAGGGATATCGCTGACAAGCAAGCAAACAAAGAGAGGAGGTCTTTTTGAATTTCCGCACTCTCTCGACCCGAAGCAATTCCAGCCATGGCGACCTGCGGTTTCTGACCTACATTGGCCCCATCGCCCTGTTCGTGGGCAGCATGGTGCTCTGGCAGTTGGTGCTGCAACCATTGCACCAGTTGTGGCGGGCCCAATTCTGGGTCTCGGCCGAATGTACCATTACCAAATCAGAGGCTGAACGAAAGCAGTTCAGCAAAAGCAGCAACTACCGACCAAGCATCACCTACCGGTACCTTGCCAATAACGCCGAACAGGTTTCCGAACGCTATGACTTCTTCGAAGCTTCGGGCAACATCAACTGGGCCCAGCGGATCGCTGCCGCCTATCCGGTTGGGACGCGCCAACCTTGCTATTATGATCCGGCGCGCCCGCATGAGGCGGTTCTGGTACGGGAAGTCAGCGACTCCTGGTTCTGGATCAGGCCGCTGGTCGCAGTTGTCTTCATGACGGCCGGCGTGTTGATGCTTCGCGCTGGTTTGGCCAGCACCCGCGCCAAGAAATCAGCGACTGAAGCCGGAGCAAATCCACCGGTCGCAATTTCCCCGAATGACCGCCAACCCTCCAATGAACTCCAGAATTTGGCCAATCAATCTGCCCGGCAACCTGCGAACCCTGGATTGTCCACTGCTGACGGAGATTCGGTTCAGGGTGGCAATGCTCGCACTGACCTGGTCATCGTGCCAACCCCTTACCCGGAAAGATACAACTGGCAACCTTTCGCCGGACCGCAGCAACTCGCGCCGACAATCACCCGGACCGGTGCCGTCTTGGGCACCGGGTTCGCAGCCCTCTTCTGGAATGGCCTGATCAGTTTCTTCGTCTGGGGCATCATTGATGATCAGGCGTGGTTCATGCTGCTCTTCCTGACTCCTTTCATTTTGGTTGGCTTGGGTTTAATCGGCGGCTTTTTCTACACATTGCTGGCCCTGTTTAATCCCCGCGTTCAAATTGCCCTCAGTGAAGGGGCTCCGGAAACAGGTGAAACGATTGACATCGCTTGGGAAGTCCTTGGGCGAACCTCGCGCATCAGAGAGTTTCAAATCACGGCGATAGGGGAAGAACAGGCCACTTACACGCGGGGCACTGACACCGTGACAGAGAAGCATCCCTTTCAGACTTTGGAGATTTGTCGGCTGACCAATCCCGAGGAGATTCGTTTTGGAACTGCAACGTTGCAGATCCCCTTCGATGCAATGCACAGCCATTCGGGAAACCGCAACAAGATTTCCTGGAGCCTGAAGGTCCATGGCAAGATCCCCCTGTTCCCCGACATCTGGGAGCAATACGAGTTTCGCGTCCTTCCGCGAGGTGTCCGGTGATCAGCATTCAACTCGACCAAACACCTCCCCATTACAATTCCGGCACCTCAATCACCGGAGAGTTGACGTGGAGCGACCTGCCGGCAAATTGCAACGCGCTGAAACTGCGGCTGTTCTGGTATACATCGGGCAAGGGAGACCGCGACATTGAAACTGTCGCCAGCCGCCAGCTGCTGAAACCCGGACCAAAGGGAAAGCAGCGCTTTGAATTCAGTTCGCCAATTGCCCCCTACAGTTTCTCTGGAAAATTGATCTCGCTCAGTTGGGGCTTGGAGGCCGTTCCGCTTCCCGACGGGGAAGGCCACATGGTGGAACTGGTTATCGGGCCGGGTGCCCGAGAAATCCAACTCGCCCAACCCGGGGAGCCGCTCACGTGACAAATCGTGTCGCGAGCCCGCGTGGAAAACAAATTTGTCCAGCCCGACTCAATCCTTTTGCCGTGGCTCGTACTGACGGTTTGGCCTTCCGTTTTCCGGCCACCACTTGGGAAGCCGAATGGTCTCGATTGGTTGCAATGGGTTGGCGAGCAACCATCTGTGGCCCACACGGCACTGGCAAGACAACGTTGCTGGAGCAACTCCAACCCAGACTGCAACGATGCGGCCGAGTTTGTTGGCTGACCCGCCCGCCGCTCAACCGCCGGGAGCAATCCCAGTTCCTCGACAGGTGTTTTGACCAGCCCGACTCGACGATTCTTCTGGTCGACAGTGCCGAGCAGCTGAGTTGCTGGAATTGGTGGCGGCTCGTTCGCGAATCCGCCAGGCGGAACCAAGGCCTTGTCGCGACGGTTCACCGTCCCAGCCGCCTCTTGCCGACTTGGGTCCGAACTCAGACAACTCCCGATTTGTTTCTGGAACTGCTCGCCGAGTTGGTCCCACTCGGCGATGAGAGCTGGAAAACGGCTGCCCTGAATTCCTATCAGGGGCACCATGGAAATATCCGCAACGCCTTTCGCGAACTCTACGATCGGTATCCATTCCAATCCACCACCGTTACCTCCGGGTCCATTCCAGCCGGCCAGGCTCTGTCCGGTAACTCAATCTCAGCCGGGGCTCGCGCCAGGACCCGGTTCGGCAGCTAGGAAGATGCCTGCCTAAAAGTACGTGCGAGAGCAGATTCCCGGGAAGAGCGGACTGCCCTGCAGCCTTGGCTGAACTTTTCGGGACAGAGCCTAGTCCAGCAGCGGGTCCAGTCCAAGTTCCTGAAAAACTTCTGTGGTTTGTTGTTGTTGATACAGGAGCATTCGGCGCTCGCGGAAATGGCGCCGTTCGATTTGTCTTTGAGCCCGATGAAAGTACCGCTCCAATCCACTGAGTTGGCTGGCGGGTTCGGCCGCGCGGCGCTGTAACTTGGCAAGTGCGCGTGAACTCAAACCTTGCTTGAGAATTTCATCTTCGAGGGAAAGCATACAACGATAACTGCCGGGGTCGCCCTGCCGTCCGCAGCGTCCGATAAGTTGGCGATCGATTCGGGCGGATTCGTGAAGCTCGCTGAGGATGACGTGCAAGCCACCAGCATGGAAGGCAGCTTCGTCCAGTTGGATATCGGTTCCCCGGCCGGCGAGGTTGGTTGCCACCGTTACCTGGCCACGACGGCCAGCCGCCTCGACTAGTTCAGCCTCGCGGGCAAGATCGCGAGCATTCAATACGGCGTGCTCAATTCGCTGGTCGCGAAGGAGGTTCGCGAGGCACTCGGACTTGTCAATCGAACGCGTTCCAATCAGGACCGGACGTCCTGTAGCCTGAACTTCTGCCACCTCTCGGGCGATTGCCGCCCACTTGGCCACAGCCGTCCCACAAACCAACGTGGGCCAGGCAACTCGGCGGGGCGGACGATTGGTGGGAATCTCGGCGGCGCGGAGCCGATACAACTGTTCCAACTCCGGGGCTGAATGCGCCAAGGTTCCGGTCATTCCCGCCAACTGCCGATAGCGGCGAAACAGGTCCTGAATGGTGATGCGAGCCGCTTCACCCGATTCAGGGCTGATCGCCAATCCCTCGCGGGCCTCGATCGCCTGATGCAGTCCGGCCCGCCATTGCCTGCCCTCTGCCAAGCGGCCACTGAACTCATCGACAATCACCACTTCACTGCCACGAACGATGTAGTGCCGGTCGCGGAAGTAGAACTGCTCAACCAGCAGAGCCAGTTCCAACTGCTCGAGCATTTCCGGGGTTGTGACTCCCTGCAGGTGGCCGCTGCCGGCCAATTGCCGCGCCCGCTCGCGCCCAACCCGGTTCAGTTTGACTTGGGGCGGCTGCCTTTCAACTTGATAATGCTCTTCTGCGCGAAACTGGCTGGCGACTGACGCAGCCCAGCGATAGAGCTCCGTCCGGCGATTCAACTCCCCCGTGGCGAGCAGACTGAGAACCAGAGGAGTTCGAGCTTCATCAATCAAAATGCTGTCCGCTTCGTCAACGAGGCAAAAAAAGAGCGGGGGCTGGAGGTTGCCAGGAGGCAGAGCGTCGAAACAAGCCCCGACGGCTGTTTCCGCGAGGTCACCGGCTCGCTGCCGCAATCGCTCCCGCAAAAAGTCGAACCCCAATTCCCGGGCCGTGGTGTATGTAATCTCTCGGCGATAGGCGGCAGCGCGGGCTGCTGGCTCTGTCCGCGAAACGATCGTCCCGACAGTCATCCCCAACAGGGAATACAGGGGACGCATCCAGTCACTGTCCCGCGTTGCGAGATAGTCATTGGCGGTAGCCAGGTGAGCTCCCTGTCCGGCGAGCGCAGCCAAATAGAGCGGCAGCGTCGCGGTCAGTGTCTTGCCCTCACCCGTTTGCATCACGGCCACGCTCTGTTCCCAAAGCGCCACACCTGCGACCAACTGTACGGGAAAGTGCTCCATGCCCAGCGCCCGTCGCCCGGCTTCGCGGACCAGAGCGTAGGCCGGCGCCAAGAGCGACTCGGCTGGTTCTCCCGAGCGCATTCGATACCTCAACGCCAGGCTCGCCTTGTGGAGCTGGTCGTCAGCCAAAGGTCGCAGGGCAGGGGCTTCGGCCAGAATCCGATCGAGTTGCTGTTGGCGACGGCTGTCCGCGCCGCGTTGCCGAATCCAACGAGGAAGTGCGAGGACCGAGTTCATGTCTCAAGGCACCTGCTTCCAGTCAATGCATACGTCGCACGCGGCTCAACGGTTGTAGTTGGACGCATCCTGCCAGCCGGCCTGGCGATTCGGATCGCTGGCAGGGTTCGGTGCCGCTGGGTTCGGCGTCGCCTGAGCGTAACCCGTGCCGACCGGCGCCGAGCCATTGAACTGACCTTGAACCACATTCTGCCCTTGGATGCTCGGCTTGGCTGGCGCGGTCCCATACCCGGGAGCATACACTCCGGGCACAGTGGATTGGGCGTACCGCGGGTCGTTGGAATACATGCCCGCCGATGTCGGGGGACGCATCTGCGAGGCATCTGACAAACCGACTCGCGTCGGATCGCTCTGGTCGTTGTAAGGGGTCGTGTTGTAGTCGTTGTTCACGACGCGATTGGTGCCGGTCCCGGTTCCGTAGACCGACGAAGAGGCGACTTGATAATTCGAAGTCGTCGCCGCGGCATACCCGGGATAATTCGGAGCAACGGCCAACGGTGGATAGAGCGGGTTCTGGGTCGAGGCGTTCGGAACGGGCACGGGCGACCCGGCCACGCTGGTGTTCGGCACAGTCTGATTGACGGCCATCGGATTGATTGACGGATAGGGACTCACGCCACTGGTCGCCGCGGGATTGTAAGCCAAATTTCCGGCAGTAGCCGGATTGCCGCCCACGCCCGGATTGGGCGTACTCGACAATTGGGGGTTGGCGGCGAGCTGCGGCGCGGAGCCAGGGGGAACCTGCATGGTGTAGGTCGGTGGCGGAGGAATGGTTGACTTGGCCCAAGGGTTAAGAGTGTCTGTCGTCGGATTGCTTTTGCAGCCAGCCAACGCCGCAATCGCCA
>Ga0164293_10006255_pt1 | contig 10140 bp, 10 predicted proteins | sample GEODES118metaG_FD_111487 | JGI IMG/M metagenome (GOLD analysis project Ga0164293, IMG submission 111487) | Eutrophic lake water microbial communities from Lake Mendota, Wisconsin, USA - GEODES118 metaG | ecosystem: Environmental > Aquatic > Freshwater > Lake | place: USA: Lake Mendota...
AGCGGGGATCGGCGGCAACCTCGTTGCCTGAACCGGTCGAAGGCCCGGCGGTGGGGGGTAGCGCCTCTGGGGTGGTGCAGCGGTTGCTGGGCTGAGAGGAGCTGGCATAGCTCGCTTCCGCTTACAACTCCTCGTTGTCGTTGTCTTCCTCCTCGTCTTCCGGGGGCCAGTCCAGGTTGATGAGCACCGGGGCGTGGTCGCTGGGTTGCACGTTGCCGCGCATCCGCGCATCGATCGTGCAGCCCAGGGCGTGGTCGCGCAGTTCGCCATCGAGATAGATGTGATCGATCCGCCAGCCTCGACCCGTCTCCCAGCCGGCGCTGCGGTAGTCCCACCAGCTCCAGTGGCCGCTTGCTGGCTCGAACATACGGAATCCGTCGTGTAGGCGTTCCCCCAGGGCGCAGCGCAGGGCCTGCCGTTCCGGCTCGCTGGCCATGATCCCCCCGGTCAAGCGCGCCGGGTCGTGGATATCGCGGTCCTCCAGGGCGATGTTGAAATCCCCCAGCATCACCAGCGGATCCCCCTGGCCCCCCTGAACCGCCAGGTAGCGCTCCAGGCAGGCCAGCCAGCGCAGTTTGTAGGCGTATTTCTCCGACCGCAGCGACGACCCGTTGGGCACATACAGATTCAGCACCCGCACCCCCTCCACCAGGGCGCTGATCACCCGCTTCTGCTCTCCGAGGTCGCGGGCCTCCGGCTCCTGGGGCAGCAGGGCTTCGAAGTCCACCTGCACATCCTCCAGCGGCAGGCGGCTGAGGATCGCCACGCCGTTGTAGGCCTTCTGGCCACTGATGGCGCAGCCATAGCCCAGGGCCTCGAAGGCGGCCCTGGGGAACAGCTCATCGGCCACCTTCGTCTCCTGCAGGCACAGCACCTCGGGCTGTTCGGCCTGCAACCAGTCGCACACCTGGTCCAGGCGGGTGCGCACCGAATTCACGTTCCAGCTGGCGATGCGCATGGCAGGGGCCTCTAACATCGGCACACCCCCAGGTGAGCCGCTCGGCGCGTAAGGCTATGGCCCGACCCGTACTTCTTCTCGCCGTGGCCCTGCTGGGTCCCTTCGCGGCCGGTGCTGCCCAGGCCCAGCAGGCCGGCTACGGCCAGACCTTCGGCAACACCCCGATGGAGCGCCAGGTCTATGACGGCGGCACCGGCGCCCCTGGCTCCAGCGGTTCGATCCTCGATTCCGCCAATCCGATCGATCTGATGAACAAGCTGCGGCGGGGCACCGCCATGGAGGACGCCACCCCTCCGGGCACCGCCATCGACCAGGCGCTCAAGGATTTTGAGATCCAGTCGCCTCCTGCGGCGGCGACTCCTGGGGCTTCGCTGAAGGGGCCCTGAGGGCCTTCATTCCCCAGCCGGCGGCGAGGCGGTCCAGGCGGGGATCGGGCTTTTCGGGATTCTTGCTGCGCAGCCGCGCCTGGGCCAGGGCCTCCTGGGCGCCCTTGAGGTTGCCCCGTTCCTGGCGCATCAGGGCCAACCCGATCAGGGGCCGTTGGTCCTCCGGAAAGCTGGCGGCCAGCTGCTGGTAGGTGGCTTCCGCCTGGGCCGTCTGCTTGCGTTTCTGCTGAAGGTCGGCCAGCAGCAACCCCAGATCGAGGGCTTCCGGTTTCGGTTCCGGTTTGCTGCTGGCGGCATAGGCCGCCTTCACCTGGCGTTCGGCTTCGGCGCCGCGGTTCTGCTCCAGTTGGAGCAGGGTCATCAGCTGCAGGGCTTCCGGCTGGGTGGGCTGGCGGCTGAGGATCTGGCGCAGCTCTCGCTCCGCTCCGAGCCGGTCTCCCTGGTCGCGTCGCAGCTCCGCCAGCATCAGCCGCAGCGACCACCGATCCGGTTCCCGATCGGCCATCGGCTCCAGCAGCTCCATCGCCTCGGCCCGACGGCCGAGCGCCACCAGCAGCTCCAGCAGCCGCTGCCGGTCCGCATCGCTGGCTTCGTTGCGCTCCTGCCGACGCCGCAGCTGGGTCAGCTCCTGCTGCAGGCCGGCCTGCTTCGGGTCAGACCGGGTCGCTCCACTGGCCGCAGCACCGGAAGCCTGCCGCTGGCCGATCCACCAGCCCCCCGCTAGACCGGTGAGCACCAAGGCCAGGGCCAGAAGAGCAGAGGAAAGCGGCGACTTCAGCAGCGCAGGCAGCAACGACCGGCGACCGGGGTGGCCTGGGTTGGGGCTCTCCATCCGGGGCCGGGCACGGGCGTGGGGGGATGGTGCAGAGATTACCGCTGGTGATGGTTACATTGGCCACATCCATGGAAGACCCGGTTTCGTTCCGGCTCTTCATCGCCCTCACCATGCGCCAGCACCCCATTTCCCCGGTCACCGAGCCACTGCAGTACCGGGCCATCGGTGTTGTGCGGGGGGTCTTCGTGCCGGCCGACCCCGAGCAACTCACCCGCGGCGTGCTCCGCACCGACGACGGCACCGAGATCGAAGCCGTGGTGCTGGGCCGGTTGCTCACCCTGATGCGGCGCCATCTCGATCTGGCCGCCCCCCACCTCTGGGTCGTCTATCCCCGCAGCCGCGAGGAGCAGCAGCTGCACCTCCAGCTGGTGGGGGTATGGGAGCCCAGCACCCTCGCCACCCCCGCCCCCGCCCCCGCCGTCCCCGCGTCCGGGATTGAGCCCGAGGCCGAGGCTGAGTCCGGGATCGAGGCTGAGTTCGGGATCGAGGCCGAGACCGGAGCCCCTGCCCCCACTCCCGCCGATGCCCTGCCCGAGGGGGACGACTACTTCTCCGTGCGCGGTGAATTGATCTACACCCGCCCGGAAACCGGTGATCTGGTGGTGAAGGTGCGTCAGCTGCCCCGGGCCGATGGCAGCCGTCCGATTCCGTTCAAGCTCCAACTCCGCGGCGAACTGCCGCTCGAGCACCTCCGCCATTTCGTTTCCCTCGACCTGCGCCGTCAGGGTCAGCAGCTCAGCGTGGAGGGGTTCGAGGTGATCGGACCCCTCGCCCAGCGCGGCAACCGCGGTGGCAAAGCCCGCCGCGGCGGAGCCGACCGGGCACCGGCTGGTCGCGGCGACCGCAGCGATCGCGGCGCTGCGCCGGCGGGGGGCCACGGCAAGGCGGTGAATCGCCCCGGGCGCTGACGATGGGTGAAGGGGAAGGCTTTCCCGGGGCGCTTTCGGCGGGGGTGGCGGTGCTCGTGGTCACCCTGCTGGCCGTGGTGGGGCCACCGCTGGGTCTTTCTCCCTGGTGGATCACCTTGCTGGTGGCCCTGGCCCTCGGCACCCTCACCCTCGATGCCGCCCGCTTCGGTGGTCGCGGTGGCCATCTCCTGGCCGAAACCCTGCCGGGGGGCAGCCTGCGGTTGCGCCGCATCGCTGTACACGAGGCCGGCCACTGCCTGATCGCCGCCCGCGAGGACCTACCGGTGAAGCGGGTGCTGGTGGGCAGTCTCGCCTGTCTGCAGGCGGGCCTGGCCAGCGGTGGTTGCACCGAATTCGACCCGCCCACCAGCGCCAAGCTGCCGCTCGAGCAGCTGCGCCGCTGGAGCCGGGTGCTTCAGGCCGGCATGGCGGCCGAGGCGTTGCTCTATGGCGAGAGCGTGGGGGGAAGCGACGATCGGGCCCTGCTGGGTCGGATCTGGGGTCTTTCCGGCCACGACGTCGACACCGCCCAGCGGGAGCAGCGCCGCGCCCGCCGGGAGGTGGATCAGTGGTTGCGGCAGCAGCAACCCCAGCTGGAGGCGGAGGCCGAGCTCCTGCTGCGCCAGGCACCGCGCCTCGGCAGGGTCGCCGCCCTCGCGACGGATCCCGCCCCTCCAGCGGCATGAGCCCGCTCGCCCTGCTCGATTGCCCCACCGGCCTGGCGGGCAACATGCTGCTGGCCGCCCTGCTCGACCTCGGCGTGCCCTTGTCGGTGATCGAGGAACCCTTGACTGCCCTCGGCCTCGCCGGTCAGTTCCGGCTGGTGCTGGAGGAGCGGCGCAGCGGCGGTCTGCGGGGCCTGCATCTCGAGGTGGAGTGCCTGGGTGGTGAGTCGGTGCCGCGCCGCTGGCGGCAGCTGCAGCCGCTGCTGGCCGCCGCGCCGCTGGAGCCGCTGCTGTGCCAGCGGGTGCTGGCCGTGTTCGGCCTGCTGGCCGAAGCGGAGGCCGCCGTACATGGCCTGGCCCCGGAGCAGGTGCACTTCCACGAACTCGGGGCCATCGATGCCCTGGTGGACATCGTGGGGGTCTGTGCCGGCCTGCGCCACCTCGGGGTGGAGGAGCTGGTGTGCGGTGTGCCACCGGCGGGCCACGGCAGCGTGGCCACTGCCCACGGCCGGCTTCCCCTGCCCGCTCCCGCCGTGCTCGAGATCGCCCGGCGCCGGGGCCTGCCGCTGGCCACCAGCATCGACTTTCCCCCCGGCGAGCTCACCACCCCCACCGGACTGGCGCTGGCGGCCTGCTGGGCCACCCGCTTCGGGCCGCCACCGGCCTTCCTGCCGCTGCAGGTGGGGGTGGGCCTCGGCAGCCGCAGCCTGGATCGTCCCAATCTGCTGCGCCTCACCCTGGCCCAGGCCTGCTCCGGCGAAGGCGAGCAAGCCGAGCCGCTGCTGCAACAGCAGGCCCAGATCGATGACGCCACTGCCGAGGATCTGGCCTTTCTGGCCGAGGCCCTGCGCCAGGCAGGGGCGGTGGAGGTGTTCAGTCAGCCGATCGGCATGAAGAAGGGGCGTACGGGCCTGCTGCTCACCGCCCTGGCGCCCCCCGCCCTCGCCCCCGCTCTGCGGCGCGTGTGGTGGAGCCATGGCACCAGCCTCGGGGTCCGGGAGCAGCTGCAGCAGCGCTGGCGCCTGCCGCGGCAGGAGCAGCGGCTGGACACCACTCTGGGGTCGGTGCGGATCAAGCAGGCCCGGCTGCCGGATGGTCGCTGGCGCAGCAAGCCGGAATACGAGGATCTCTCGGAGCTGGCCCGGCAGCACCATCTCTCCCTGGAGCAGGTGCGTGAAGTGGTGCAGCAGGCCCTCCGCGACCAGATCCCATGACCGAAAGCCCCAAGCCCCTGGCGGCGCTGATCACCTGGATCCGGACCCGCGTGCTTCCCCTCGCCAGACAGCTGCCGGGGGGGGCGCGACCCTGGATCAGCCTGGCCAGCATCGGCTTTGTGATCGCGGCGCTGCTCAGCCATGGCCGCCAGCTGTTGCAACTCAGCCTGGATCCCCAGGGCTGGCTGTGGCTGCTAATGGGGGTCGGCTTGAGCCTGCTCAGCCTGGTGGTGAATGGTCTGGCCTGGGCCGAGGTGCTGCGCTGGCTGGGGTTGCGGCCGCGCTGGGAGGCAGCCACCCGGCTCTACATGGTCACCAACCTCCGCAAGTTCCTGCCGGGGGGTATCTGGCACCTGGCGGCCCGGGTCCAGACGCTCAGGGGAGCCGGGGAAGCCGTTGCGGAGGCTCCGCCGGTGGCGGCCCCGGTCGGCACGGCAGGGGCCCTGCTGGCGGTGCTGCTGGATCCTCTGCTGGCGGCGGTGGCCGCCCTGGCGCTCGTGCCCCTGGCCGGCTGGCAGAACGGTCTGGGGCTGCTCTGCCTGCTGCCGCTGCTGTTGTTGCTGCCGCGCTGGTTGGATCCGCTGCTGCAACGGCTCGAGCAGCAGCGGGCCCGGCAGCTGGGCCTGGAGCAGGATCTCGATCAGGAGCTGGGGAGAGCCGCCGCTGCGGCGCCGGGTCGCTACCCCTGGAGCCCCCTGCTGGCCGAGCTGGCCTTCGTGCTGGTGCGATTCGCCGGCTTCGCCTGCTGCGTGCTGGCCTTTGATCTGCAGGGGAGCCTCGGCTGGACGCAGTGGTTGGCGGCCTTTGCCCTCGCCTGGACCGTGGGGCTGGTGGTGCCTGGCGCCCCGGGGGGACTAGGCGTGTTCGAGGCGGCGCTGCTGCTGCGGCTCAGCGGTGCCCTGCCGGTGGGTTCCCTGCTGGCGGTGGCCCTGAGCTACCGCCTGATGTCGACCCTGGCCGAACTGCTGGCGGCCAGCCTCGCCGGCCTCGATGGTCGCCTGCGAACTTCTCAATAGCGAGGTATTGTTGAGAACCCATGCCCTGGCCTGGTGACCTTGGGTGCTCCCTCCAGTGGCAGTTCGCTGCGCAGCAGCCTGCATGACCGGGGGCAGCGGCTGACCCCCCAGCGCCAGCGGGTGCTCACCCTGTTCGAGCGCATCGGCGAGGGCAGCCATCTCAGTGCCGAGGAGGTCCACCAGCGGCTGCTCGGCGACCAGGAGCGTGTGTCGCTCGCCACCGTCTATCGCACCCTGCGGCTGCTCAGTTCGATGGGGCTGCTGCAGGAGCTGGAGCTGCCCGAGGGGGGGAGGCGGTTTGAGCTGGCCAGCGACAGCCACCGCGATCACCATCACCTGGTGTGTGTGCGTTGCGGACGCACCGAGGAATTCGAGAACACTGGTGTGCTCATCGCCGGGGAGCAGGCCGCGGCGATCTTCGGCTTCCGGCTGCTCGAATGTGTGCTCAACGTCAGGGCGCTGTGCCCCGCATGTGCGGCGGCGGAGCAGGACTGAAAGGGCTGCTGGTGCAGCGACTGAAGCGGTGCAGCTGATCTGCTGCCGGCTGCGTGAAGGGAGCCAAATCTGTTCATGATTCAGCAGTGGTTGACCATGACCCTGGTTATCTATAGGAGCTTTGATGAGAATCGCTCAGGTTTCTCCTCTTTGGGAAAGTGTGCCTCCCCTGCACTACGGAGGTACGGAACGGGTGGTTCATTACCTCACGGAAGAGTTGGTCCGCCGCGGCCATGATGTGGTTCTTTTTGCCAGCGGCGATTCTCGAACCAGTGCCGAACTGCATGCCTGTGTGCCGCAATCGCTGCGCCAGTCCAGGGCAGAAGGTCGTCCAGATCAAGATCCCAGCATTCACGAGACGATCCAGGTGGATCGCGTGATGGAGCAGCTCGATTGCTTCGATGTTCTTCATTTCCATACCGGTCATGTGCACCTGCCGATCGCCACTCGGCTGTCGGTGCCTTTCCTGAATACCGTGCATGGTCCGCTGTGTGCGCCGGATCAGGCCCTGCTCTACGGCCGTTTTTCCCGGGCGCCGCTGGTCTCGATCTCCGAGGCCCAGCGCCGGCCCCTGCCTTCGGCCAACTGGCTCGCCACCGTGCCCCATGGCCTTCCCCCCGATCTCTATCGGCTGGAGCCGGCTCCGGATCCCTATCTCGCCTTCGTCGGTCGGGTGTCGCCCCAGAAACGGCTGGATCGGGCCATCCTGATCGCCACCGCGGCCGGTCTGCCCCTGAAGGTGGCCGCCAAGGTGGATCCGGTGGATGCCGCCTACTTCGAGCACACGATTCAGCCCCAGCTGCTCGGCAATCCCCTGGTGGAGTTCCTCGGGGAGCTCGACGATGCCGGCAAGCAGGAGTTGCTGGGCCATGCCCTGGCCCTGCTGTTCCCGATCGACTGGCCCGAGCCCTTCGGGCTGGTGATGATCGAGGCGAATGCCTGTGGCACCCCGGTGATCGCCTGGTCCAACGGCTCCACGCCGGAGGTGATCCAACCGGGGGTGAACGGGGTGCTGGTGGAGTCGATCGAGGAGGCGGTGGCGGCGGTGAACAACATCGAGCGGTTCGATCGGCGCGCCGTGCGGGCCGATTTCGAAGCCCGTTTCACGGTGCAGCGCCAGGCCGATGCCTACGAGCAGCTTTATCGCCATCTGATCCAGGCCGGGCGCAGCGCGGCCGGGGGGAATGGCGGCAGCCGGCCCGGTCGCGTTCGGGGGGAGCCCTGCAGCGCGGGCCTGGGCAACGGTGCTGGCGTTGGCTTGGTCCCGATCCCGGAAGTGGCCTGAGGATGGCGCTGGATCAGTTGTCCCCGTTCGTGCTCAAGGACGGGGAAACTTTCGCGATGCTCGATCCCCGGGGCGAGATCTGTCCCGAGACCCATCCCGAATCGGGAATCTTCCACCGGGGCACCCGCCATGTGAGTCGGTTGCAGCTGCTGTTGTGGGACCAGCCTCCAGCGGTGCTGAGCTCCACCGAACGGGGGGAGATCGGTGTGCATGTGAGCCACCTTTCGATGGCTCCGGCTCCCCATGTGGGCGGCGATGCGCCCCCTCCCGGGGCGGTGCACCTGGAACGCAGCACCGTGCTCACCTCCACCGCCTGCCTGCAGCAGCTCTGCTTCACCAGCTATCTGGGCGGTGCGCTGAGCCTGCCGCTGACCCTGCGCTTCGATGCCGATTTCTGCGACATCTTCGAGGTGAGGGGGTTACGGCGCCCTGGCCGGGGCCGCACCGCCCCCGGCTTCTCCAGGGATGGGCTGGAGTGGATCTATCACGGCCTCGATGGGGAGGATCGCTGCACGGCGCTCCGTCTCGGCGCCGAGGTGGCCGAGCTGGGGGAAACCCATCTGGGCCTGACGCTGCAGCTGGAGCCGCGCCGCTCGCGACGTCTCTGCCTGGTGCTCGATTTCCACCCGGGGGATGGTTGCTTCGACGGTTCCCCCGAGCTGGCGTTCGATGCGGCGCTCACGGCCACGATCGAGCGTTTCCGCGATGCCCGGCGGCTGGCGGCTGCCGTGGCCACCGACAATCCGGCCTTCAACCACTGGCTGGCGCGGTCCACCTCGGATGTGCACCTGCTGTCCACCCATCTGCACCATGGCCTCTATCCCTATGCCGGGGTGCCGTGGTTCAGCTGTCCGTTCGGGCGGGACGGCCTGATCACCGCCCGGCAGATGCTTCTGGTGGAACCGCGCCTGGCCCGTGGCGTGCTCGGTTTTCTGGCGGACAACCAGGCGCGCCATACCGATCCCGAAAGCGATGCCGAGCCCGGAAAGGTGCTGCACGAGGCGCGGCTGGGGGAGATGGCGGCCCTCGGGGAGGTGCCGTTCGGCAGGTACTACGGCAGCGTTGATGCCACGCCCCTGTTTCTGATCCTCGCCGCCGACTATCAGGAGCGCAGCGGTGATCGGGAGTTTCTCGCCGATCTGATGCCGGCCCTGGAGTCGGCCCTGGCCTGGATCCGCTCGGCCGAGGGCCGCAGTGAGGATGGCTTCCTGCGCTATCTCTGTGCCGGCCATGGCGGCCTGCGCAACCAGGGCTGGAAGGATTCCGACGATGCGGTGCACCATGCCGACGGGCGCCTGGCGGAGGGGTCGATCGCCCTGTGTGAGGTGCAGGCCTATGCCTATGGGGCCCGCTGTGCCATGGCCAGCCTGCTGGAGATCAGCGGCCGCTCCGGTGCCGCCGACGAACTGCGTGAGGAGGCGGCGAGGCTGCGGCGCCGTTTCCATGGGGCCTTCTGGTGCGATGCGATCGGCACCTATGCCATGGCCCTGGATGGGGAGGGAAGGCGTTGCCAGGTGCGCAGTTCCAACGCCGGCCACTGCCTCTGGACCGGCATCGCCAGCCGCGAGGCCGCCGAAGCCGTGGCCCGGCAGCTGCTGGCGCCCTCGAGTTTCAACGGCTGGGGTGTGCGCACCCTCGATGAACGGGAGATCCGCTACAACCCGATGAGCTATCACAACGGCTCGATCTGGCCCCATGACAATGCCCTGATCGGTCTGGGGCTGGCCCGTTACGGCCACAGCGGAGCGGCGATGCGGATTCTCACCGGCCTGTTCGACACGGCCCAGGAGATGCCGATGTTTCGCCTGCCGGAGCTGTTCTGCGGTTTCCCCCGCCGTGAGGATGAGGGCCCCACCCATTACCCGGTGGCCTGCAGTCCCCAGGCCTGGGCCAGCGGCAGCGTGTTCGGTCTGCTGGAGGCGATCACCGGCATGGGCATCGGGCGGGACCGGCAGAGCGGAAGGGTGCAGGTGCAGTTCCGCAATCCGGTGCTGCCGCAGCGCATCAACCTGCTCGAGATCTCGGCCCTGCGGCTGGGGGAGGAGGAGATCGACCTGCAGCTGCACCGCAGCGAACACGATGTGGGCGTACTGGTGAAGCGCCGCACCAGTGGCGTGGATGTGGTGATCCGCAAGTGACAGCCGGCTTCAGTGGCGGCGCCGCTCCAGGCTCGGCACCAGGGCCAGGGAGGCCACCAGGCCCAGCAGCAGGATCATCAGGGCCGGCAGCAGGGCGGCTCCCACCCGCTCGTCGCTGGCGTACTGATAGACCCGCACCGAGAGGGTGTCGAAGTCGAAGGGGCGCAGCGCGAAGGTGAGCGGCAGTTCCTTGACCACATCCACGAACACCAGCAGCGCGCCCACCAGCAGCGGTCCCCG
>Ga0164293_10006256_pt1 | contig 10139 bp, 11 predicted proteins | sample GEODES118metaG_FD_111487 | JGI IMG/M metagenome (GOLD analysis project Ga0164293, IMG submission 111487) | Eutrophic lake water microbial communities from Lake Mendota, Wisconsin, USA - GEODES118 metaG | ecosystem: Environmental > Aquatic > Freshwater > Lake | place: USA: Lake Mendota...
CAATGAGCCCGGGCTTCCTCAAGCTTTGTTGTACAGAGGTGTTTTCAGTTCGTTGAATCAGCTGCATACCAGACACTTGAGGAAGCCCGGGCTCATTGACTTGCACTGGACCTGTGCTTTGCACTGTCACGATCACCACAAATGTTTCACCTAACGGCACTCGGTCCATGTCTAAGGCTGCAGACACTTGGACGTCTTGAGCCCCTGCTAGAAGCGAAAACAAAAAAGGAATTAAGAAATTACCAGTCTTTATCACGAGGCCTCTCTTTAGTTTCATTCCGATAAAATTGACCACGAATTTTTTGCTCTTGTTGTTTAAGCTCACCTAGAATTTTTTTCACGTCAGTTTCAGACAAGTCCCCTTTAAATTCACGAGGCTTATAATTTTCATTTTTTTGATACTCTTTTGGCTCTTCATTTTTTTGTTTATCTTCAGACTCTTTGTCCGAATCTTTTTTATCTTTGTTTGGCTGATCCCCTTTGCCATCTTTTTTCTCTTCACTTTCACCCTCACCGCTTTTTTGCGAGTTTGAAGAAATGAGAAGTTCGATATTTGTTTTTGTTTCTTTGGAGTCTGGCACCACATCCAATGCTTTTTGGTAAGCCAAAAGCGCTTCTTCTATTTGTTTGTTTTGCGTCCGAGTCACACCCTGGTTGAACCTGGAAACAAATGAAGCCTGATTGTTTTGACTCCACTTTTCAGCGGCTTCGAAGCTTTTCAAAGCATTTTCGGGTTGCTTGAGCTCTGCATAGGTCAGTCCTAAGTTGACATGAATCTCGCTCACAAAGGGATCAATACCCAAAGCATTGATAAATGCAGATTGGGCGTCCGTAGAATTTTTTTCTTCGATCAGCTTCACACCTTGGCGATTAAAATACAAAGTTTGGGGATCGATTTCATATCCACAACCAGTTAAAAATAAAAGCAAAAAAAGAATTTTCACAGGCGCCTCTTTTTTTTCTTTTGGTCAGCAAGCAACATTTCAAACAAAGCTAGAATCAAGGCTATCAACAAAGGGATTTGAAATTTTTCATCATATTGGACTTGCACTTCGGATTCGAATTGCGCTTTTTTAAGTTGATCCAATTCTTCGACCACAGAACTTACAAATGAAGAATCAGAACTTGCAAAGGTAAAAAATCCTTGTCCCGCCTGTGCTAAAGCTTTCAAAGCCTCACCTTTCACAGTCGTCAGAATTGTTTGTCCCGATCTGTCTTTTTTATAACCTTTTAAAAAACCTCTGATGTCTCGAATAGGAATGGTTCCGCCCTTTTCAGTACCGTAGGCCACAGTAAAAACTCGGATGCCTTTTTTGACTAAGGCTTTTGCTTTTTCTATGGCACCTTCTTCATGATCTTCTCCGTCAGAAGCCATCAGCAAAACTTTTGTAATCCCACTTTTCTCGTCCGTATTCGCAGAGCCTCGCTCAAATGCAGATTCTGCTGAATTTAAAGCTGTCTCGAATTCAGTCCCTTGCGTACTTATGGTTTGCGTATCTAAAGATTCAATGTACATTTTAACTGCCGCGATATCCTGAGTCAGCGGACTGATCACAGCGGCAGATCCTGCAAAAGCGATAATCCCAATTTTGTGTCCACCAAGACCATCCACGATTCGGCTCAAATCAATTTTTGCCTTCTCGAGTCGACTGGGTCTGATATCTTCTGCTAGCATACTTTCAGATACATCAAGGCTTAAAAAGATTTCGAAGCCCTCAGATTTTATGGCTTGCTCTGATTTCCCCATTTGCGGTCTTGCAATCGCCAAAAGGATAAAAGCAAGAACAGCACTTCGAAGCGCCCACTTCCAATATCTTAAAGTCCAATGGATTTGATTTTTCCATAGATTTTCTAAAGTACTTCCAAATACTTTTTGAAATTGTAAATGGGACCATTTCTGCAAGAAATAGGCTGCCAAAAAAAACAAAGGCACCAGAAGGATTAAATAAAGAATGCTGGTTTGATCCCACTTCATGGAACCCTCCGAAGCCAAGTCATCTCGAGAATCCAAGCCAAGCTGTACAAAAACAAAGCCAACCAAGCAAAAGGCATAAACTTTTCTGTGAACCGAGTGAACTTGTTCACATCAATTTTTGTGGTCTCGAGCCTGTTGATTTCCTCAAAGACGCCCTCTAAGGCGTCTTCACGAGTGGCTCTGAAGTAACGGCCACCCGTGTCTTTGGCAAATTTCTCGAGGAGCTCGTCATTCACTCGGGCCTCAAAGGGTTGATAGGTTTTTACTTTGTTGCCAAACATATCTTGCACCATCACTGGAATTCGAGTGGGCCCATCTTTTCCAAGCCCGATGGAGTAAATTTTTAATCCGTAACCTTTTGCGATCTCGAGACCGGTTTCAGGATCGATGGTGCCAGAGTTATTCTCTCCATCAGTGAGGAAAATAATCACTCGAGACTTTGCGGTTGAATCCCGTAGTCTTCCCGCTGCATTTGCCAAAGCCACTCCGATGGCGGTTCCATCTTTAATTTTTGCATCTGCCGCAGTCGTGATGCGACTGACTTGATCCAATAATAATGGGTAGTCTAAAGTAGGAGGCACAAGAGTGAAGCTTTCACCTGCGAAAATGACAACTCCAATCCGGTCAGAGGTTCTTTTTTCGGCAAATTTTTTCAAAGTGTCTTTGGCGGTTTCCATTCGATTGATCGCACCCATATCTTCGATCAGCATGGAATCAGAAACATCCAGCGCAATCATGATATCGATACCCTCAATACTTTTTTTAATTTTCGTGTTGGCTTCTTGGGGTCTGGCCAGTGCCACTATTAAAAAGAGCAAAGACAGGATTCTTAAACCTTGCGGCAGTCCTGCCAATGTCACTTTAAATGAAGGCACTACTTTTTTAAAAGTATCAAGGGTTCCGACCTGCAGTGCGGCCTTTTTCTTTGGAAATTTCCAACTCCAGACAAGGACAGCGACGATCAAAAAAAGTGCTAAAAAATAAAAAGGACTGTGATAAATCATGGTTGGAAGTTCTCCATGTTCTCGATCAGTTCTCGGGTTTTAACAGTGAAGGAAGCAAAGTCTTCAAAACTGGCTTGGTCCCTTCCCTTGGCCAAATCTGAAAATCTTTGATCCCAAAACAGCAGTTCTTTTTTAAACTTGATATAATACTTAGGTGCGTATTTCTTAAATTCAGGGAACAAATAGCTTCTTGATCTACCCAGCAATGCAACTTTAAATTTTTGACCCCAGTACTGATCACACAAATTTTTCAACTGACCTAAATAGTTGACAGGCTCAATTTTTAATTTCTGATCTAAATCACTCAAACCCGAAATTTTAGATAGAATTCGAAGCTCGCGGTGAAATTGTAAGATGGCAGAATTCCCCTGAGACTTTGCCATAACTAAATCCAGGACTTCTTTGCGGACTAATCTTTTTCTTCTTAATAACAAAAACGACAGAATTGAAATACCCACCACACTGACTAAAATCACCCAATAAACCCAAGGCACAGCGATCGAAAAAGGACCCATCAATCCAAAGGGCTGAGGGGGGGGTGCCCCTTGCTCTTGGTTGAGTACAGATTGCACTTGAATCTGAAATCCAGGTAACTGGATTTCAGTTGTGCCATCTGTTAATTTAAAACTTTGAATCTGGTGTGTTCCAGGCAAGTAACTGACGAGTTTAATATCTGCAGTTTTGGTATCACGCATCTCGAAGCCTAAAACCCGAACTGCAAAGCTTGAAAGCTCGGGAGCTTGGCTGTAAGGGACAAATTGAGCTTGCAAGTTTTCAATATTCAACTGCGGAGACCAGTCCCCAGTGCAATTGTAATAAAAAAGTCTGCCGACCGTTATTTTTTGATCTTCCAGACCTGGCACAATTGGAATTTGAAGCTCACATTGGTATTCACTCAACGTCGTCTTCTCCTTCTTTCAAAAAATTGCACAATGGGCCTGAAGAAGTCCTTTTGATTCGAAATTGAGATCCTCTCGATTTGCAATTTTTGAAGCTTCTGATCTCGAGATTCAACTTCCTTTTTCAAAACTTTCTTATACCTGGATTTAAATTCAGTGGAAGAGGTGTCCACTAAAATTTGCTCGCCACTTTCAGGATCTAACATTTCAATCAAACCAAGATCTGGCGGATCCATTTCAAATTCATCATCAATCACACAGGCCACCACGTCATGTTTTTTGCTTAAAGATCGAATGCCCTGAATATCCAGCGGACCCATAAAATCACTTAAAATAAAAACAATGGATTTCTTTTTTAAAACACCTCGTAAAAATTCGATGGCACTGGATAGCTTTGTTCCCTGATGACGGGGTTCAAAAAAAGCCAAATCCCGCAAAAGTCTTTGCACAGAAGCTCGACTTTTTTTGGCAGGTAAGTAGTGCTCCATAAAATCTGAAAATAAAACACACCCCACTTCGTCCCCGTTTTTCACGGCCGACAGAGCCAGTGTGGCTGCTACGTGCACGAGTTTTTCTCGTTTGGAAAACGTGCCGGACCCAAAACCAGTTGATCCGCTGATATCCACGATCAGCATCACTTGCAGTTCACGCTCTTCATCAAATTTCTTAATGTAGGGCTTACCTGTTCTTGCCAGCAGCGGCCAAGAAATATGCCTGACGTCATCACCTGCAACGTATTCTCTGAAATCAGAAAAAGTCATGCCCTGCCCACGAAAGGCCGTCTTGTACTGGCCCGAAATAATCGAGTCCACAAGTTTCTTAGTTCGAATTTCTAAGATCCGAGTCTGTTTCAGCAATTCGAGTGGTTTTTGCACGATCAAAATCCCTCAGATAAAATTATACGACCTCAACTTCAGCTAAAATTTCTTTGATCACATCATCCGTGGTCACGTTTTCAGCTTCAGCCTCAAAGTTCAAAATCAATCGATGCCTAAGCACCAAGTGCATAATGGATTTAACATCTTCTAAAGTTACAAAACCGCGGCCTCGTAAAAAAGCCTGAGCCTTGGAAGCCCTGAATAAAGAAATAGTAGCCCGGGGCGATGCGCCCACAGAGATCAGATCTGCCATACGGCTCAGGCCGTAATCTTTAGGGTGCCTTGTCGCCATGACAAGGTCGACGATGTAATTTTTAATTTTCGCGTCCACATAAATTTGATCGAGACGCTCGGACGCTTTCAATAAACTTTCTCGATTGATCACGGGCGACAGCACTGGTTTTTTATTAAATCCCATTTTGTTTAATATTTCGAGTTCTTCTTTTTTTGAAGGATAGGACACTTGAATCTTAAACATAAAGCGATCCATTTGAGCCTCTGGCAGAGGATAGGTGCCTTCTTGCTCCAGGGGATTCTGCGTGGCCATGACTAAAAATGGAGACTCAAGTTTGTAGGTGGTGTCCCCGATGGTGACTTGTTTTTCTGCCATCGCTTCCAAAAGTGCTGATTGAACTTTTGCTGGTGCCCTGTTGATTTCATCAGCTAACACGATATTTGCAAAAATCGGCCCTTTTCGAGGAGCAAATTCTCCGCTTTGGGGGTTAAAGATCATGGTCCCAATCAGATCGGAAGGCAGCAAATCAGGGGTGAACTGAATTCTTTGAAAGTGCAAAGAGATCGTTTGTGACACGCTTGATATGGTGAGAGTTTTTGCAAGACCCGGAACACCTTCTAAAAGAATGTGACCCCCCGTCAGAAGTCCCATCAAAATGCCGTCCACCATTTCACTTTGACCTACGATCACTTGTGAAATTTGAGACTTCATTTGCGCGATAAATTGGCTTTCTTGAGCCACTTGCGCATTCAATGTTGCTAAATCTACTTCTGCCATTTTTTATACTCCTTCACAATCAGGATCAAATACCACTTCATTTCAATCTCGAGATTCTTATTTCACCTTTTTGCTTGAGACTCGGCAAGGAAGTTCGCTATTGTTTTAAAGAATGAAAAATAAAACTGTGACCCCGACTCAAGTCTGGCTTTTTGTGATTCTGACAAGCCTTGTCTTTTTGATTCTTGGATCTCATATCGCAAGTCGAATGGGTTTATTTATTGGACTTTTTGTAGCTGTGACTTTCCACACATTGATCTTTATTTGGGGCGAAGGGTTGATTTTAAAAAGATTTAAACTTAAACCCATGAAAGGTCGAGACCCTTGGGGATTGAATGAAAAAAGAGATCAATGGCTGAGGAATTCTAATTTTGGATCTTTGCCTGGATTGTGGATTTTAGACGAAGAATTACCCACTGCCTTTTCTTTTGAAGCTCCATGGAAAAAACCCACCATCGCCTTTTCTAGCGGCCTATTGAAGAATTTCACCAAACAAGAAATTGAAGCCGTGCTCGCCCATCAAATGTGTCATTTGCAAACCCGGCAAAATTTAAAATCCACAGTTTCATTAATGATTGCAAATACCCTTTCAAGAATGTGTCACCATCTGGATTATTTGTGGATTCCCAGTCTTGTTTTTGAAAAAAAACAAAAGCCTTTTTTGTTTTTAATGTCGCCGTTGATTTATTTTTTAGTTGAGCTTTCGCAGTCTCAACGGGACCAAATGGCCGCGGATTTAAATGCAGCGCATTTAGTCGAAAGCCGAGAACTTTTGGGTCAAGTCCTATGGAAACTGGAAGGCTGGGCCTTGACGCACCCCATGGATGTTCCCGCTGCAACTTCTCAACTGTTTATTGTCAATCCTGAAAGAATCAGGCAAAAAAATACTCTATTGCAATTTCATCCGCCCCTGCAAAAAAGGCTGGAAAAATTAGTGGGTTATTTCCCGATCTAAGGAACTTGCAAAACGAAAAAATTGAACCCAATTCTTTAACAAGGAGGCTTTCCAGTGGTTGATAAAGTTGATGCTAGTTTTTCCATGCTTGTGATGTCCATCGCATCCAGTGCAGCCATGGCCTTAGGACTGACACCAGATCCCTCGACGGGGACAACAACCAGCGATCGCAATATGGCCAGATTCAACATTGATCTGCTCGTGATTTTAAAAGAAAAAACAAAGGGTCAACTGACAAAAGACGAGGAAAGTCTTTTGGATCATTTGGTTTCTGACTTACAACTTAAATTCGTTCAATCAAAATAATAAACAATTACTGAACAATTACTGAACAAGGAGAATCAGAATATGAATCTCAAAAATCAAATCTTGGTTTTATTGCTATCCCTTTTCACAGTGCAATTCACTTTTGCACAAGTGCCGCAAAAAACTCCACCACCGATGAAGCTCGGTGAGCCCTTGCCAGCAAACCAGTTTTCAGAACTGGGAAGAATTATTAATCCAGCCATTGTGAATATTTCCACCTCTGTGATTTCTCGCGGTCGTGTGCAACGGGATCCCATGCTTGAAATGCTGGAAAGATTTTACGGAGTCCCTCTGGACAGACAAGGTCCCGGTGGAGGCAGTAAAGGGCCGCAACAGATGGGATTGGGAACTGGATTTATTATCCGAGAAGATGGCCTGATCGTCACAAATAATCATGTCATCGAAGGGGCCGATCTGATTCAAGTTCAGCTGTCTGAAAAAAACGGAAAACTTTATGAAGCCACTGTGGTCGGGACCGATTCCAGAACTGACATTGCGTTGATTAAAATTAAACCCGATGGAAAATTACCTGTGGCAGCCCTTGGAAATTCCAGTGAACTGCAAGTGGGTGAATGGGTCGCAGCTTTCGGTAATCCCTTTGGTCATGGTCACACTTTAACAAAAGGAATTGTGTCCTCGATTGGTCGAGAAATTTCTGAAATTAACCGCGTGCCTTTGATTCAGACTGACGCGGGAATTAATCCTGGAAATTCCGGTGGCCCACTGGTGAACACAAAGGGTTATGTCATAGGTGTGAATTCTGCGATTGATGCTCGAGGACCTGGAATTGGTTTTGCGATTCCCATCGATGAGGTCAAAAAGATTTTACCTGATTTGGAAAATCGGGGGTTCATTCGGAAAGGTTATTTGGGGATCGGTCTTGGCGATCACTCGCCCGATAGTGCTGCAGATTTGGGACTGGATGAAAAAAATCCAGGCGCATGGGTCGCACAAATTGAACCCAAAAGCCCTGCTAACAATTCAGGTTTAAAGATTTATGACACCATTACAGAGATCGATGGCAAAAAAATTAAAAACTCTCAAGATCTCAGTGACACCATTGCGGGGGTAGGTCCCGGAACAACTGTCACTTTGAAAGTGATAGGTCAAAACCGTAAAACACGGACTGTGAAAGTGACTGCAGGCGAAAGGCCTGATCAGAAAAATTTAGGAAAAAAACCAAACACAAAGGAATCTGAAGGCCAAGTGGTCCCTCACAGTTTAGGGTTTAAAGTTTCAGACCTGAATGCCAGCATTCGCGCGGACTTGGAACTTCCAGAGGATATCAAGCAACCTGTCATCGTCAGTCTCGAGCGGGGATCCCCCGCTTCACTGGCTGGTGTTCGTGTGGGTGATTTGATTTTAGAAGTGAATGGCAAAGAGGTCACGACAGCTTCTGATGTGATCAAAAATACCAAAAAAGGTAAGAACGTTCTGAGACTTGCTCGGGGCCGGTCTATCTTAGTGATCACTTTCAAATAAGCTAGGTTCCCCTAATCCTGAACCAATATGCGGGGCGCGTCGATGACGGGCCCCTTTGTTTTTCGATTTGTCTCAAATTAAAACACTCCTGACTAAAGTCTGGTCCATTAAAATCCGATAACAACTTGTGACATACGTCCGACAGCACGATTTCAACAAGGAGTTCCTGCCATGAAAGTCACTGAAGTTAAAGTCTTTCCTGTAAACGAAGAGCGTCTGAAGGCCTATGCTGCGATCACCATCGACAATTGTTTCGTGGTGCGTGACCTCAAAATCATTCAAGGAACCAGTGGACTTTTCGTAGCGATGCCGAGTAAAAAACGAAAAGATGGTCTGTTCCGAGATATTGCCCATCCTTTGAACAAAGAAACTCGAGAAGAAATCGAAGATCTAGTGTTTGAAGCATACGAAAATGAATTGAAATCCATGGGTGCAACGCTTGTGAACCTGAAAAGACAAAAAGCTCCCGAACAGGGCAGCGATTAGTCGATTTCTAAAATCACATTTGTTTTGATAGGGTCCTGCGAACTAAAAACTCTCTCACGACAAAAAAGCTGCTGAACTTGTGGGCTTACACAGCCGGCGGTCCCTTAAAGCTTACGGGGCCGCCACTTTTTCCTTGCCACAGACAACCAATTTTCTTAAACCTGTAGGTCAGCGTTTCTGATTGGGGTATCGTCAAGTTGGTAAGACAACAGATTTTGATTCTGTCATTCGCAGGTTCGAGTCCTGCTACCCCATCCAATTTCCATTTTATTCAATAGTTTCAAATACTTAGGCAAGATTGCGACAGCCCGATGGGGCTGAATTGCACGCGAATGTCTCATTCAAAAACTCCCTAACCTCATATAGTAAAGCTAAATTTAGACTTAGGTAATATATTGACTTTAGTTAATATATTACCTACTATGACGATAGGATAAAGACAAGTGAAATCACCGGACGATGAAAACTTACTGATTGAAACGATAGAGGCTGAAGCTGGGCTTGAGATTCAGATTTGGACCAGTGATTTTCAGCATGCCCTTGAAGGTCATCCCGAAGTTTCACTTGAGAGAGTTCGAAATGCTCTGAGGAATCCGATCAAAGTTGTGAAGAGCAAAAAAAGCAACCGGGTTTGCCTCTTCTACTCTCTCGAAGTTCAGGATGAACAATTTGGAACGATTTATTTTTGTGTCGTTGTGGGTGTCCTCGGAAATTGCATTGGAAAATTGGAAACCGCTTACGAGACTGACTATATAAAAAGTGGTGAAGTTCTCTTAGACAAAGGAGCGAAAAAATGATGGTCAAATACAATCACGAAACTGGTCTTATGTATATTCATCTCATGACGGGTGTTCCGAATATCCAAATGCGCACATCCAAAGCTGATGTTTCAAAATTTGTTGCCAAGGCCAACAAAGAACAAACTATTGGTTATGAAATTGAAGATGCACCTAAAAATATAGAATACGTTTTAAACAAATTGGGCCTCAGCCGAAAACAGAAACTGGCTGTGGGCTTGTGTTTCATTCGAGAGAAACAGAAAAAAACCCAGAAGGATTTTTCAACTATTATCAACGTTAGTGAAAGTACTTATAAAAGCATCGAGAAGGCTGAACACAATATCAGTTTCGACACTCTCGACA
>Ga0164293_10006259_pt1 | contig 10136 bp, 8 predicted proteins | sample GEODES118metaG_FD_111487 | JGI IMG/M metagenome (GOLD analysis project Ga0164293, IMG submission 111487) | Eutrophic lake water microbial communities from Lake Mendota, Wisconsin, USA - GEODES118 metaG | ecosystem: Environmental > Aquatic > Freshwater > Lake | place: USA: Lake Mendota, Wisconsin...
GATGAGGGTATCTTTACCACGACGAAGGCTGTCTTTTGCGGCAGGAAAGGTATCTTTTACGGAAGGAACAGTGTCATGAACTGTTAAAGAACTGAGAATTAAATGCGTAGTTCTGTCTGAGCTATAACCAGGTAACGTTAAAATAGTTAAACCTAACAGCGCACTAAGCAGGCGTAAATAATATTTTGCTCTAACTTTACACTGATTATTCGTCATAGCAGTCCGGGCAAAAATAGCCATTAAAGTTGTAAGATATTGTGAAGAAAAAACCGGTATTCATCCTTAAATCCTTATATCACCAATGCATCTGAAAGCTCTTTACTCCTTAAGCCTGATGTTTTTTGCAGTGCATCTGGGTCAGCCAGGTGTAGCCCAGACCAGGGGCAGTATCTCCAAGATTAAGACGATCATTGTCGACGCCGGACACGGCGGAACTGATGTGGGTGCCCGGGGGAGGTATTCAACCGAGGCTCAGATCACCCTTAAAATCGCCCTGAAACTGGAAGAAACGCTAAAGGCCCAGCTGCCGGATACAAGGATCATAATGACCCGGAGAACGGACATCTATCACAGTGTGAAGGAGAAAGCCAATATCGCCAATTCCCAGGGCGGGGATCTTTTTGTATGCGTACACGTAAATGCCGCCGATGCCATCAAGCATAAGGAACTGGAGCGATATAAAACCGTCACATATTATAAAGGGAAGGGGAAAAGCAGGAAGAAGTACACGCGCAAAGATCCGGTTTATAGATACTGGACCACCCCTAATCCGCGCTATGGCACCTCAACTTATGTCTTTGCCGCGGACCGCATGGACAATAAGGCCAGTGGAATTGCGACAGACGAGAGATTTGAGTCAGAATCAGAAGTGGGCGATGTTCCTGATCCCCAGAGCCCGGAAGCCATGATCAAGGCCCGTCTTTGGTCTCAAAAGTTCTTCAAAGGCAGTGTACGACTGGCCTCCATGATTGAAAGCGAGTTCACGGAGGTGGGCAGAAAAAGCCTGGGTGTTCTGCAACGTAATGAAAGAGGTATCTGGGTGTTACAGGCTACCAATATGCCTGCCGTACTTATAGAAACCGGATTCATTACCAACCAGGACGAAGAGGATTACCTGAATAGCGAGAAAGGCCAAAATGAAATGGCCGATGCCATCACTAAAGCAGTGGTCAATTACAAAAACCTGGTAGACGCACCCAGATCAATTGGTAAAGGCTCCAAGCCTGCTTCTGAACCAAAAGAAATTCCTAATCCGGAGAATCCATTAAAACCAGTAGCCGTATTGCCGTCTGCAGTTAAAAAGGGTTGAATTGAACTTTAACTGCGGCCTCGGAAAAGATTTCTATATTTTCGTTTTGCGGGGATTCAACCTGCGCTTAAATTCATTTGTTGATGACACTTTCTAACGAAACTAAGATCGGTGCCCTTGCAGCAGTAGCGATAACATTATTGATACTTGGCTTCAATTTCCTGAAGGGACGAAATCTCTTTGAAAAAGAAAGGGAGATCTACGCCGTATTCAGCAAGGTAGAAGCGTTGAATACCTCCGACCCCGTCCGTATCAATGGTCTTCAGGTTGGTAAGATCCTGGAACTGAAGGAATCAGATCCTCAAATGACGGGCATTATCGTTACCATTCAAATCACAAAGGATATACTCATCCCAAAAAACTCCTACGCAACCATCAATTCCAATCCGCTTGGCTCCACAACTGTAAATATCGTCAAAGGCAACAGCAGTAGTTATCTGGCTGAAGGCGATACGCTTACCACTGTTGCCGCAGTTGGATTGCTGGACGGTCTGATGGGAACCCTTGACCCGGCATTGGATAAAGTGACAGGTACGCTGACTTCCCTGGATTCACTGGTTGAATTGATCGGTGGCACATTTGATCCGAAAACAAAGGCCAGCATGCAGAAACTGATCGGAAATTTGGAAGCCAGCAGTTCCAGCCTGAATGCGTTAATGTCTGCCCAGGGCGCCGTTGGCAAAACCATGCAGAACATGAGCGCCATCACGGCCAACCTGAATAACAACAAGGATACCATCAACCGGATACTGGCAAATGTTGAAACATTCAGCAGTAACATGAGTAAGCTGGACGTTAACCCCACGTTGGAAAAGCTTCAAAAAACGGCGGATATGCTGAACACCACGTTAGCTAAGATCAATTCCAATGAAGGCACAATGGGCCTGCTGATGAACGACAAAAAATTGTATTCCAACCTGAATGCATCAGCAAACAGCCTGAATATCCTGTTACAGGACTTCAGGTTACATCCCAAGCGATATGTCAATGTTTCAGTATTTGGCAAGAAAGACAAATCCGATCCACTAATGAAACCCCTCGAGGATTCACTGCAGAATAATTCCCCTGCCAGGCAATAATGAAAAGGTCACTTTTATTATTAGGTTCCATTATTACTGTCCTGTTTACGATCGCCCAGGAAACCCGTATGGGAGCAGTCGCTCCTGTGCCTAATGCTGATACAACCCGTATTGTTCATGTTATACGGGCCAAGAAGTTCAAGTTGATCGATCAGGATACCACGAAACTGAATATGTTTATTGGAAATGTACTGATCCAGCAGGGCAACACTTTTATCAGTTGCGACAGTGTGGTACAGAACCAGTTGTTGAACCAGATTGAAGCGTTTGGTAATGTGCATATCAATGATGCGGACAGCGTGCATACCTATTCCCAGTATTTAAAATACTTGGGTGACACCAAGATCGCCTACCTGAAAAAAAATGTAAAGCTCACCGACGGTCGCGGTACCCTTACCACCAACGAACTGGAATATGACCTGAACTCAGGGATCGGAATATACAAAACCAATGGTAGGCTTGTTAATGGCGATAACGTACTGACCAGTAAGGAAGGCTTTTACTATTCCGACACCAAGGAGGCATATTTCATACAAAACGTTAAGCTGGTCAGCCCGGACAGGACGGTGGCCACTGATACACTACTTTACAATTTGGACCAGGACCTTTTCACTATCGTATCCCCTACCACCATCAATGACGGGAATACGGTGATCAAAACCAGGTCCGGCATCTATGATGTAAAAAATGGCCTTGCCGATTTCAGTTCAAGGACCCAGATCGACGACAGCACAAGCCAGATCATCGCGGATCGATTGCGTTTTGACAAAAAATCAGGCCTCGGTTCTGCTGAAGGCAATGTCATTTACAGGGATACTGCGCAAGGAATGACGATACTGGCGGGTGCCACAGCATTCGACAATAAAAGCAAGAATGTCCTCGCCACGAAAAAGCCCGTCATGATCATCAAACAGAACAATGACTCCATATATGTGGCCGCGGATACTTTGTTTTCGTCCGTGCGGGTGGATACGGTAGCCATGAATATCGGAGATAGTGCAGTGGCGGTAACGGAGTTAAAAAAAGAAACCGACAGCATCCGTTTCTTTCAGGCATACCGTCATGTGAGAATTTTTTCCGATTCATTGCAAGGGGTATGTGACAGCTTGTATTATTCAGCTGCAGATTCTGCTTTTCGTTTATTCCGTGATCCCATTGTATGGTCGTCTGACAGCCAGATCGCGGGTGATACCATCTATATGTTTACCAAAAACAAAAAGCCCGATCAGCTCTATGTTTTTGAGAACGGCTTTGTCATCAGCAAAACCAGGGAGAATTTCTTCAACCAGATCCGCGGTAACCGAATCAACGGAAATTTCATCAATGGCGAGATCGACTTCATGCGTGCAAAAGGAAATGCAGAAAGCGTCTATTATTTGCAGGATGATGACAGTGCATATGTGGGAATGAACTATGCCAAGGCCGACGCCATTTCTATGTATTTTGGGGAGGAAGGACTTAGGCGTGTCAGTTGGGTAAATAGTGTTGAAGGAACTACTTTCCCCATGAAGCAGATCCCGGACGAAAAGAAAAAGCTTCGTAACTTCAATTGGGCGGAACCGCGGAGACCGAAGACCAGGTTGGAGTTGTTTCAATAGTCAAACATGCTGAAAAAAATAAAGCGAAAATTAACCACTCCTTTACAGGAGATCATTGCCGACAGCCGTTCGTTAGGCATTATCCTGATCCTATGCACCGTGCTATCCTTGTTTATTGAAAATTCATTTGTAGGTGGCTGGTATGATGCCATTTGGAAGTACGAATTCCATTTCCCCGCTTTCGTCCAACTCCCCCATACCGTGATCCACTGGATCAATGATGGCTTGATGGCGGTATTCTTTTTCCTGGTGGGCATGGAGATCAAACGTGAACTGCTGGTAGGCGAATTGAACGACAGTAAAAAGGCTATCCTTCCTGTTTTTGCCGCATTAGGCGGCATGATCGTACCGGCGGTGATATTCAGTTTATTCAACAGGGGCAACGAATACAATCATGGCTGGGGAATCCCCATGGCGACTGACATTGCATTTTCTTTAGGGATCGCATCGTTACTGGGTAGCCGGGTGCCGGTATCGCTGAAAATATTTCTTACGGCACTCGCGATCATCGACGATCTGGGGGCCATTGCGGTCATTGCTCTATTCTATGGCGGAGCAATCAAGTGGGCGATGATTTTCGGCGCCTTGCTGGTAACAGGCCTGATCACCTGGGCTTCAAAAAAGAATATCGGATTTCCTGTTCGTTTGTTCCTGGCAGTTATACTTTGGTATTTAGTATTCAACTCCGGATTACACGCCACCGTTGCAGGAGTCATCTTTGCCTTCACCATACCCATGAAGGAATTGGTCAACCTGGAGCATAAACTCCATGTGCCAGTCAACTTTCTGATCATACCCCTCTTTGCACTGGCCAATACAGCCATTGTACTTCCGGGAAACATTGTTGAATCCCTTAACAATCCACTGAATTTTGGAATTCTTGCCGGCCTGGTAGTTGGAAAGCCACTTGGAATTTTGCTCTTCAGTTATTTACTTGTCCAGTTAAAATGGGGAAGCCTGCCCGAGAATGTAACATGGTCTCAAATCGCAGGTATTGGCTTGCTTGCCGGCATTGGTTTCACTATGTCTATATTCATAGCTACACTGGCATTTTTGGATCCCTATGCGCAGGATATTGCCAAGATCAGTGTATTGCTTGCCTCTCTCCTTTCCGTCATTTTAGGTTCTCTAACAATTTTGCTCTTTAGTAAAAAGTTAACCACTGAAGTATAGTTAACTATCATCATTGAGGGTTTTTTTCCAACAAAGAATGGCGATGGACGTCCTTATCGGTATCATTTTTTGTCTGCCATGGAGATCATCGGGATGGATTATAAATTCCAGAAGATCCGGCTGAACATGTCACTGGACAGGATGCCGGAGCTGAACCTCGTGAAGGTGGTTGGATTCGAAAGGGCAACAGTCGGGCTGGGGATTCAATTTTCTTTTTTGAATTAACTCATTAGCTCATTCATTAAAGTAAAAGTCATCAGGAAAAAAGAATCAGTCAATTGGCTAATGAGCCCATTAGCCAATCTTCCTGGCTACGCCAGTGAACTTAGGTAGCGCTCTGCGTCAAGTGCGGCCATGCAGCCACTACCAGCTGCAGTTACTGCCTGGCGGTATATCTTGTCCTGTACGTCACCGGATGCAAACACGCCTTCAATATTCGTTCTTGATGAGCCGGGAATGGTTTGTATATAACCTGCCTCATCCATATCCAGAAATCCTTTGAAGATATCAGAATTCGGTTGATGCCCGATGGCAACAAAGAAACCGCTTATCGGAATATCCTGCTTTTCTTTCGTCTTATTATTCAAAATCCTTACGCCAGTCACCTTCTGCTCTCCAAGGATCTCGTCCGTTTCAGCGTTCCAGTACATTTTGATGTTGGCGGTTCTTAACACCCTTTCCTGCATCACCTTCGAAGCGCGCATTTCATTTTTTCTCACCAGCATATGAACCGTTGTGCAAAGCTTGCTGAGGTAAAGCGCTTCTTCTGCAGCCGTATCACCTGCGCCCACAATGGCTACTTCTTTATTGCGGAAGAAAAATCCATCGCAAACGGCACAAGCACTAACGCCAAAGCCATTCAGCCTCTGTTCGCTTTCGAGGCCCAGCCATTTGGCAGAAGCTCCGGTTGCAATAATGATGGCATCAGCCTCCATTTCTTTCTCCTCGTCGATCCAAACTTTATAAGGCCTGGCTGAAAAATCAACTTTCGTCGCCAGTCCGAATCGTATATCCGCGCCCATCCGGGCAGCTTGTTTTTCAAAATGCACCATCATATCGGGACCCTGAATGCCATCCGGATATCCGGGATAGTTCTCGACTTCTGTGGTGATCGTCAGCTGCCCGCCGGGCTGTATACCCTGGTACAAAACCGGTTTTAGGTTGGCCCGCGCGGCATAAATCGCCGCAGTATAGCCAGCAGGTCCGGATCCAATGATCAGGCAATGTACTTTCTCAATCTCATTATTCGCCATGTTCTACCATCATTTAAACGTGCAAAAATACGATGAAACTAAATGCCAGCGTGTGCCTTTAGTCACGTGCCTATTCCTGTGGATAACTACTTCGGTATGATGAGGGTGCGATACTGGGCCGCATACCCGCCAAAATATCCCAGGGCTCCGTTGGAAATATTCCCGAGGGTTTTAGTAGGACTGGAAAACGGATTGCCGATACTTTGAAAATTGAATTCAAAGGTACGCCAGAAGTCGTACGTTGCCCGGTCAATATTACATAGTTTGAGGGTTGCCGTATCGCCGCGCGTAAAATACACGTCTTCATCGCTGTTATCAGCATTTTTATTAAGACCCCTGTCCACCTGTACAGTGTATGTTTTTCCATCGATGAACTGATCGTCAAAAACAGAATTGAACCCGGGAAAGAATGGTTGGGAATTCGTTTTGGTGAAATAGCGTATGTAATCGCCAAATCCGGGTTTATCGGTAGCCTTGATCATCATCCTTACCCGGGTGGAATCATCGACCAATGGAGCTTTTTCCCACCAGATCGAGTCGATTTGCCGCGTGATCTGCGGGATGGTAGTAGAAGCTGTGTAGGTTCGCCCCTCAGCCACTACAGTAAGCTGGTAACGCGCATTTATTTTACCTCTAAGGCTATCTGAAGTAAAGAAATACAGAAATGCGCCGGGGCCGGCAGCCACAGAATCTTCCCGGAGGCGGTAAATACGGTTGGCTTCAGTGATGGAGACCTCGGCATTTCTAACAAAAGAAGATAAAAGGATCTGGGGAGAGATCTTGCCAAAATAGTCGAGGCTTCTATTCAAACTAACAAAGGGCGCTGCACCGTTTTCGATGTTTGCATCTACCACGAGCCTGGGTTCCGTTTCTTTTAAATCAATATCTATATCCTTTTCACAGGATACCAGAAAACCCCAAAACAGCACCATGGACAGTTGCCTGCACAATTTCGTCATATCACTGCAAAGGTAAAGGCAAAGGCGATGAATTCAATAAATATTGACATTAAAGTGATTGTTCGGTACGGGGTCGAAACAAGAAACCCTGGCTTTTTAGCCAGGGTTTCTTGTTTCGACAGATTGGATCATCCCAGATATGCCTTAAGGGCATTGCTGTAACGGGCTTTTTGTAATCGCTTGATCGCTCTTTCCTTGATCTGACGGATACGCTCTTTGGTAAGGTCATACTTTTGTCCGATCTGCTCAATGGTTACTCCGTTTTCACCATCAAGACCGAAATAAGCGTTTACGATCTCTGCTTCACGGGGACTTAATGACTTCAATACTCTACGGATCTCCGCACGCAATGAGTCTTTCATTACATCGTCGTCCGTATCATCACCACCTTCCAAAAGGTCTCCCATGGCCACGTCTTCCGCTTCATGCACAGGTGCATCCAGCGAAGTGTGCCTGGTATTACTCTGGAAAATGTTGTTGATCTCTGTTTCACTCATTTCGAGTAATTCAGCGAGTTCTTCGGTTGAAGGCTCGCGCTCATGTTCCTGTTCGAAAGCCATGTACGCTTTATTTGCCTTGTTGTACGTGCCAATTTTATTTTGAGGCAGGCGGACTAATCTGCCCTGCTCTGCCAACGCCTGAAGGATGGACTGGCGAATCCACCAAACGGCGTAAGAGATGAATTTAAAACCCTTGGTTTCATCGAAACGCTGGGCTGCTTTAATCAGGCCGAGGTTACCCTCGTTGATCAGGTCGCTAAGTGACAATCCCTGATGCTGGTACTGCTTAGCCACAGATACCACGAACCTTAAGTTCGCCTGCACCAACTTGTTCAATGCCTTCTGGTCATTCATCTTGATGCGCTGAGCCAGAGTGGTCTCCTCTTCAGGAGTGATCATTGAAATTTTAGAGATCTCCTGCAGATACTTCTCGACCGCTTGTGAGTCACGGTTGGTGATCTGTGTTGCTATCTTTAGTTGCCTCATACTTAGTTGTGCTTAACCTTTGTTAAACGTTTTAGTTCATAGACCAAAACTGCTTCGAAAAAGTTGTCAATAATATGTTATCATAAGGATAAACCTGTCGGAGCAGTCTGCAAATCTACTCAGCAGAATTTACTTTTCATAGCCTATGTGGAAAAAAGGTTTAAATGAAGGGCGACAACCTCCCGGAGTTGATTACAAATTCTCGCCTTCTTTGTTCAAAACAGTGCCCGTTCAAGTAATTTAGCGTCCATGAAAATTGATTTCCGGTCCGATACGGTGACGCTACCTACGAGGTCTATGCTTGATTTTATGCAAAAAGCGCCGGTGGGCGACGATGTTTTCTCTGAGGATCCTTCCATAAACCACCTCGAAAGGCTTTCAGCCGACATTTTCGGTTATGACGCTGCAATTTTCTGTCCAAGCGGTACCATGACCAATCAAATTGCCATTAAATGCCATACGAACCCCGGAGATGAGGTTATCTGCGAGAAATATTCCCATATCTACCAGTACGAGGGGGGGGGCATTGCCTTTAATTCAGGCGCTTCCGTAAGGCTGATCGACGGTGACCGGGGCAGGGTGACCAGCAAACAGGTGGCGGAAAGCATCAATCCGGACGATATACACAAACCGGTGTCCAGACTGGTGGGGCTGGAAAATACTTGCAACCGGGGTGGCGGGAGTTGTTATGATCTGAAACAAATTGAACAGATCAAAGAAGTATGCGAGGCCCAGGGACTGATACTGCATTTAGACGGCGCGAGATTATTCAATGCACTCGTTGCCCGGCAGCAAGATCCAAAAGCCTATGGCCGGTTGTTCAACAGCATCTCTATATGCCTGAGCAAGGGATTGGGTGCCCCTGTGGGCAGTGTATTGCTGGGAACAGCGCCAATGATCAGGAAGGCAAGACGGATCCGGAAAGTTTTTGGCGGCGGCATGAGGCAGGCAGGGTACCTGGCAGCAGCAGGTATTTATGCCCTTGAAAATCACGTGGAAAGATTAAGCCATGATCACCTGCATGCAAAAATGATCGAAACCGCATTGCGGGAAAAAGATTTTATAGAAACCATACTTCCGGTTGAAACCAACATCATCATCGCTTCCTTCAGAGCGCCGTATACCCCGCAGTTTTTTTTGGAAGCTATGCAGAAAGAAGATATACTCATGTTTGCCATCTCGCCAACCCAGGTAAGAATGGTATTACACCTTGATATCAGCCCGGCTATGGTAGAAAAAACAATACAAGCAATCAAAAAAATATAACCATGTTCCCATCCATACAACCTGACAGCACCGCCGCCTGGAAAAAACTTGAAACCCATTATGAGGAGATGAAAGAAGTTCACATGCGTCATTTATTTGCGGATGATGCGGGACGTTTCAATAAATTCAGTCTTTGCCTGAGCGAACTTGTATTTGACTACTCGAAAAATATCATCACAGAAAAAACGATCGCATTATTGATCGAGCTTGCAGAAGAATGCGGGCTGGCAGGTGCGATAGAATCCATGTTCAATGGTGAAAGAATCAATAAAACAGAGAACCGCGCGGTATGGCATGTGGCCCTTAGGAATGTCTTTGACCATCCTATGCTATTGGACGGGAAAGACGTGATGCCCGAAGTCCGAAAAGTACTGCATCAGATGAAAACTTGCTGCGACAGCGTTCATGATGGTTCGTGGACAGGCTATACCGGCAAGAAGATCCGGGCTATCGTTAATATCGGAATTGGTGGGTCAGACCTTGGGCCTGTTATGGTAACAGAGGCTTTGAAGC
>Ga0164293_10006260_pt1 | contig 10134 bp, 13 predicted proteins | sample GEODES118metaG_FD_111487 | JGI IMG/M metagenome (GOLD analysis project Ga0164293, IMG submission 111487) | Eutrophic lake water microbial communities from Lake Mendota, Wisconsin, USA - GEODES118 metaG | ecosystem: Environmental > Aquatic > Freshwater > Lake | place: USA: Lake Mendota...
AGATATGCTTTGCGATATGATGACCTTTCGTTAAAAATTGAGAAAACTGACGGATTATCTCTTTCTCAATTAGGAGTAAAAGCGATTACAAATACTGCTTATTCAAATGTGCATCCCGATTACGACACATACATTGGAGATGCTATTACTAGCAATTCAGCTTCAGCAATTCAATTGCTAATTGCTGGCAATCCTGTTTCAGAAGAATGGTCAAGAGATGGAGTGGAATCTTTACCTTTGCTTGACGTTATAGTTCAAGAATTAGCTAACTTAAAAGGTAGAACAAATTATAGAATTATAGGGACCTTAGAAAGACAACAAATTGAACCTTGGAAATCCTTTTTATTTAATGGTCGTTATTGGGCGCTTGTTTCTTATCAGCTAAATTGCAGAACAGGAACGGCACAAATTGAGCTTTACGATTTAGGAATTGAACCAACTACATAAATGGCAGATATTAACATAAATAAATTCAGAACATCAGTAGTAAGAGAAGGTTCAAGGCCTGCATCTGCTGGATTTGTTGAATCAGAAGGTCAAGACCCAGTTGACCCAGCTGGAAGTACTCAAAATCATTTGCCTGTAACAATTGGAAGTCCAGCTAATGGCTTGGCGGTTACGGATGCTCAGGTTTTAACAATTGATAAAGCTCAAATATTTGCTGGCACGGCAAGTCAATTCGTAAAAGGAGACGGTACACTAGATTCTACTGCTTATGGAACTGGTTCGGTTACCTCGGTTGCGTTAACTATGCCGTCGGCTTTCAGCGTGGCAAATAGTCCAATAACAACTGCTGGAACGATTGCAGTTACAGGTGCAGGAACAGTTGCTCAGTATGTCAGAGGTGACGGCTCATTGGCTGACTTTCCTGAGTCTAGCGGTGGAGGGTCATCTGTAAGTTACTACTTGAATGGCTCAGTCAGCCAAGGTACTATTGGAGGCGTTGCTTATCTAGAAATGAATAAAGTTCCCATTTTGGGTGCAGGAACTGACTTTACGAGAAACTCAAACGGATACATTGCTTCGTTTATTACTGATGCTGGAGACCCAAACTTGCTAGAGATTCCAGCTGGTAATTGGAACTTTGAAAGTTTCTTTAGTGCGTCAAGTGGGGGAGGTTCTCCTACTTTCTATGTAGAGCTTTACAAGGTTAATTCAAGCGGAACGGCTACTTTGATTGCTAGCAATAGTGCAAACCCTGAGTTAATTTCTTTCGGTACAACAATAGCCCCTTATTTCTCTTCGCTTGCAGTACCTACTACTGTACTTGCGTTGACTGATAGACTTGCGGTTCGTTACTATGTAACTCCGGTAGGTAGAACACTTACCCTACATACAGAAGGGCCTCACTTGTGTCAAATAATTACCACCTTTACAACTGGATTAACTGCGTTAAACGGCCTGACTGCACAAGTTCAATTCTTTGCAGTAGGGACAAGCGGAACGGACTTTAATATTGCAAGTGCTACTGCTACGCATACTTTTAATTTACCAACGGCAAGCGGTACAAATAGAGGCGCTTTAAGCTCCTCGGATTGGACAACATTTAACAATAAAGAAAATGCCATAACTGCTGGCACAACGGCACAATACTATCGAGGAGATAAAACATTCCAAACTTTAAATACTAGCGTTGTACCTGAGTTAACCAACCTTTATTATACCGAGGCAAGAGTTAGTGCGAATACCGATGTCGCTGCGAATACGGCAGCAAGACACAATGCGGTGACTCTTGGTACTGCCAATGGCCTTAGCTTGTCTACGCAGCAGTTGAGTTTGCAGCTTGCGAGTGGGTCACAGAATGGTGCTTTGTCATCTACTGATTGGACTACTTTTAATAGCAAGGAAAACGCAATTACCGCTGGAACTACTGCTCAGTACTTTAGAGGTGATAAAACATTCCAAACATTAAACACAGGTGTAGTTCCTGAAAGCGGTAACCTTTACTTTACTAATGCTAGAGCCATTGCTTCTGTTCTTACAGGCTATACAAGTGGAGCAGGAACGATTAGTGCTGCTGATTCTATTCTGTCTGCTATCCAAAAGCTAAATGGCAACATTGGTTCTTTAGTAACAGGAGTTTCTAGCGTCAATGGTCAGACTGGAGTAGTTGTATTGACTACTACTAATATTGCAGAAGGGACTAATCTATACTACACAGAAGCTAGGGTAAACGCTAACACAAACGTAGCTGCCAACACGGCTGCTCGTCATAACGCAGTTACATTAGGAACGGCTAATGGACTTTCGTTATCAACTCAACAACTTAGCTTAGGTCTAGCAAGTGCAGGAGTAACAGGAGCATTGAGCGGAACGGATTGGAGTACTTTTAACTCTAAGCAAAATACTTTAACGCTTACCACAACTGGAACAAGTGGTGCAGCTACTTTGGTAGGTAGTACTTTAAACATTCCTAATTATACCGAGACAGATACTTTGCAAAGTGTTATTTTAAGAAATGGCACAACAAATACTGGTTTTACTATTTCAAATAATAACAATAGCTATACTGACCCATCAAACACAAATGTCCCTTTTATATATATGTATAATACTGGGACAACAAGCACTTCTAACTCTGTTTTAGCATTAAGAACTAACTCACCAACAGGAGGAGACCCAATTTTATCATTTGATATTGGAGGGGTTATTGGCTGGTCAATGGGCATTGATAATTCAGATTCCGATAAATTTAAAATTGCAAATAATTGGGCTGCTTTAGATAGTAATACTAGGTTTAGTATGCTTACGACTGGAGAGGCCACCTTTACAAGTTCTGTAACTGCATCAAGTATTATAAAAAGCGGTGGTACAAGTAGTCAATTTTTAAAAGCTGACGGTTCAGTTGATTCTAATACCTATGTGACTGGTGGTCCATTCCTTCCTTTGACGGGAGGAACTTTAACAAATACAGGAGGAAATGTAACTCCAATTCTAAGCTTTGCGAGTTCATCAACTGACATTTTTCAATGGATTACTGGTGCGTTTAATGCAAACATGGGCGTTGGTAATACAATGGTACATTTTATTGGTCAATCAGGAAACACAAAAAATAGCGGATATTTAGGTTTTAATTATGCTGGTGACCAATCTGACTCAAATTTTCTAAGCTTAGGCTTTTTCAATAATGACAATTTATTACGTCTTTATGGTAATGGCAATTTAGGAGTTGGAGTCACTTCAAACGCAGGCTTTAAGCTAGATGTTAACGGAACAGGTAGGTTTAGTGGGAATTTAAGAACTGAAACTTCTAGTGTAGATATTGTCGAAAACAAAGTTTTAAATACCAATATACCAAACGGAAATAAATATATAACAATGTTTGCAGGTGGAACAACTGCATTTGGTGTAGCCTCTTGGGTAAATAGTGGAGTAATAGAATCAGCAGCAGGAACAGGGTCTAATTTAGTACTAAGTAATTATGAAAATGGCCCGATATTATTTCAAACTAATAATAGAAATACAAAACTTACATTAACAGGCTCAGGTAACCTTGGCTTAGGAGTTACACCGAGTGCGTGGTTTTCAGGTTCAGTTGCATTTCAACTTGGAGCAACTGGCTCAGTTTCTGCTCGTACTGGAACTACTGAAACCATTGCTATTACATCAAACGCAATTTTAAATCCTTCTGGAAGTTGGCAATATATTATCAGTGCATCAGCTGCATTGTATGAAACATTTGACGGTCAGCATATTTGGAGAACCGCCCCATCAGGAACGGCAGGCAATGCTATCTCCTTCACCCAAGCGATGACATTGGGTTCGAATAGTGGACTATCTATTGGAACACCATCGGCAGCACCTGCGCAAGGATTGTTGGTTCAGGGGAATGTTGGGATTGGTGTAGGTCCTGTATTAAAATTAGATGTGCAAGGTAATGCAGCAGATACAACAACAGTTAGCGGTGTAACAGTAGAGCAAGTAACTTTATTTAGACCTTCAAATGGTGTAGGTGGAATAAGAAGTGGATTTAACACATCAACAGGAGATGCTTATTTATGGTCAGCACAAAGTAGTGGTAATTTATATTTAGGAACTAGAGTTGCGCCAAACAACAATGTTAATGTTGCAATATTATCTAGCGGCAACGTAGGCATCGGCACGGCTAGTCCTGCTGCTGAATTACAAGTTGGAAAAACTAGCGATGTTACAATTGCAATGTCTAATTCAAGTTCTGTTACAAGTGGTAATAGAGGCAGTTTATCTTGGTATAATTCAAGCGTTTCAACAGTTGCATTAATACGAGCTTCTGCAATTACAGATAATGTTGGAACAGAATTACAATTTTACACTAGACCTGCTGCTGGTAGTTTGACTCAAGCAATGACCATCACCTCAGGCGGAAATGTTGGAATTGGAGAAACAAATCCTCAATCAAAATTAATTGTTAGTGGTGCTTCCTTAAATAATGAGGGATTAGTAAATATAAACAATACTAAATCTGCTGGAGGTGTCTATTTTCCTGCATTGAAAGTTAGAAATGTAGAAGGTAATCATAGTTTTGGAATTGTATCTGAATTTTCCACAGGTTCAACAGGTGGTGACAGACCTTCTGTTTTATTTTATACTTCTGCCTCAAATCATAGTTGGACTATTGGACAAGTAACATCAGCGTGGGGAATTGCTGATTCATTTGGAATTGGATATAGAGCAAACAATTCACCAAGCACATTTACAGGTTGGCCAACTAATTATTTTGCAATTACAACTGGCGGCAACGTGCTGATTGGCACGACAACGGATAATGGGTCAAGATTGCAAGTAAATGGAACTTCTCAATTCAGAAGTAATATTCAAGTAAATGATGGTACAGCAGGAACATCTCCTAAGATAGCATTTGGAACAGAAGACCCATCCGTACAAGGACATAAATCAATATACCTTGAATCATATTGGATGTATATGCAGGTGCACTATAATGAAGGATTCCGTATTCGTGCTGTAAATGGTGTAGGTGGTTCTCAAACTATTGCAACATTTGCAGGTGCAAGTGGGAATTTAACAACTTTAGGTAGCATCACTGCTACTTCATTCTTTGAGTCTTCAGATAGCAAAATCAAAACTCTGTTGGATAACAATGTTGACTATTCGCTTATAGCAAATGTAGGAGCAAGGTATTATGAGAAGAATGGAGTAGAAGAACTTGGATACTTTGCGCAAGACTTTGAGCAAATACTTCCAAGTGCAGTCTACAAAGATGACAAAGGTTTACTAAATTTATCATATACTCAGGTACATACAGCAAAGATTGCTGCTCTTGAAAAACGTATTACAGAATTAGAATCACAACTTAAAAATAATTAAAAATGAGTTGGGCAGCACTAGCTAACAATCAGACTATATCTTTTAACAACTTGCAAAATGCAGTAAGTAATAACATTTTTGTTGCTAAAACTACTATTCCATCAAGCAATGAACAGATTACTAAAGCTGATGCTGACACTTATGTAAATATAAATACATCATTTGCTTCGTATGCAGCCAAGTCTTCTAATCAATTAGTTGTAAAATCTAATTTAGATGCTAGTATTAGAACTATGGGATTGTCAGCAGAGCGAGATGTAGTTGGTGATACCTGTACGGTTCCTTTTACTGTAGTACAAAACGTAACATATAGTGGGAATTTAGGAATTGGTACGCAAATAGAAAATGTTACCATTTTGGGGAATTTAGGATATTTCCTTATACTCACAAATTATTGGGAACCTTTAACTGTTCTTCTCTCAATTGGGATTGATGATGATGGTATAGTGTTTTATTTAGAAGCATTATGTCCTTTCTAGTAAAAAATCATAAACCTTAAACAAATAAAAAAAATGAAACAAATCGAAAAAATCCAAGTGTGGAAAAATGGAGAGCAGCTAGAGGCTAGTCTGCTAAACGCAATCATCGTAAACGATAACCTTGAGAGTGCTTGCACTTTCTATTACCAACTATTGACAGGTGGTCAAGGAACAGAGGCAATGCCAATATCAGTTGGTCAGTCAGTTGCCGAGGGAAATATTTCTCTAAATGGAGAAGATTATTTGTCTTGGAACGGCTCCAATGATTATGCGTTTGAGTATATTGCCGAAAAATTAAACCTTACACTTGTACCATGAATGTAAATCTAGCAATCGCCCTAACTGACATCGAGGGCAACGCAATCCAAAACGAGAAAGGCGAAGAAATGCTCCTTTCTAAAATGGTAGGCAACGCATTGTTTGCTGCCGAAGAGAAAGAAGACCCAATCCGTCTTTACGAGTTGGCTAAGAAAATCTATTACTCCGAAGGAGAGATTGAAGTAAGCAAATCCGATGCTGACCTAATCAAAGAAAAGGTCAAGGCTAAAGGCTTTACTGTGCTTGTTTTAGGGCCTCTCTACGAGGCTTTAAAGGAAAAGTAATGGTAATACAAGGGCTAAATTTTAGCCCTTTTTTATTTGCTTTAAAATGCCTTATTTTTGGTAAACGAAAAGGTATTAAATGAAATGAATTTATTGAAAAGCGATGAGTTGGGAGTACCATCTACCTTCCTAGCAATCTTTGCAAATGTCACGGCAATGGCTGGTCTGCAAATGGTCAACGTAGTTTTTACTTCGGTAATTTCTATTTTATCAATAATTTATTTGGTTTATAAAATTAGAAACGAAATAAAGAAAACCAATGGCAAAGTCTAAAGCTGCTACAAGTTCAGTAAAGGTAACATTTGGAACACGGCGAAACGGGAAAGCCAAAAAAGCGTATTCTAAAGCATTAAATAAGCCAAAAAAATACAGAGGACAAGGAAGATGAATAAGTTTTTTACATGGGCAAAAGGATTTCTTTCCGAGCATGGACAAGCATCTAGCAAAAGACTTGTTGGTGTTTTAACTGCAATTGCCTTGTGTTGGACTTTGTATTTTAATCCAAACGACGCTTTAGTTTATTCTGTGGCTGCATTAAGTGCGGCCGCTTTAGGTATTACCGCAGCTGAAAAGATATTTAAAAAAACAGATAAAAATGAAAATCAGTCCTAATCTTAATTTAGCTGAATTAACTAGAAGCGAAACGGGTAAGAGGCACGGAATAGATAATACTCCTACGGCAGAGCATCTTGAAAATTTTAAGGTTTTAGCTGAAAGGGTATTTGAACCGATTCGGGCCCACTTTGGAGTTCCTATTTTTATCTCAAGCGGTTACAGAAGCAAAGCTCTCAATGATTTCATTAAAGGAAGTCCTTCCTCTCAGCATTGCAAAGGTCAAGCCATTGACATCGATATGGATGGAGGCAATGGAGAGGTGACTAATCGAATGGTATTTGATTTCATCAAAAACAAGCTAGACTTTGACCAGCTTATTTGGGAATTTGGAACGGATTTTAATCCCGACTGGGTACACGTCAGCTTTGTGAAAAGCGGAAACCGAAAGCAAAAGCTTAAAGCCATAAGGACTAACGGAAAAACAACCTATCTAGCTATTTGATGGAAATCAAAAAAATCTCAAGGAATTTGCACCAAATTAGCCTTGACCAAACAGAGTCCAAAATTGCGTTGTTATCGGATATTCACTGGGACAACCCTAAATGTGACAGAGAAAAACTAAAGCGTCACTTGGACTACTGCAAAGAACAAGAAATGCCAATCTTTATCAACGGCGATTTCTACTGTTTAATGATGGGTAAGTGGGACCCAAGGCGAAGTAAAAAAGACATTCGACCCGAACATAATGTAAACAATTATTTGGATGCGGTTATTGAGGATGCGGTTGATTGGTGGAGTCCTTACGCTCATTTATTGACTGTTATCGGTTACGGAAACCACGAAACGGCTATAATCAAGAATTTAGAGACTGACCCATTGCAAAGGTTTGTTGACTTGCTAAATTATAAGAATAAGACCAGCGTTTATACTGGAGGTTATGGAGGATGGCTAGTTATCAAAAAGCAATTGGAAGGCAATACTTTTATGACTAAGATGCTAAAATACTTTCATGGAAGCGGAGGCGGTGGAGTCGTAACTAAGGGAGCAATTAACTTAACTCGTGCGCTTGAAATGTATGAAAACATGGACATTTTCGTGATGGGACACATTCACGAGAACTCCAGCAGAAACGATGCTAGGGATGCGGTTCAATATAACACAGGAAAGCATTGCCATGAGTTAGTACAAAAGCAAATCCATCTTGCTATTACTGGCGCTTATAAGGAAGAGTATGAAGACGGATTTGGTGGATGGCATATTGAAAGAGGCGCTCCAATTAAGCCAACTGGAGGTAGAATTTTAAATCTAGATGGCAGACGAATAAGAACTAAAGAAAGTGATACTTGGGAGTTGCTAGTCGATTCTTGTAAATTTCCGTTATGAAAGCAGTATTAGAATTTGATTTGCCTGACGAAAACGACGATTTCCAAGCAGCAATTAACGGACATAACTATAAGAGTGCCATTTGGGACTTTGACCAACTTCTTCGTTCTGAAATGAAGTACAAGGAATTATCTGATGATACTTATCAGGCTTATAAATGGTGCCGTGAGGAGTTAAGAAAGATTCTTGAAGAAGACAACCTATTTATTGAGCAATAATGGAATTCTCAACTGACAATCAAAAAATTAAAATTGCAACGCTATCCTTTTTTGCGGGAATACTTGTTGCGTACATATTTTTTCCAAAGATTGAAAGCGAAACTGTCTACAAGTTTGAAACCGTGACAAAAACGGACACTTTGTTTGTCGACAAATTGGAGACGGTTTACATCCCTCAAACCAAGATAAAAACCGAAGTTTTAAGGGATACAATACTAATCGATTTTAAGCCACAAATTAGTCAATTTAAGGCGTCTTTTCCATTTGAACATGGAAGTACAAGCATAAGCGGTGAAGTCCTTGGAGAGGTGCTTAAAATGACCGCTTCTAACGACTATAAGATACCTGTGGTAACGAATACCATTACGAACACGGAAACTAAGACAATTATTGAAAAACCGAAAGGAATTTACCTCGGTGCAGGCATCAATTCTTTAATGCAGCCTAGCGGAAAAGTTGCCTACTTAGACAACAAATATTTGTTCGAATATCAGTATCAACCATTACAGAAGATACATCAGATAGGAGTGTCTAAAAAGTTGTTTTAATTCGGATATTATCCGAGTTACTCATTTAGGCTTGACAATATCCTTTAGCTGATTCCAAATATTTTGTGAGTTTTCACCCCAATAATAATCACACTTACCATCCTTAATAGGAGGCACAGAAAAATAGCTTTGCCAATCACTAGGCTTTGCCGTATATCGGTAACAAGTTTCTTTGTAGGGACAATTTGTCCCTAGGCATTTTGCTATATCAGGACTCATTTCCAATAATTTTTAGCAAGACAAGGTATCCAATCAAATCGTTTATAACATCCTCATCGTCTTTCTCCAAGCTTCCGTTCTTAATTCGTTTTAGCTTGTCATCGATGCGGACCAGTAGTCCTTCTTTTGCGGACAAGTGACTGAACACACCTAGAGGCTCTAATGCAGAGTTGCCGTATTTTTGATTTTTAGCAATTAGCAAATCCCGTATTTCCTCAAGTACAACCGTAACTTGTACGGCAAAAAAATTCTTATCCATGTATTTTTAGAAATTCATACAACCATTTAATAAGGCAAATTGTCACCATACAAAACCCAAGCATCGCTGGAATCTTTTTCAGATTTCGCTTGCTTGTAAAACGTCTTAAAATCAATGTACTTTTCTCCTTTAACATATTGGGATGTCCTAAATTTAGATTTTCCTTTTTTAACAAGTAAGCCATCGGCAAACAAAATGTAAAATTCATTCTCAGCAACAACCTGGTTAAACTCAAGGTATTGCCGCCACCAATCAGCTGGCTTTCTGTTCTCGTCTAGCACCTTGGATGCGCTCAGGTAGCCAAACGGATTAATTATTTGTGCCTCTTCCATACGCAAGTTAAAAGCATAAAAAACGAGACTGAAAAAAAATATCGCTTTTTGTTAAAAAAAAAGTTAGAAATATTTTTTATTCTAATTTATTTCTAAGATATTTGATTCATCAAACAACAACAAAACACCAAAACACTATGAAAACGCTAGAAAACAACAAAACAAGAAAAATTAAAACAATTGAAGTTCAGTATTCAAACATGACTTTCGTAGTTCAAGCGTATAGTCATTTCAT
>Ga0164293_10006261_pt1 | contig 10133 bp, 5 predicted proteins | sample GEODES118metaG_FD_111487 | JGI IMG/M metagenome (GOLD analysis project Ga0164293, IMG submission 111487) | Eutrophic lake water microbial communities from Lake Mendota, Wisconsin, USA - GEODES118 metaG | ecosystem: Environmental > Aquatic > Freshwater > Lake | place: USA: Lake Mendota, Wisconsin...
AAGAAGTGGGAGATGGTCTTCAGCCGCATCGGATTGAGGTCCTCCGGCTTTTGCCACTGGGTGTAGATGGAGAGGATCTTGTCGGTCGGCACCGCCAGAACCTTGCCGTCGATCCCGGCTTCGTCTTCCATCTTCAGGATGCCGATCGGTCGGCAGGGCACCACCACCCCCGGGATCAGGGGCACCGGGGTAATCACCAACACGTCCACCGGGTCGCCGTCGCCCGAGATGGTCTGGGGAACGTAGCCGTAGTTCGTGGGGTAATGCATCGAGGTGCTCATGAAGCGGTCGACGAAAATCGCGCCGGTCTCCTTGTCTACCTCGTACTTGATCGGGTCCCCGTTCATGGGGATCTCGATGATCACATTGAATTGCTCGGGCGCGTTCTTGCCGGGGGAAACCAGATCGAGGGACATGATGCTTTTGTATTTGGGGGCTAAAGGTAAACCCGAATTTTAGGTCGTGCAGGCGACACCGAACTTACTCGGGGACACACAAGCCGCGCCCTACCCTGTATATTGCCGCGGTTGGCCAATCGGGCCGCCTGCATGACGGGGCGACGAGGAAGCAACGCAGCGGGGGCTCACAAGGCCTGGTTCCATGCGTAGCCCCCTCCAAGTTCAACAAAAATGTAGGAGAAATTCATGACAGGCAACACGGCGCTCACTATTGCGCTGGTATGCGGTTTGGCAGCGGTCGCTTATGGCATTTGGGCCCGCGGCTGGATCCTCTCCCAAGACCCCGGCAACGCTCGCATGCAAGAGATTGCAGCAGCTATCCAGCAGGGGGCTGCGGCCTACCTGGCCCGCCAATACAAAACCATCTCCATCGTCGGCGTGGTACTGGCCATCCTGATTGGCTTCTTCCTCGACGTACGCACTGCAGTCGGCTTCATCATCGGCGCGGTGCTCTCAGGAGCCTGCGGCTTCATTGGCATGAACGTCTCGGTCCGCGCCAACGTGCGCACCGCGCAGGCAGCCACCGGCGGCATTGCGCCGGCGCTGCAAGTGGCTTTCCGCGGCGGCGCCATCACCGGCATGCTGGTCGTGGGCTTGGGCCTGCTGGGTGTGGCGGGCTTCTTTGCCTACCTCACCAACGGCGGCAGCGCCCAGGGCGCCACCCTGTCGGCGGCACTCAACCCGCTGATCGGCTTCGCCTTCGGCTCGTCCCTCATCTCCATCTTCGCGCGTCTTGGCGGCGGCATCTTCACCAAGGGCGCTGACGTCGGCGCCGACCTGGTGGGTAAGGTCGAGGCCGGCATCCCTGAGGATGACCCGCGCAACCCGGCCGTGATCGCCGACAACGTGGGCGACAACGTCGGCGACTGCGCCGGCATGGCCGCCGACCTGTTCGAGACCTACGCGGTCACCCTGATCGCCACCATGGTCTTGGGCGCGCTGGTTGTTGCCAACGCCCCGGTCCAGGCCGTGCTCTACCCGCTGGCTCTGGGCGGCGTGTCCATCATCGCCTCCATCATCGGCTGCTTCTTCGTCAAGGCCTCGCCTGGCATGAAGAACGTGATGCCGGCCCTGTACAAGGGTCTTGCCATTGCCGGCGTGCTCTCGCTGGCGGCCTTCTGGTGGGTGACGCAGCAGCTCATGCCCGACAACTCAGTCGCCGCCAGCGGCTCGCAACTGCGCCTCTTCGGTGCCTGTGCCGTGGGCCTCGTACTGACCGGCGCGCTGGTCTGGATCACCGAGTTTTACACCGGCACCCAGTACGCCCCGGTGCGTCACATTGCCCAGGCCTCCACCACCGGCCACGGCACCAACATCATCGCGGGCCTGGGCGTTTCCATGCGATCGACCGCCTGGCCGGTGCTGTTCGTCTGCGCCGCCATCATTGCCGCCTTCAAGCTGGCCGGTCTCTACGGCGTGGCGGTGGCTGCCACCTCCATGCTCTCCATGGCCGGCATCGTGGTCGCCCTGGACGCCTACGGCCCCATTACCGACAACGCCGGCGGCATCGCCGAGATGGCCGAACTGCCCGCCTCCGTGCGTGACGTGACCGACCCGCTGGACGCGGTGGGCAACACCACCAAGGCGGTGACCAAGGGCTACGCCATCGGCTCGGCAGGCCTGGCCTCGCTGGTGCTGTTTGCCGACTACACCCACAAGCTTGAGAGCTACGGTCAGAAGATCAGCTTCGACCTGTCTGACCCGATGGTGATCATTGGCCTCTTCATCGGCGGCCTGATCCCCTACCTGTTCGGTGCTATGGCCATGGAGGCCGTGGGCCGCGCCGCAGGCGCGGTGGTGGTCGAGGTGCGTCGTCAGTTCAAGACCATCAAGGGCATCATGGAAGGCACCGCCAAGCCCGAGTACGGCACCGCGGTCGACATGCTGACCACTGCAGCCATCAAGGAAATGATCATTCCCTCGCTGCTGCCCGTGGTCGTTCCGATCGTCGTGGGCCTGGTCCTGGGCCCCAAGGCCTTGGGCGGTTTGCTCATGGGCACCATCGTGACCGGCTTGTTCGTTGCCATCTCCATGTGTACCGGCGGCGGTGCCTGGGACAACGCCAAAAAGTACATTGAAGACGGCAACCACGGCGGCAAGGGTTCGGAGGCGCACAAGGCCGCCGTGACTGGCGACACCGTGGGCGACCCCTACAAAGACACCGCTGGCCCGGCTGTGAACCCCCTGATCAAGATCATCAACATCGTCGCCCTGCTGATGGTGCCGCTGGTGGTCAAGTTCCACCCGCCGGCGCAGGCCGCGCCCGCGCCGGTCACCCCCGCCGCGATCAGCGCACCGGCCGAAGCGGCTGCCTCGGGTGCCGCCTCGGCGCCTGCCGCGGCCCCGGCCTCCGAGCCGGCCGCCGCTGCATCGGCCAAGTAAGCCTGCGCGCCGCAGCCGCAAGGCTGCTGCCGCCACCAAAGACCCGCTTCGGCGGGTCTTTTTTTGTCACAACTTTTCGTGAATGCGTTCTAGAGTTAACGGCGGCTCAGGCGGGACGTTGGCGTTTGGCGTTTGGCGTTTGGCGTTTGGCGTTTGGCGTTTGGCGTTTGGCGTTTGGCGTTTGGCCTAGAGCGCGACGGGCATGCGGTGCGGGCGCAGCGGCTTCGATACGGGGGCCCTCCGGGCTTCCTTGCGGTGCTCGGTCGCCAAGGGCACGCGAGGCAAACTCGGCCCTGTGGGCCTCAGACATGCCTCGCTCTTCGGCCCCTGTCGACCTCCGCTCCTCAGCCCCGCATAGGCGCCGCTGCACCCGCACCGCATACCCACCGCTTCCCTCTCTCGGAAGACCTCTTGCAGCAAGCCCCTCAGCCCGGAGATACCTGGGGATGGCTCAGAGCCAATGCCACCCTCACCACCACGCGCGCATCGCAAGCGCTGTTTCCCACTCCCACTCCCACTCCCACTCCCACTCCCACTCGCATCGCGTCTTGTCTCTTGTCTCTTGTCTCTTGTCTTCGCGTCGCATCGACTCGAATCAACTCAACTCGACTCGCTTTAAGTCCTGCAGCCCATCGCAGGGCGGTCAGCGCAGTCGCGGCCGAGAAGCCTTCCGCCGGAGGTAAGCGTCGGGTGTGCGGCAGGGGTTCGGCGGCGCCTATGCGGGGCTGAGGAGCGGAGGGCGCTGGGGGCCGAAGAGCGAGGCATGTTTGAGCCCTGAAAGGGCGAGTTTGCCTCGCGTGCCCCTGGCGGCCGAGCACCGCAAGGAAGCCCGAAGGGCCCCCGCATCGAAGCCGCCGGGCCCCTGCCGCACACCCGACGCGTGCCACGCCACGCCATCGCTAAACCACCGATGCCGAAGCCAATGCCAGAGGAAACACCAACCCAGGCCTCGACAAACCGACCTCCCTGTTGGAGCAAAATCTCGGACATGCAGTTCCACTTCATCGCCAACCAGTCCCAGCCGGCCAGCGGCGGTCACACCCTGCCGGTCATTGATCCATCCGACGGTCAGGTCTACGACGAAATCCAGCGAGGCACCGCCCAGGACATAGACCGGGCGGTACAGGCTGCCCGTTCCTGTTTCGAAGGCCCCTGGAGCAAGCTCAACGCCGCCGAGCGCGGACGGCTGATGATGCGGCTGTCGCAAAAAATCGCCGAGCACGCTGAGGAATTGGCACTGATCGAGCAGCGTGACTGCGGCAAGCCCACCAAGCAGGCGCGCGCCGATGCTGCCGCACTGGCGCGCTATTTCGAGTTCTACGCCGGCGCCTGCGACAAGCTGCACGGCGACACCATTCCCTACCTGGATGGCTATAGCGTCCTGACCTGGCGTGAGCCCCACGGAGTCACGGGCCATGTGGTCCCGTGGAACTACCCGATGCAGATTTTTGGGCGCTGCGTCGGCGGGGCGCTCGCGGCAGGCAATGTCTGCGTGGTCAAGCCCTCCGAGGACGCCTGCCTGTCCCTGCTCCGGGTGGCCCAACTCGCGGCCGACTGCGGCTTCCCTGCGGGCGCGATCAACATCGTCACCGGCTACGGCCACGAAGTCGGGGACGCACTGGCACGCCACCCTGGTATCGACCATATCTCCTTCACCGGCAGCCCGCGCGTCGGCACCCTGATCGAGCAGGCCGCCGCCGAGCGCCACTGCCCGGTGACGCTGGAACTGGGCGGCAAAAGCCCCCAGATCCTGTTCGAGGACGCCGACCTCGACGCCGCCTTGCCAATGGTGGTCAACGCCATCGTCCAGAACGCCGGGCAGACCTGCTCGGCGGGCTCGCGCTTGCTGGTGCAAGAGAGCATCTACGAGCAGGTGCTCGAACGCCTGTCCAAGGCTTTTTCGCTTCTGCGGGTGGGCCCGGCAACCCTGGACCTAGACGTCGGTCCCCTGATCCGCGCCAGCCAGCAGCAGCGGGTGTGGGACTTCCTGGCCGACGCCCAGGTGGCCGGCATCCAGATGGTGGCGCAGGGACAGATCGTCGATGAGGCTCCCGACACCGGCTTCTATCAAGCCCCCACCCTGCTGCGCGACGTGCCGGTGGACCACCGCCTGGCGCAGGAAGAAGTGTTCGGTCCGGTGCTGGCCGCCATGAGCTTTCGCGACGAGGACCATGCGGTCCAACTGGCCAACGCCACGCCATTTGGCTTGGTCACCGGAGTTTGGACACGTGACGGAGGCCGCCAGTTGCGGATGGCCCGGCGGGTGCGGGCCGGCCAGATCTTCATCAACAACTATGGCGCCGGCGGCGGCGTTGAACTGCCCTTTGGCGGGTACCGCTCCTCCGGCCACGGCCGCGAGAAGGGCTTCGAAGCGCTGTACGGCTTTACCATCCTCAAGACAGTGGCCATCCGCCACGGCTGAAACCCATCCCAGGCCACGACACGCACAATCAACGCCATGCCCGCCAGATCCGTGATTCCCCTGCTGGCCCAGCGCCCCGCAGGTCTGCCAGTCCCTCTGCCACCGTCTGACACGCTGGCACCCGTGACGAGCGGGACGCAGGGGCAAACAGGCCTGACAGACACTCGCGGCCGGCCGCTCAGAGACCTGCGCATCAGCGTCACCGACCGCTGCAACTTCCGCTGCAGCTACTGCATGCCGCGGGAGATCTTCGATCAGTCGCATGCCTACCTGCCGCAAGAGGCGCTGCTGCGCTTCGAGGAGATCACCCGACTGGCCAGCGCATTTCTTGCGCAAGGTGTTCAAAAGATCCGGCTCACCGGAGGCGAACCGCTGCTACGGCGAGGCATCGAAGACTTGGTGGCGAGCCTGGCGACCCTGCGCAGGCCGGACGGGCAGGCACCCGACCTCACCCTCACCACCAACGGCTCACTGTTGGCGCGCAAAGCCCAGGCCCTGCGTGAGGCCGGGCTGCGCCGCGTCACGGTCAGCCTCGACGCACTGGACGACGCGGTGTTTCGCCGGATGAACGACGCCGACTTCCCTGTGGCCGAAGTGCTGGCAGGGATCGACGCCGCGAAGGCTGCCGGCCTAGGCTCCATCAAAGTGAACATGGTGGTCAAACGCGGCGTCAACGATGACCAGATCCTGCCCATGGCCCGGCACTTCCGCGGCAGCGGTGTGACGCTGCGCTTCATCGAGTACATGGACGTGGGCAATACGAACGGTTGGCGCCTGGACGATGTGCTGCCGGCGGAGGAAATCCTTCGGCGCCTGTCCGCTGAATTGCCACTGGTCGCGCTACCAGCGAACACACCCGGGGAAACCGCTCGGCGCTGGGCCTACGCCGACGGCGGCGGCGAGATCGGCATCATCGCCAGTGTGAGCCAGGCCTTTTGCGGTGACTGCAACCGGGCCCGCTTGTCGACCGAGGGCCAGTTATTCATGTGCCTCTTCGCCAGCCGCGGTCATGACCTGCGCGCGCTGCTTCGCGGTGGCGCCAGCGACGATCAGCTCGGCGCGGCCATTGCCGGACTTTGGAGGGGGCGCGATGACCGCTATTCCGAGCTGCGCGGCGCGGCCACTACCGCCCAGGCGCAACCGTTGCAAGCGGCTTCGGCCCCGCGGGTCGAAATGAGCTATATCGGCGGATGATCCTGGCAAGCCAGATCACCGGCTTGGTGCTGGCTGGCGGCCGAGGACTGCGCATGGGAGGCGCAGACAAAGGCTTGCTGCCTTGGGCTGGCACGACGCTGGCGGGGCAGGCTCTGGCGCGGCTGGCGCCCCAGGTCGCCCACCTGGCAATCAGCGCCAACCGGCACCTCGACGACTACCAAGCGCTGGGCGTGCCCGTCTGGACCGACGCGCAGGCCTTCGAGGGCCCGCTGGGCGGCATGCTCGCTGGCTTGGGCCGCTGCCAGACGCCTTGGCTGCTGTGCTTGCCTTGCGACGCCCCCTTCTTCCCGCTCGACCTGGCGGCGCGTCTGGCGAGTGCAGCGGGAATCGAGCCTGGGCAACCCCGGATGGCGGTAGCTTGGGCGCAGCGGGGCGATGGAGAGGCTGCGCAGCCTCAGCCCGTCTTCTGCCTCATGCACTGCGGCCTTCGGGACCGCTTGACCGAGTTTCTGGCGGCGGGGGATCGAAGGGCGGGAGAATGGGCGCGGCAGGCCGGCGCAGCCCGGGTCGACTTCGACGCCGAGGGCTTTCGCAACCTCAACACGCCCGAGGACCTGGCGTCCGTCCGGGTCGCCTCACCCAAGGGCGCAACGCCGTTGGCTTAAGCCCCCTACTCCCGCAGCAGGTTGCGGCTGAGGGTATCGGCCTGCGGGTCGGTCAGCCCGAGCAGTTCGGAGGCCGGCGGTACCGGCAGACGCGATCCGCCGAGGCGCAGCAGATGACGCAACTCGGACACCACAGTCAAGTCATTGGCTGCCGTGTCATCCAGCACTTGACGCAGGTCGCGCTCGCGCTCGGTCAGCAAGGCGTCTAGCAGGTCCACCACCGGGCGCGGCACGAACAGACCCCCGTCGAGTTCGGGGATGGCCTTGGGAAGCTGTCTCATCACGGATCTCCAAGAAGAAGTGCGATGAGGGCAGCGTAGGCCCAAGGCGGGTGCAGCGCGTGTCGGCGGTTTTCCTTACTTGGCGATCAGTTCGCCCTTCGGGTCAGGCAGGGCGGTAGCCTGGGACACGGCGGCTGCAGAGGCAGGCGCCGGGGTGGGCGCATGTCCATGACCCTGTGCGTGGCCCGCGTCATGGGCGTCGGCCGTGTTCGCGCCGGGCACCTTGCTGCGGGCGAACAGCGAATACATGGTGGGCACCACGAAAATAGTCAGCAGCGTGCCCAGGCTCATGCCGCCCACGATTACCCAGCCGATCTGCTGGCGGCTCTCGGCGCCGGCGCCGGTGGACAGTGCCAGCGGCACTGCGCCCAGCACCATGGCGCCGGTGGTCATGAGAATCGGACGCAGCCGCTGGCCTGCGGCCTTCACCACAGAATCGACCACCGACATGCCTGACTCACGCAACTGATTGGTGAACTCGACAATCAAGATGCCGTGTTTGGTGATCAGGCCCACCAAGGTGATGAGACCGATCTGCGAGTAAACGTTGAGTGAGCCCCCCGACCATTTGAGCGCCAGTAGCGCGCCGATCATGGACATCGGCACCGACAGCATGATCACCATCGGGTCGATGAAGCTCTCGAACTGCGCCGCCAACACCAGGAAAATGAAGAACAGCGCCAGCACGAACACCACCGCCAGCGCACCCTGCGAGTTGCGGAACTCGCGCGAGGAGCCGTTAAGGTCGGTGGTGTAACCGGGCTTGAGCACCTTGGCGGCGGTGGCGTTCATGAAGGCCAACGCCTCGCCCTGGGAATAGTTGGGCGCCAGATTGGAGGTAATGGACGCCGAGCGTCGCTGGCCGAAGTGGTTCAGCTCGCGGGGGCTCACGGTCTCGCGTACCTTGACCAATGCCGACAGCGGAATCATGGTCTCGTTGCGACCCCGCACCTGAATAGTCTCGATGTCCTCCGGCGTCGATCGGCCACCAGTCTGCACCTGCACGATCACATCAAACTGCTCCGCGTCACGCTTGTAGCGCGTGACGATGCGTCCGCCCAGCATGGTTTCCAGGGCACGCGCGACCACGTCCACGCCCACACCCATATCAGCCGCCTTTTCGCGGTCGACCTCAATGCGCAGGTCGGGCTTGTTCAGGCGCAGATCCACATCCGGCTGGATGAAGCCCGGGTTCTTGGCCATCTCCTCCAGAATCTGCCGCGCAATGCGGTTGAGGTTCTCGTAACTGTCCGAGGTCTGAATCACGAAGTTCACCGGGCGCTCGCGAAAGCCCTGACCCAGCGAGGGCGGCGTGATCACGAAGGCGGAGACGCCCGGAAGGCTGGAAACCCGGGGGCCCAGTTCGCGCGCGACATCCAGGACGGAGCGATTGGGCCGCTCCTCCCAGGGGACCGCGCGCAGCACCACGCTTCCCTGCGACACGGTGGGACTGCCCACGTTGCCGAAGACGCGGTCGAACTCCTTGAAATTGGAGGCGGCGCCTTCAATCCGGCGGACATAGCGGTCTGTGTATGCCAGGGTAGAACCGTCAGGGGCATTGACGTTCACCAGGACTGTGCCGCGGTCCTCCAACGGCGCGAGCTCCTGCTTCATCGTCGGGAAAACGGTGGCAATGCCCCAGGCGGCAATGCCCATGCCAATCAGCACCAGCCAGCGCGCCTGCAGCACCCACGCGACGGGGCCGCGGGCGTTCGGGCCGCCGGCACGTGCGGTGACCACCCAGCGAATCAGCCGCTCGTAGCCACGGGACAGGCCAGTCAGCATCCGCTCCATGGAGCGGTCAAAGATGTTCGGCTTCGGGTTGTGCTTGAGGAGCAGCGCGCACATCATGGGCGTGAGCGTCAGGGCAACAAAGCCCGAGACCACCACCGAGCCCGCCAGGGCCAGCGCAAACTCCGCGAACAGGCGCCCGGTGCGGCCGGGCGTGAAGGCCAGCGGCGCGAACACCGCCACCAGGGTCATGGTCATCGAGATGATGGCAAAGCCGATCTCCCGCGAGCCCTTGATCGCCGCGGCAAAGGGCGCCATGCCCTCCTCAATGTGCCGGTAGATGTTTTCCAGCATCACGATCGCGTCGTCCACCACCAGGCCAATGGCCAGCACCAGGGCCAGCAGGGTGAGCGTGTTGATGGTGAAGCCGGCCAGCGCCATCATCGCGAAGGTGCCGACGAGGGACACCGGGATGGTGATGATGGGAATGAGGGACGCCCGCACGGTGCGCAGGAAGAAGAAGATCACCAGCGCCACCAAACCCACCGCTTCCAGGATAGTCGTGTACACGTTCTTGACCGAGCGGTCGATGAAGACCGAGTTGTCGTTGGCAATGTCGATCGAGACCCCCGGCGGCAGGTCCTTCTCGAGCTGGGGAATCATGTCGCGCACGCCCTGCGACAGGGTCAAGGGGTTGGCGGTCGCCTGGCGGATCACGCCCGCCGAGATCGCTGGCCGGCCGTTGAGGCGCACCGCGCTGCGCTCGTCTGCCGGTCCCTCGCGCACCTGGGCGATGTCCCGCAGCTTGACCGGAAAGCCGTTGACGTTGCGGATCACGATCTCGCCGAACTGGTTCGGCCGGATCAGGTCGGTCTGCGACGTCACGCTGAACTCGCGCTGCTGCGACTCAATGCGGCCAGCTGGCACTTCCAGGTTGTTGCGGCGGATCGAGTCCTCCACATCCTGGGTGGTGAGCTTGTAGCCCGCCAGGCGCTCGGGGTCGAGCCAGACCCGCATGGCGTATTTGCGCTCGCCAAAA
>Ga0164293_10006262_pt1 | contig 10133 bp, 8 predicted proteins | sample GEODES118metaG_FD_111487 | JGI IMG/M metagenome (GOLD analysis project Ga0164293, IMG submission 111487) | Eutrophic lake water microbial communities from Lake Mendota, Wisconsin, USA - GEODES118 metaG | ecosystem: Environmental > Aquatic > Freshwater > Lake | place: USA: Lake Mendota, Wisconsin...
AAGTGACGCTTGACATGTTTGAGAAATTTAACTTTGGAATGTTTGGCGACATACACAAGAGACAATTTCTGAATGACGCAGAGACAATTGGTTATTGCGGCTCTACCATCCAGCAAAACTATGGTGAAGATCTAGAGAAAGGTTTTCTCTTCTGGGACATAAAGACTCGCAACAAATTCACAACCAAATTTATTCAAGTCCAGAATGACTTTCCTTTTGTGAACATTGATTGGGCAGGTGATGTAGTTACGACAATTTCTAAGCTAGGACAACTACCCGATCGGTCGCGAATCAGATTTAACTTGCCATCAGAAGTTTCTGAGGTTGACTCAAGAAGCCTGCACGACATGGCTGGCAAGCTTAAGAACTTTTCTGAAGTTGTTTTTAAGATCGAGGCAAAGACAGAGAAGAAAGACGAGATTATCGTATCTCAGTTTAAGAGCTCTAATTTGCGTGATAGAGACTCCATCAAGAATGTCATTGAAACATATCTTAAGGAGCGTTCCGTTGAAGATTCAAAAATTACAGCAGCAATAAAAGAATTTGACAAATACTTCGATGCTGTGACATTTGACGATGACGTTGCTAGAAATGTCATGTGGAGCCTTAAGAAAATTGAGTTTGACAATATCTTTGCATACGGAAAAGATAACGTCATCAACTTTGATAACTTGCAAGGCATCACGGGAATCTTTGGCAAGAATCGTGCAGGAAAGTCTTCAATAATTGGAACAATTGTGTGGAACCTCTTCAACACTTCAGACAGAGGTGCCATGAAGAATCTACACATCATTAACACCGATGAAGAGACATGTCGTAGCAAAATCAACCTGTCAGTCTCAGGAGAAGATTATGAGTTAACCAGAGACTCTATGAAGAACTATCCTAAGCGTGGAGAAGTCTGGGCAAATACAACGCTGTCGCTCAAGAAGAAGAGCACCGGCGATGTAATGCAAGACCTGAATGATGAACAGCGTAGAGAGACAGAAAAGATAGTTCGCAAGCTGATTGGAACTGCCGATGACTTCTTTTACACATGCCTTGCACCGCAAGGCCAGATGAACATGTTCATCAATGAGAAGTCTACAAGCAGGAAGCAGATCCTAAGCAGATTTCTTGACCTTGACATATTCGACAAGTATCTCGAGGTTGTCAAGCAAGACATTAGCCCACTGAAGGTGTCGATCAAGACTGCGTCCAGCATCGAATCTCTTAATCAGGCACTTACGACACTTAAAGAAGAAAAGTCCAAGTTAGAAGACAAGGCAATTGAAACACGTGAAGAGCTATCAAGAAATCGTACGAAGCTGACCAAGATCTCATCATCTGAGAATGAACACATCATTTCAGAAAATGAAGTACAGGAGATTTCTGCAAAGATCGAGAAGTTAAGAATTGACATCAAGAACATAGAAGACAACCTTGAAAATTTTCGAGAGAGCATCAAATCTTTTGATGAGAAAATTGTTAAGATTAAAGATGTCAGAGAAGCATTTAGCATTGATGAGCTACAAAAGCAGCAAGATGCAATTGCTGATCTTGAAATGAAGTATGCAATAAATTTCAAGGATCTGGAGTCAAAAGAAAAAGAACTAGAGTCGCTGAGGAGAAGTATTGAGATTCTCAACACGGTGCCGTGCGGTGACTCATTTCCATCATGCGTCTTTATAAAGGACGCGCACCAAAGCAAAAAGGTTCTTGAGATTGAAGAGAGCACAAGGACAACAATCCAGCGAACGCTCGACGTGCTAAGAGAGAAGCTATCATCTACGAGTAAAGAAGAAATCAAAGGAAAGATTGACAAGATCAACAAGCTTTCAAGTCTTGAAAAAGACCTAGAGCACAAGCGTGTACAGGCACAATCACAAATTTCGATATATGAAGAAAGACTTTCGAGTAAAGAGCGCGTAATTCAGCAATATCTTGTGGAGCACAAGAGCCTTGCAAGCAAGTTGAAAGAGCAATCAGCATCAGGTGCCAGCGATAAGCATAAAGAGCTTGTGGATCTTAAGAAGCTTATCAGTGTCCTTGAAGATCAGGTCATAACAATAGCTTCGACGCTTGGCAGAGTCACCGAACGAATTTCAACAACAGAAGTACAGATCAGCACGCTTAAGAGTAATCTTGAAAGATTTGAAACTTTGACGCTACTTGAAAATGCATTCTCTAAGAAGGGCATACCGCAGAATATCATCACAAAAAACCTGCCCTTGATCAATTCTGAGATCTCTAAGATTCTTAGCGGCATAGCAGGCTTCACTGTCGAAATCGAATGCGATGATTCTAGCTCAATTGAGATTTATATCAACTACGGCGACAGGAAGAGAATCATTGAGTTAGGGTCAGGAATGGAGAAAATGATTTCATCAATCGCAATTAGAGTTGCGCTTACGAACATTTCATCACTTCCCAAGTCAGACATGTTGATTATCGATGAAGGATTCGGTGTGCTGGACGAGAGCAATCTAGAAGCTTGCGCCCGTTTACTTCAGAATTTAAAGAATTATTTTAGAAAGATACTGATCATTTCACACGTTGATGCCATTAAAGACATCGTCGATAACGTGTTAAGCATTGATAGCTCTACAGGAAAAGCAAGAGTCACACATGAATAATATGCCTCTTTTTTGTGAAGTTTGTAATCTTTCTCTTGACTACTTCCTCGATTACAATTACTTTCAACGGTTTAAGTGTTGCAGAAACTGCTCAATGAAGTGGGCAGAGTACCAAAATGATAAATGGTTATCAGGCTGGCGTCCCTCTCCAGAAGAAGTTGATAAATATAAACAAGAGCGTATCTCTATAGCACGAGCTGCTAGAAGGAATAAAAATGACATTTGAACACGTCAACATTTTAGGACAAATACTCGACACAACATTTGGGCGTAGTTCAACTGCTAAAAGCCCAACATTTTCTATCAAGACAACTATGTCCGGCGATAGAATAAATGTGACTTATACAACAATCGTCAATCTAGTGACTGATAGAGTTATGAGAGATCAGGTCAGAGAAGAAGAGCGTATCTCTGAAAAGCTGATTGGTGATTTTATGAATGAGGTCAAGAAAGAATTTAAGAAAGTAGCAGGATCTTCTCTCAAGATTAAGAAGGGAGACTCGACAGATGAGATTGAACTTATCTCAATGTCGTCATACAGCCCTAAGCGGACTGCATACTATCGCCGGAGGGCAGTTTACACTGTCAACGGCTGATGACTACAAACAAGTCAAGACAAGTTGCCGAGATTGTTAGGTGCGGCCGAGACCCGGCATATTTTTTCAACAACTATGTGAAAATTCAGCACCCTACTAAAGGCACAATACCTTTTAAGACATTTCCATTCCAAGATGACTGTGTTAAAGAGTTTATAAGCCACAGATTCACGATAGTAGTCAAGGGTAGACAGCTTGGATTGTCAACTCTTGTTGCTGCTTATGCTGTGTGGCTTGCACTTTTTCAAAAAGATAAGAACATTCTCATCATTGCCACAAAACTTCAAGTTGCGCAGAACTTCATCAAGAAAACAAAGACTATTATTAATAATTTGCCGACCTGGCTCGTGCTTCCAACGGTCACAGCAAACAATAAGCAACTTGTTGAGTTTAGTCATGGATCAACGATTAAGGCAATTCCAACGTCAGAAGACGCCGGCCGCTCAGAAGCACTTTCGCTTCTGATCGTTGACGAGGCCGCTTTCGTCAGAGATTTCGACACTCTTTGGACAGGTCTGTACCCTACGCTAACGACAGGCGGCAGAGCAATTCTTCTTTCGACTCCTAACGGTGTCGGAGGCCAATACTACAAGCTCTATAAAGACGCCGAAGCTGGTATGAACGAATTTAAACCGATTAAGCTCAATTGGGACGTCCATCCAGAACGCGATCAAGTGTGGTTTGATAAAGAAACTAGAAACCTAACAACACGTCAGATAGCACAGGAATACCTTTGCGACTTTGCTTCGTCAGGTGAGACTTTCCTGGGAGATGACGAGCTGAAGTGGTTATATTCAATCATCCAGGCTCCAATGCTTAGAGAAGGATTTGATAGAAATGTCTGGATATGGAAGCAGCCTTTATCTGAACACAAATATGTCATGTCAGCTGACGTTGCTAGAGGCGACGGCAAGGATTTCTCAACATTTCACATCATAGACTTGATGACAGGTGAAATTGTTGCTGAGTACAAGGGAAAAATCGCTCCTGATCGATTCGGCGATCTTTTATACGAGTACGGCGTCAAGTATAACAAGGCTCTACTTTGCCCGGAAAATAACAGCTTTGGTTACGCAACCATAATACGCTTGCGAGACCTTAATTATCCGAAGATGTATTACCAAAAGAGCAGTGCAGTCTATATTGGTGATTACATCCCGCCCGGCGACACAACAACCGCAGGATTTAACACGAGTGGTAAGACGAGGTCTTTGATCCTGACAAAACTAGAAGAGCTTATTAGGAACAAACAGATTATAACTTACTCATCTCGTTTTTATGATGAACTTAAGACTTTCGTGTGGAATGAAAATAGAGTTCAAGCGATGAAGGGAGAGAATGACGATCTTGTCATGAGTCTTGCAATCGGTACTTGGCTCTATGATGCTTCGTCAGAAGTTGGCAAAGATTCAAATACGCTAAATCAGGCAATGCTTGTCTCTATGTCGATCAAGTCAAATAATTTTAATGGTACGCCAAACGACCTACTATCAGGCGAGAGCAAACGAAGAGTTGAATCAAGACGTGACCTCGTCGGCGGTCGTGGAATGAACAGATTTAATATTACACCAGATCTTGCGTGGGTCTATAAGTAGGAGAAATGGCCAAAGAAAGCAAAAATCTTTTTTCACAACTAACACAGCTCTTTAGGAGTGGTCCAGTTGTCAAGAGAAGAGTTCGTGATTTTCGTCCAAGCGCAAAGAACACATCAGCATTCGAGCTCTTTAGAAAGACACAGTCTCACGTCTATAGCTCAGCTATGTCTGCCTATGGCTCATACGACAGAATGGCAAGATACTCAGACTTTCAGGAGATGGAGTACACACCTGAGATCGCATCTGCACTTGACATCTATGCCGAAGAGTCAGTCGCACCTGACGAGTTAGGGAATGTACTGCACATCTACTCAGAGAATCAACAGATCAACAGGATACTGCACGAACTATTCTACGACACTTTGAATGTAAATTTCAACCTGACCGCATGGGTCAGGAACATGTGTAAGTACGGCGACTTTTTCCTATTCAACGACGTGTCACCCGATCAGGGTGTCATCAATGTCTATCCTATTGCCGTTAATGAGATCGAGCGCGAAGAGGGATTTGACAAAGACGACCCGCTAGCAGTCAGATTTAGGTGGATGACTCAAGGCAACCAAATTCTTGAGAACTGGCAAGTTTCTCACTTTAGAATTCTAGGGAATGATGCTTTTCTTCCGTATGGAACTTCGGTTCTTGAAGCAGCTAGAAGGATCTGGCGCCAGCTCATCCTGATCGAAGATGCAATGCTTGTCTACCGAATTGTAAGAGCACCAGATAGACGTGTGTTCTACATAGATGTAGGCAATATTCCTCCTGAAGAAATTCCAAACTATATGGAACAGGCACAGGCGCAGCTTAAGAAGAATCAAGTTGTAGACAAATCTACGGGAAGAGTTGACCTGCGATATAATCCTCTATCCGTTGATGAAGACTACTTCTTGCCTGTTAGAGGATCGGCAACGGGAACAAAAATTGACACATTGACAGGCGGCAATAACACTGCAGCCGTTGAAGACGTCCAATACATCCAGAAGAAGCTGTTTGCGGCACTAAAGATACCAAAAGCTTATCTTGGGTACGATGAAGGACTCGGAGCCAAGGCCACGCTCTCGCAGGAAGACATAAGATTCTCACGTTCAATAAACAGGATTCAACGGACAATCATTTCAGAGCTTAATAAGATCGCCATTATTCACCTCCACGCGCACGGGTTTGATGGTCCAGATCTTCTTGATTTTGAGTTGAAGCTTACCAATCCTTCAACTATTGCACAACAGCAGAAGCTCGAACTCTATAATACAAAGTTCACAATTGCACAGTCTGCCGTCGGAGTCGAAGGTCTTGTCGATAAGCGCTGGATAAGAAAGAACATCTTTATGATGTCTGACGATGAGATTAGAGCAATTGAGAAGGGCCTGATCAAGGACAAGGAGAATTCGCTTAAGATTGAAGCAGTCAAGCTTGAGGAGGCTCCTCCAGATCAGCAAGACATTGGAGCGCCTTCTGGTGGCGGCCCGGACACCGGCGGCGGTGGCGGTGGCGGTGGCGAAGAATCCGGAGGATCGCCGACAGATCTCGGCGCTTCACTCGCGGCACTCGGAGAAGTGGACGAGCTCGACGATGCCGACCTAGAAGAGCAGGACATGGCATCTAAAGTCATTAACATCTCAAAATATCCTGTAAGTCCTAATTCTAACCTGTCATTGAAGTCAAGCCTGTTAGGAGAGGCAACTGCAAACGGTCCTGACTATGTTGCAAGAGACAAGAAGAATAAGAAAAGAAGAGTGAGCCCCAATAATCAGAATGTTGATCATTCTCGCCTAGTCGGACACGACAAGAATAAGCAGACAGACTCCATTACACATCCGTTTGGAGCAAAAAATGATCTTATAAACCCGCTTAAAGATCCACTCTCAGAAACAGATTTTGATGATTTTGCCGAACCAAGTGAATATTTAAGAGAGAAAAACATATTCAACGATATGAGACTGTCAGAAATAGAATCAGTAATAAAAAGTCTTAAAAGAGCTCCAAAGATCTCTGAGTCAGATAATACATCAGGGGAAGATTCATGAGTCATAACAAAAAGAGAAACGCAGGAATAATTTATGAACTTCTAGTTCGTGCTGTCTCTGCGTACTTAGTTGAAAACGACAAGGCCAAGGCACAAGTTGCGCTTAATATCTTGTCTACACACTTCAATAAGAAGTCAGAGCTTTACAAAGAATTTAGAGTCTTTCATGCCTTAACCAAGTCAACTGTTCAAGATAGCAGCATCGCGGCAGCAATCCTTACTGAGTCAAAGCAGTCATCAAGAAGGATTGATTCTCACAAGCTTGATAAAGAAAAATCATCATTGATTAAAGAAGTCAATTACACACTAAAAGATCCTGATTTCTACTACAGAAATGTGCCCGAATATCGAGAATTTGCAACGGTTCAATCTCTAATAAATGCGTGGCGAGAAGGAGATAGATCTAATCTGACTGAGATGGTCATTCTCGAGTCTAAGATGATTGAATTTTTGACAAGTAGCAAGCAACAGATACAAGAAGAAGTTGAAGTGAACCCGAATGTTGACGCTCTCGTTGTCAAGATAATGAATGAGAAGTTCAACAACAAGTATGCATCAAAATTGACTAAAGAACAGAAAGACCTGATACAAGATTATGTGTTCTCTCTGCAAAGCAATACTCACGAGTTCATTTCAGAGCGCGCTAGAAGCATACAGATTAGCGCTGTCGAGCGTCTCCGAGAGCTTAAAAAGGCAGAAAAGAATACCATCATCTTGGAAAAGATCGATAACGTCATGAATCAAGTTAATAACATTGATTTTACTACGCTGAATGATGAGAAGATTGCAAGATTGATGACACTCAACCAGCTCATCAGCGAAATAAAGGAAGATTGACATGTCTATGACACTACTGAAAGAGTGGACTGCACTAAAATATACACCTGATATTGTCAAAGAGTCACGAGCCCTGAATGGCGGCAAGGTGCTTCTCAAGGGTATTATCCAAAGAGCAGACACTTTGAATCAAAATGGAAGGATTTATCCTCGAGGCATTCTCGAGAGAGAGATCATCAACTACCAGAAGTTTATTCGTGAGAATCGTGCGCTCGGCGAGTGCGACCACCCAGACACATCTGTCGTTGAATTGAAGAATGCCTCACATTTGATCAAAGAAGCACGGATGGAAGGTGATAATGTCTTTGGCGTTGTTGAACTTTTAGACACGCCGAGCGGGAAAATTCTTCAAAGTCTTGTTGAGAGTGGTGTCACTCTAGGCATTTCTAGCAGAGGAGTCGGTTCAACTCGTCAACAGGGTAGTGCGCTGATAGTCCAAGAAGACTTCCAGCTTATCTGCTTTGACATAGTTTCTGAGCCTTCAACACCCGGTGCATTCATCAATGAGTCTAAGCAATTTACTAGGACAGATCTTAAACAAACATTTAATAAGACCGACCGCATTGATAGAATCTTTAATGAAATTATCGGTTGGAAAAAATGAAACTTTCAAGAGATGACTTAAAAAGTATTGTCAAAGAATGCCTGGTTGAAATCCTGTCAGAAGGCCTCGAATCCACAGGCCGCACAATTAACGAGTCTAGGCGACAGCAACAGCCCGCACAAATGATGAGACAAAGTCAAGCTCCAGCCAGGGCAGGAGTTGCTGATAAGATCTCTTTTCTGCCACGCGGAGCAGCACAGACTCAAGCGCCTAGATCAATTGACAAACGCACATTAAATCAAATGACGTCAGATCCTATGCTGCAAGAAATGCTAGCAGATACTGCTTCAAGAGGAACTCCTATCATGGATGAGAGCAAGACTTCTCCTATCATGCAAGAAGCAGCTGTTGCTGCACACGGAGACATTGCAGCAAAAGCAATGCTTAGAAGCGATCCTACTGACATCTTTGGAGAAGCATCGTCCAAGTGGGCGACTTTAGCATTTTCAGAGAAAAAATTAGGGGCCTAATCAAAAAACGGCAATAGTGCCATATTTATAAATTGAACCCACAAGGAGATTAATATGCCAGTAGTCAAGCTTACCCCAGCAGTTTTAAAGAGAATGGTCCTGGAAGAGAAGAAGAAGATCGAGAAGCAAGTTGAGATGGACAAGGCAGCTCTCAAGGCCATGGAAATGAAGATGGAAGAAGTTGATGATGACTTCGGTTCAGGAAGCGTCGTCAAGAATGCAAAGAAAAGCTCAGATAAGTCATTCCAAGGCCACGGCCCCGGCGATGTTGAGGGCTACAAGACGCTCAAGAAGCTTGAGGAGAGCTTGGAGCGCCGCCTGAACCTAGTTCGCGAGCAGCGCGAAGCACTCCGTAGAAGAATTCTCTCACGCAGATAATAAAAAGGAGACCTAAATGTCAACAATGAAAACAGCGACTGTTACACCGACCGATGGTTACACACGGACAGGAGGTCTTGGGCGCCGTAACGACATAAATCATCTTGCGATGTTTAAGTCTCCTCTTTTTGCAGAGTACAATGATGTTGCAGTCATGAATGCAGGAACTGCAGCACTCAATGGAAACGGTGGACCAGGAGACAGCATTCCAAACATCGGAGTTTCAGCAGGCGTCATCAATGACTCGTCAGCTTATTACGGTATTACGCCTCCAGTAAATTTGAACTTTGTCGATGCACCAACATATGCCGATGTTCAAGCAGCAATTGATGATCCTGCACAATTCACAGAAGGTGGCAGGCCTGCTTCACCTTGGGTTCCAAATCTTGCATCTCCTGGGCCAGGAAGCACTTATCCAAGTGACCAACCTGCCTACACAGGCAATCTGCCTAGCAGGAATGACTCCTATGGTGTCGGAAGAGGATCTACAGTTTCTCCTGCAGAAGCTTCCTCAGAGACATCGGCACAGAAGATTGGTTCTTACCTAAGCGGAAAGTCTTCGCCACTCAGCATAGGGGCATACTCAGGATGATGAGAGTTGTTCATAATCGCCTAGGTGATCCTAACACCGGTGGCGGATATGGCACCATAAAAGCTAAATCGGCTGGTGTTGATTATACAACCCAGTCGATTTATCCTTATCACGAGAAGCGCAATTCTGTTTTAGTTGACGACGAAGACGACGAAATGTTTGACGACATCATGAGAAAGACAGACATGTCGTCTCTGGCAAAGCCAGCGACAACAGGAAGGACAGACAGAGGAACATTTACAAAAATGAGATTGGACATGATGGAGTCTGTCGAAGATGATAGGGCGATGGACGGAATAACACCTTTTCCTTTTTCAACCCTGTACAAGAAATTTAGCGGACCAGCCGTAGGCGGATTTGTTCCTTGGAAGATCTATACGACTTCACCAGGAAAAAGTTTTATGGCAACATCAAGAGGTTGGTCAC
>Ga0164293_10006267_pt1 | contig 10131 bp, 4 predicted proteins | sample GEODES118metaG_FD_111487 | JGI IMG/M metagenome (GOLD analysis project Ga0164293, IMG submission 111487) | Eutrophic lake water microbial communities from Lake Mendota, Wisconsin, USA - GEODES118 metaG | ecosystem: Environmental > Aquatic > Freshwater > Lake | place: USA: Lake Mendota, Wisconsin...
AACATCTAGCCAAAAAATATTTCCTTTTGTCACATCTATCGTAACACCAGAATCACCAGTTCCATCAAATTTATCACCATTCCAATTTGATTGTGTTACCGTTTGTGTGGTTCCGAGTGAAGCAGATGTCAAGCAAACTGACAACGTCAATCCATCTTGCTGTAGATATACTCCGTTATATGGCGTTCCAGCTGTAACACCGCCCGTTATTCCAAAATATCCAACCCGTTGACGCAATCCACTTTTTGGTTGGGCCATTGCAAAAGAGTCAACAATAGTCAAAGATTTTCCCGGCTGGTATGGAAACACCCTTTTAGTTTCAACATACATTTTAGAGCCATTTGTGGTCCCTGCGGTTAAAGATACAGTGCTTTCTACTGGATTAAAGGAATATGTGCCGCCACTTACTCCAACATAATTCCATTTATCACTGAGTGTATATCTTTGCTGACTGTCAAATAAAGTAAAAGGATTGCTAACCTTTAGACGATTAAAAGCATCTATAACATTTCCTTTGAATCCCACAAGATCGTTAAATAGGTATGACATTATATTATTCTCCATCCATTTCTGTAAATGAAATGTAATCCGGCATTGTCTAGATTAATTATCGCTGAACTTTGATTGTCTATTTTATGCGATGTCGTGGCCCCGACAATAGTTATTTGTCGGGTAACCCCGTCTCCTGCATTTCCTGATTCGTCTTTTACCACTATTTCTCTCCCTGTTTCTGGGTTGACTGGAAGTGTTATTGTTGCTGGTCCAGCGTAACTCACCCCAATATAATAGTCTGTGGGCAGTGCTGCATATGTTGCTCCCGATACCAGAGTAGTAGCTAATATAGAAATACTTGATCCAACTCCACCTCCGCTGTTTGCTGGTTGTATCCATTGAGTTGTACCATTTAAATCTATTACATAAACATATTCTATTCCAGTATCTGAGTTCATCCATCTGCTACCAACAGTAATCCCGGAATTTACAGGAGTAGTTTCTTGATAATAAAAATCTATTACGCCAGTTGAGCCTTGAGATCCAGTTGAACCTATGGGGCCAGTGGGACCTGCTGGACCAGTGATTCCACTTCCACCACCACCCGTAATATTAACTTGTACATTTTTTCCTTTTCGTGTTACTGCTACGCCCGGACCAGTAAAATTAATATCGTTGACAGATTTTATTATTCTCTGCCCATCTTCCATAATTCCTACTGCGCCTCCTCCGGGTGTTATGGCAGTAGAAAGTTTATTAATTGCGCTTTGAATATCCGCATTCTTAAACTGATCCATCACCTTGGTCAGTTTTTCAGAATCAAACTTTAACGTTCCTTCTTCAAGAATTAAAGGATACTCGGCATTTATGACTGGCGAGTCTCCGTCTTTTCCAGCTGGTCCAACTGGACCAATCTCGCCTCTCGGTCCAAGAGGACCTTGAGGGCCCACAGGTCCTCTATCACCTTTATCTCCTTTTTCTCCACGCGGACCTTGGGGGCCAGCGGGACCTTGAAGTCCAACTTCACCCGCAATTCCATCTTTACCGGGTATGCCTTGCTCTCCTTGCGGACCTTGAGGACCCATAGGACCAACAGGACCAACTTCTCCTTGATCGCCTTTATCACCCTTTTCTCCCCTGTCTCCTTTGTCGCCCTTTGGCCCAACGACTCCCGGATCACCTTTTGGTCCTACGGGGCCTCTTTCTCCTTGTGGACCAGCTGGACCAACATCTCCCCGTTGTCCTTGCTTCCCATCATTTCCTTGAGGACCCATAGGTCCTTGTGGTCCTACAGGACCAGCGGGGCCTATCTGACCACGTTCACCCTGAATTCCCTGTGATCCAGCTTGAGGAATAATTTCCTTTACAATCGTCTTTTCTATTAATTGAACTACAGGTTTTTCTATTACTTTTGGTAATTGTTCTTTTGATTTTTCTACTTGTACTTGTTCTTCAAGTAAATTTTTTATTTGAGTAGAATTTCCTACAAATTTTACTATTTTATTAGAATTTTTTTCAATAAAATATCTCTCGGTTATTCCGTTTCCAAGATATATTTTTTCATCACAAGAAAGTGAAGTTGTTTCTTTTAGTAAAGTATTTTGTAGTAAAGAGCCAATAGGTCTTTTTAATTTAAAAGTAGAACCTTGAACATTTTCAAACATAAGTACTGGTTGAAAATATTCTTTTATTTTAGATATGTTTCCCTCTATAAGATAAGTTTCACCATATTCATCACGCAAATAAAGAGAACTTATTCCCGATCCAATTTTAATATTTTTTGGATTTGATGCCGATTCAATTATATGATAAACGGCACCCATCAGCAGATTTGGGTGCTGCTTTACAAGTTTAAGAGTGTTTTTGTTCTTTCCGAAGAACATTTTAAGTATTTATCATGTTCCTAAGTACCATTCACCATATAGAATTTGAGTTGCGTTTGCGCTTGTCAAACCTTCAGGAAATGTAGTAAAAGTGGATGTGCCCGTTCCTTCACCACATATACAAACTTCATTCTCAGGGGATATTGGAGGAGTCGGCGGGCAATCCGGTATCAAGTTACCATTGCAATCAATAAATCCGGGAAAAGACGGAGAATTAAATAATGATTGTGCCCCCGGCGCCCCTCTGGTTGTATTATAATTAATCACATCATACCATCCTTGTGTTGGTGGACAAAATGGAGTTATACCAGCTGATTCATTCAAAAAACATTCTTCTTCTCCCGGTTCATCGCCTTCTTGTCCACACCAAGTAAACGTTAACTCTATTACCCCCAACCATGAAGTAAATCCCGGTATATTATAACTTTGAATTAATGTAGATCCACAAATTCCGGGTATAGATGCAATGCTCCAAGTGGTACCTTCTGAAATTTTTAATTGAGAATCAAAGTCGTCTATTAAATAAAGACCTCTTCCAGTTGTTCCCGGATTAAACGTTGTGCCATAAAAATGTCTTTTGCTGAAAAGATAGTTCAAATAACCATTTAAAGTTTCATCATAACTAAAAGTTCCAACAACAGAACTATAATTTGCTGCAAAATAAGGATTATCTGATAAATCATAAAAACCACATTGATACGTTGATGGAGGCGAAACTGTTCCGGGAAAAACTAATGGAACAAAAAGACCAGTTATGCCACCGACACCTCTTTGTATCGGTGGCGACACAAAAGTTGGTAAATCTGAAATTTCTGCGACTGTGGTTGAACCACTCAAAGCTAAATTTGGACCAAGAACTACAGAGCTAAAAAATGCACTAAATCCCTGTAAAGTATTTTTAACATCTGTCAAAGTTCCCGTACAACCTATTACATTTCCATCAGAACTGCTTAATGTCAATCCAGATGGAGACGAATAAAATTGCCAAATTCTTGCATTGTTTTGTGCATTGTTTGCAAGATATATCGATAAAGCTTCGTATGTTTCATCTATTACACCGGGATATTTTAATGTCAACTCGGTATATGAATCTGCTGGATTAAAATTTGAAGTACTTATACTTCTTGAACTTGAAGAATCTGGTTCAACAGTAAAAAATGTTCTAGTAGGGCAGGGGCCCGGGGGAATGTCACAGGTAGTACAACCACAGCAACAATCATATTCTTCATCATATTCTGAAGTAGAAAAAATTGGACTGTTTGCATTTCCTGTTGGTGTATTTGCGTTAAAAGAATACAATTTTCTTTTTATTCTTATTCCACCAGTTACAAGTATTGTATTTGTTCCTGTTCTTACATGACCACCAGTTGTTTCTTCTATAGATTCGCTTATTCTATCCCATGTAACGCTGGCATTTGTTATACTGTTTACGTTCAAGGACAATATATTAGTAGAAACAGCATTGAATCCTTCAAATGGAAATGGATCTGGACTCCATAAAAGATAATCATCAGCGATATTTAAAGGACTTCTACATTCTAATTCGTACATGTAGAGTGGTGGGGTTCTCACGCACCCCATATTATCTGAAGGAAATGTTTGGCTTACATATAATGGAGATGGTGGATCACTGGGAGAAGCAAATTGATTTCTATTTACATATCCCAACAAAGTGTTTGCGGTAAACCCTTTTGTAAGCCTATCAAAGGAACTTGCAAGAGAAGGTATCTGTGAATCACAAACACCACAAGCACATTGTGTTAAAAGTGCACCAATCAACATAATTAACTGCAACCTCCGTATATCGGATTGGGAGCGCCAAACCAATATGCGCTTGATCCAGAAATTGCATTAGTAAATTCCATAGAAACCCATGTTCCTACCGGAACATTGTAAATATTATAATTTGTTCCTAAAATTGCAGTATCCGATACTGAGTAACCATATGCAGTTGTTCCTGTATTATTTTTTTCCCACAAATTATATGCACTTATACCCGAACCACCAACCCCGGCATTAAATTGTTGAACTGAATAATTCCATCGTGCAACACTAGAAACTTTTGATGCATTTGTAACTTGTCCGTAGACAAGTGTTGAAGCACCGCTGCCAGAACCGCTTCCACTACTTCCAGTATCTCCTTTATTTCCTGTAGGAACAAACATTAAAGACAAGAAATCATTATTTGATGGAATATCTCCACTAATATTTACCACATCTATTTTATAATAACCAGAAGCTACAGTTATACCAGTTACTTCAAATATACCATCTACCAACGACCCTGTATTATCTAATATATAAAAATAACCTTTAATAGTACTATTACTGTTTACAAAAGAATCATACCATAGAGTTCTTCCAAATCCTAAAATATCTGAATTGCTTATATAAATTTGTGTAACAGATTTAATAAGATTTGAATTAAATTTTAAAAATCCTGCACTAGGATTAGAATCTACAATATTTGTGCTAAATCTGTAAAGTATTCCTCCACGATATCCTGTTGTTCCGGTAGTTCCTCTTAATCCCGTGGCACCTATAGAACCTGTGGGGCCAGTAGGACCTGTAGGACCTGTGGGACCTGTGGGACCAGTAGGACCTGTTGGGCCTGTTGGGCCTGTTATTCCAGTAGTTCCTCTTAATCCCGTGGCACCCGTGGGACCTGTTGGACCAGTAGGACCTGTTGGACCAGTAGGACCTGTGGAACCTGTGGGACCAGTAGGACCTGTGGGACCAGTAGGACCAGTAGGACCTGTTGGACCTGTTGGACCTGTTGGACCAGTGGGACCAGTGGAACCAGTAGAACCTGTTGGACCCGGTGATGTAGATCCAGCTCCAGTCGGCCCCGTTGGTCCAGTGTTTCCAATTGCTCCGGTATTACCTGTAGGGCCTGTATTTCCTGTAATTCCTCGTAAACCTTGAGATCCTTCTGGGCCTTGCTGGCCAATTGCTCCTGCCAAATTTACTTCCCAGTTTGCAAACGTATTACCACCACAAACACCAGAAACTTGTGTTTGCATAGTGATACCAGAATATGATACAATTTGTGCATTAAAATATTGTGTAATACTTGCTGCAACTAAAATTGATTGTGCAATAGTATATGCAAGACCATTATTTACAATAAGCGTAACACCAGATCCTGTTGTAATTCCACCCAACCAAACAGTCGTACCGGAAGTTGTTTTATACAAATCTCCCGGATTTCCTGTGGGACCAGTTGGACCTGTTGGGCCATTGGGGCCCGTGGAGCCAGTAGATCCAGTTGGGCCAGTTGGTCCTAGTTGACCAGTTGGGCCAGTGGATCCAGTTGGGCCAATTAGTCCAGTTGAACCTGTCGGGCCGCTTTGACCGATTGATCCTGTAATTCCACTTGGTCCAGTTGGGCCAGTTGGTCCAATAAATCCCGTTATACCTGTAGATCCCATAGGTCCTGTTGGACCCTGTGATCCGGTAGGACCTGCTGGTATTGAAAAATTTAATATTGCAGCAGACGAACTACCAGCATTTGTAACAGATGCAGCGCTTCCGGGTGGGAGTGTGGTCGTGGTTCCTACTTGGATTGTTGCAGCTGGCCCGGGTGCGCCTGCTGCTCCACCGATTCCGTATGGTGAACCGTATACTGTTACGTAGATTATTTCGTCCATTTGTAATTATTTATCCGAAAGAATACAGAGTAAAAACTCTAAAGCTGCCGGGGGTGCCAAATCTATTTTTTATGCTCACGGTCTGAGACGTATCACACCAAAGATTTATTTTTCCATCTACATCTGGATTTGTGGTGTTTGCATAAGAAATTAAAGAACCAGCTGTTATACCATTAATAACATTTGAGCCATGTATAAATATAAAATTTGCTCTTTCGTCAATTCCCGCAGTGAGCATACAGAATCTACCATAACCATAATATCCCTTTCTTGGGAATTGATAAGTTTGGTCTTTATTCAATGTTACACTTTGAACACAAAATATTCCTCCAGCGCTTGCTGATGGATCTGCAATAGTTCCAATTTTTGGAATAAAATTTGTTTGTGTATTGGACTCTGTTGCCAAGGTAAGACCAATATTGCTATTATCATATGCTGATATATTTGATGCCTGATATGAAAATGTTGGACCATCATATGAAGCAACTAAGTGTTTTACTGGTGCTCCTCCATGACGATTTCCTCTCATTGTTATGAAAGTCTTATCAATGGATCCTCCACCGTTAGATGCTAAAAATCCATCTTTTACGGTATTAACCATATTATCATCAATAGTATAGTATGCCGTGGCTCCAGCATTTTTTAATGTCAATTCTGCAAAGAATTGACAAGGACCGCCAACTATTTTATTTCCTTTAATTGTTGCAAACAATGGATATGTTTGATTATATGCATTCGCTGTTCCATCATAAAAACTTCTAAAAGTTCCAATATTTTCTGGAACATTGTTGTATACATGATTATCGTGTACTGTTATAGCTCTTGATCTTAAATCTGTTGCATCACCATCATAAAAACTTATTATATAGCCGCATGCACCCGAAGATCCATCTGGAGAAAATGGACTTTGTGTTCCTCCTACCGGATCAAAGTGAAAAATATTGTTGTTTGCAATACCGGATGTTATTTGAAAATTGTATCTGGATCCACCCTGTCTAATAGGGAGAATTGACATATGACTTATATTATTGCACGCTATAGTTTCATCATTTTGTACTTTTATATCTCTTCCGCGACAATTTACAAATCTATTATGACTAACAACTGCTGATGTTTTTATATAAGCTGTACCTGTTGTGTTTCCACCAAAAACTTTTATTCCATCGCAATCAACGTTTGCTAACGCTGTATTAGGCTCTTCACTGGTTATATTTTCAATATAACAATTAGTTATAGTAACTGTTTTTGGTGGAATGTATATTCCACCATTAAATCCAGCCTGAATTGTTATACCACATGTTCCCGCTATTCCTATTATACCAGCTCCAACTGCTCTTGAAACATTTTTAACAAAACACTTATCAACTGTAACTGAATTCCAAGCACCATAACACATCAATCCAGTTGCCTCAAGATAACCACAGACACCCCCGGATATTCCATATGCATTTAAAAATGATGAATTTTTTACTACAACCGAGGATACATTTTCATTATTTTCTTCAATCCATAGCGGATAAATTACTTTATTATTTCCATTAAATATTAATCCGTCTATAGATAAATCGTGACCATTTGTTACTAAGTGCCACATTTTTGATCTGTGTGCTGCGCTATCACATTTTATTGTTGCACTATTTCCTATAATTTTTACGTCATTTGTAAATACTACAACAATTTGCCTTCCACCAGCCCCCAGAGTGCTTTGCATGCTATACGTTCCACTTGGGAATACAAGTGTTCTACCAGAAGCCGCTTGAAGCGCATTAAATATTGCTGTGGTATCGTCTGCGATACCATTTCCAACGGCACCAAAATCCTTTACAGATATTTCTCCGGTGCTGGAAAAAATAAATGTATTGCCACTTCTCGAAAGAGACAATCCTGTTCCGGCAGACAATCCCAAAATTCCTGTAACACCATTAAAACTTGCAACACCTTGAACAGAGCCAGTTAAACCATTGAAGCTTGCAACGCCCTGAATAGAACCAGTAAAAGGACCCACAGTAACACCACCGATGCTAGTTCCATCACCAACATATAAACTTTTTGTATCTGTAGTATAAATCAGCTCACCAGCTGCTGCAGTGTATCCTAGACGTTGTGAATTTGTTGCTCGTTTAATCTGAAACGTCATATTTTTTCCTATTAGTATTAAATGCTTGTAGTCTCAAGATATATTGATCCCAAAACAGCTCTGGAATCCAAATTTTGACCTAAAAATACATCTAAAGTAGTTCCAACAATAATATTACTTGCTGCTGTAATATCATAAATTTGCGGTGCTGTTGTTCCGGGTATATATGCAGTTGCAGCTGTAATAGTCGGTCCTATTTGGCCATAACTTCCTGATGTGAGTCCACCAAAAACTTTTATTTCTCTGCCAGACCAGTTGCTGCTACCACCAACAACTCCATTTATTACTACTCTTAGTTTATCGATTACTACATTTTGGCCATATGTCGGGAAACTATATGTAGTACCCGGCGAAGTTCCCGATATTAAAAATCCACTGGCGTTATTTATTGTATTATAATTTTTATCCATTCCTCCAAAAACACCACCGGATAAAGTATATGTATTGCCATATATTTCATGACTACCCTTTAAGCAAATATTTTGTATTCCTCTGCAATTTTGATAAATTATAGGTGGAACTACAGAATATTGAGCTATTCCCGCTGTAACAGTAAGTATGTCTTGCGGTCTTGGTACCCTAGAACAATTTTTAATTACTATTCCCCAGTTATTTGCACCGCCTTTTCCTAAAACTGGTTTTCTTTTTATTTTAGGTGAATCTACTCCCGGATTAACTCCCCATTCACCACCATCTATTTCTATAAAAAAGTTATCTCCATTACTTACATCTATTTGATACACGCTTGGATCCGGATTTCCTCCCTGTATACCGCAGTTTATCATCTTGATGTATGCATTTCCAGTCAAACCTAATATTTTACTTGTTCCGCTTCCTGTTTTAGGTTCATATTCCCATTTGCAATTTGTTAAAGTATATTGTGCTACGGTATCTATATTGGGCAGCGCTACACCAGTCCAAGGATTTTTTAAAGTGCTATATGGTCCACCATTGTCTATAGCTAAAAATGTACCCGGCATAATTATTGTAGCACTGTCTATATGGGTATATTCAAATCCATATATGTCCAATCCTTTATCCCATATATCAAAAAATTGACATTCTTTGAAGAGATTGGTCAAAGCTTGGGAGTTTCTTGCCCATATTACAGTGTTTGCTTCTCTAAAATCACAGCAATCAAATGTATTTGTATCGTCATTTGCATCTTTTGTAGAAAAAAGTACAACTTTATCAAATCCATAAGTGGAAACATTTTTCATTTGGAAGCCTTTTCCACCACCAACTCCATTTAACCATATGGCACTTCTTTTCATGGAAGGACCAGTCATACCTAAACCAGAAAAACCAATATTTTCAAATCTTAAAAATAAATGTATTGGACAATAAAACATTGCACCCAGTGTAGTATTGCCTGTTTCCAACAAACTGGAGTATTGGCCATCACCCACTATACTAAGATTAAAACAAGAATTTAAATGTACTGAGCAAGTTACACCAGTAAATCCTGTCAATTCATAACCAGAAGTCCATCCCTGAGCAGTTCCAACATAAAAATTTCTATCAAGTCTGTAATTTCCTCTGGGTACATATATTGTACCAGAACTTGCGGGAATATTTGGAGAGATAGATTTTACACCAACAGGAACTGTAAATCTCAGATAATTATATGCATTTTGAAATGCCAGACTATCATCGGTAACACCATCGCCTATTGCACCAAAATCTTTGACATTTACAAAGTTATCTAATTTTGAATTTATTGTTCTTTGAACAGACGGATATGTTGTGGCTGGTGTATTTCCGTACTGATATTTGTATGTTGTAGAAATTGTATATGTATTTCCAGATATACCAATTGTTATACCCGATCCAGAAGAAAATCCAATAGCACTTGAAGAAGCTGACCCCACAGTAACACCACCGATGCTAGTTCCATCACCAACATATAAACTTTTTGTATCTGTAGTATAAATCAGCTCACCAGCTGCTGCAGTGTATCCTAGACGTT
>Ga0164293_10006270_pt1 | contig 10131 bp, 7 predicted proteins | sample GEODES118metaG_FD_111487 | JGI IMG/M metagenome (GOLD analysis project Ga0164293, IMG submission 111487) | Eutrophic lake water microbial communities from Lake Mendota, Wisconsin, USA - GEODES118 metaG | ecosystem: Environmental > Aquatic > Freshwater > Lake | place: USA: Lake Mendota, Wisconsin...
AGAAATTAAATTAGAACATGAATATCAAAATAAATTATTAGAAAAGACTGAACAAATGACAAATGAGTTTAAAGAAAAAGAAATTAAATTAGAACATGAATATGAAAATAAATTATTAGAAAAAACTGAACAAATGACAAATGAGTTTAAAGAAAAAGAAATTAAATTAGAACAGGAATATATTAAATTATTTTCTGACAAATATCATCATTTAAGTTTTAATGAAATATATGATTGTTTATTTTGGATTAAACAACATAAATATGAATATCCATGTAATGAAATATATATTGTAAAATATTTAACTTTAAAATATAAAAATTTGTACTTTAAAAATATATTAATAATATCTGATTATATATTAACAAATAAAGAACAAAAAATTGTAAATAACTTGTTAAAAAAAAAAATAAATATTGTTATTACTAATAATATTGAAAATGATTTAATTGAATATGATTTAATATACGTAAATAGCAATTTTTCAATTCAATTAAATAAAGATATAGAATATATTAACAGCAATATAATTAAAGAATTTGTATCAATTCAAAATATAATAAAACTTTTGGTTCAATCTAAAAAAACATTACAAGATAAACTAGATTTTTTAAAGAATTTATATGAAGATATTCCAATAATAGTATTCGCATGTGGTCCAAGTTTAAATGACGCTGATTTTGAATTAATTAAAAGATTACAATATAATTGTTTAATAGCAACATTAAAAAGTTCAATGATAAAATTATTTGACAATCAAATTAAATCGGATATACATTTTACGTGTGAATGGCATAGTATTGAAATTGATTATAATAAATATATTAATTATGATGCTATAAAAATACACAGTTTTTATCAATCTATAAATTTATATCATAATAATAATACAGATATTTATTTTTCGTTTGATAATCAATCTTTATATCATCCAAATACTTTTGATCATATTATTAAATATCAAGACATAAATATAATAGCAATTAATAAAGAAAAAATACGAATGAAACCAATGTATGTTAGAGAATATATATCATTTAATAGGGGGAATAGTATGCTAGAATTTGTGCTTCCTTCTATAATACATTTAGGTATTAAATCAATCTATACATATGGATACGATGGACCAAAATTTGGAATATTTTCGTATTATAATAATACTATCATCAATACAATTATAGAATGTGAATTGGAATATAAAATATTAAAATATATTGTTAGTATGTTAAATAAAAATAATATTTTTATATATAAATGTTCTATAAATTCTCCTGTTGATTTACCAATAATTGATTTATATAATTATACAAGTTGATTAGCAAAGTTATGAAAATTTCAAATTAAAGTTTCCCATTTTATTCATTTAATTTCATAATTTTAGTATAATAAGTAATCCTTTTAGTATATACATTTGATATAAATTCACTAAACTATGTTCCATATAGGATATAATTATATTAGTAATTAAATAATATTAAACCTTCGACATTTTAAATTAGTATTTAAGTAAGTAATAGTAACACAATAACACTCTCCCGATTACAAATTTATGCGATAAAGCATTATGAAGAGTCTGAAAAACATACCTTAAACCGGAAGATTATTGATTGTAATTTTCATACATTGCAATTATAGTATAATAAATATAAATCAGATGTTTAACAAAAAAAGAAAAGAAGAAGGATCTTACAAAGTAAAGAAAAAGTTGGTTAAATTTGTCAATAATTGTATTTGAGATAAGCCTAATATTTTCATTAAAGACATATTTCAAATGTAAAAGGAAAATTTGTTGAAACAACTATATCACGTTGACAGTTGGAAAGAATACTTCGTAATCAAAATAAGATAAGGAATCATGTTAGACATATACATCAATCTGGTACATACTAGAATAAAATTATAAACCACAAAAGGGATATAAACGAATATCTCAGTAAAATACGAAAACAGCCTATAGATAAAATAATTGGTAAGGACAAGACACGTATTTATACATCTTTAAATGGTATTTTCGACCGATGTGAATTGGACATAAGGTTAGTCTAGAAAACTATTGATATAATGGTTAATATGTGATATTTAAATATATATATATATATATGTATAAATTTAAAAGAAATAATAAAATAGTTAATAAAAATAACAGTATAAATTTTTGTTATATATTATTTGGTTTAATGCGAATGAATGAATTAGGATTTTCTAATCAAAATAACAAAATTAATATTATACAAAATCACATAGAAAATATTATAAATCCTATTTTATCAATAGGTAATAATTGTGATATAATTATTATATCTGATAAAGTAGATATTGATAAAGTATTTAATATTTTACCACAAAACACAAATAAATTTGTTTTATCAATGGATGAAGATAATTTTCAAAATATAAATAATGATATATTACCAATTGAATTTTTTTTTTATCAGTATAATAATAAATGGAAAAATGTCAATTGTCAAAACAGAGAACGGGAAATAAATCAATGGTATAAAGTATATATTTCAAAATTTATTATTGAATTGATGGAAAAAAAATATAATAAAAAATATGATAATTTAATTTATACCAGACCTGATGTTATATTTAAACCTAGTTTTAATTTATTTTTTTTACACTTAAATCAAAAAATATTCAATAAAATATATTTTGCTGGATTAATTTTTGTTTATATGGGACGAGAATTATTAGTTCACTTATCACAAATTATATTTAAATATGGGGATTATTCTATAAATTATGAAAGATACAAACTATTACCATTTTATGGATATCCTAATTATGAAAATATTAATGTATTTAATTGGCTACACGCACCAGAAGTTCAGGTAGTTGAACATTTTTTTAAACTACCGGATTGTAATATAAATTATACTGGTAATTACGTTACTATATACAGAAATATTTATGAATCTTAACTCTTAGTGCTTTTGAGGATTCCTGAAGTAATCCTAGAATTCATTAAATATACACTTATTATAATTATTTCGTTATTTATTACTAGTATAATAACAAAATATTTTATTTTAAATCAAAAAAATTAAATATACATAAATTATGTATGGGTTAATTAAATTATCATATTTTTAATATAAAATTAATATCATATTATTAGTAAATGAAAAAATAAAATGTTTCGAAATGTCTAAGTTTATTTGAAAGTCAGTATCTGTCAAAACACTGTAATTGTTAATATACATTTTCTTTAAATGAAAAATTATTTCTACCCCAATTTTCATCATTTTCGGTGACTTTAAAAAATTTTTTTATAAAAGTATTATAATCATTTAAAATTTTTTGACCAATTCTCTTAGAATGTGACATATGATATCCAAATATATTATCATATACTATAATTTCTCTTCCTGAATTCCAAAATTTGGCTTGTAGATTAGTATCACTTCCAAATGATTTATTCATATTTTCTTCAAAACCTCTAACATCATTTATACTTTTTTTTGTAAAAATTTGAATATCTCCAGTATTTCTTATTTTAGAATAAAATAAGATTTTTTGTATTGTTTCATTATCATATTGATCTTTTAAATAGTTATCATTATTAATAATTAAATATGTATTTATAATTGGATTTTTATTTAAAAATAGCTCAGCAAGTGAACTTGTTGTATTTTCACTTAAGATTATGAGTTTTTTATAATTTTCATAAATTTCATTTAAAAACAATAAATTATTAGTATGAAATTTATTATAAAGTTCAAGAGTATTATTATAATCTATATCTATTCTTGGAATTACATAAATTGCGTGATCATTAATTATTAAATTATCGAAATCATTTTTTTTGGGGGGGATTATATCAATATTACTTGATATAATAATATTTATATTTTTAGATAAACGTTTAATACCAATATTTCTTGATAGTGTTTGATACATAGGTTCAACTAAATTTTTAATATTTTTAACATATTCTTTACCAACAATTACTTCTTTTATTTTTTTTATATTTGGAAATTTATCTTTTATTTCATAAATTGCTGAAGAAATGTCTGAACCGAAGTCTACATAAACTATTTCATCAACTACATTTATCCAACTATTTATACAAATTTCTAATCTTTTAAGATTATCTTCAAAATTATCATTTTTACCAAATAAAACAAGACCATATTTTCTTGTTTCTATATTTTCATTTAATATAGTTGTATTTAAATTTTCAATTAGCTTTTGACGATAATAAATATTATCATTTGAATTCATTGTAGAACCAGTTATTTCTCCTTCATCATTTATAGCTATGATTTCATCATTTATTATAAATGGCGGTTTATTTAATAAATATTTTAAGTAATGACCTAAATAAATATCTTCACCTGTTTTAAAATAGTTTATATCATTAAATTTATGAAAAATGATATTAAGATCTTTTGTTCTTAGAAAATGATGTCGAATTAGCATATCTGCTCTGTGAAGTTGTGCTTTTGTAAAAAAGTCATACTTACCATAATCCCAAACTATAGTATTTATTTTTTTAAAATCTAGTGTTCCATCTAAAGATCTATAAAATAAAAAGCCCCAATTACCAATTTCACCTATATTATTATATAATGTCATATATTGAATACATGTTGAAATATAATTACTTTTAATAAATACATCATCATCTATAAAATAAACAAATTCAGTTTTAGCAAACATTCCACAAAAAAAACGTCCATGATACTTCATATTAATATTACTTTCTATTAATTTATAATTCCAGTTATATTTTATTTTAATCTTATCAAGTTTTTTTTTTATCTTATCTGATATAGGACTATCAAATAAGCAAACATAAAATTCATATATTTTTTTATCCTGATTTATTAGTAAAGCAATTTGTCTTTCTATATTATCGTATCTGTTATAATAATTTAATATCACAGTGACTTCATTAACTAAATATTCATTTAATGTAATATTTTTTTTGTAGTTAATATTTTTAGTAATAGTTTCTTTAATATTATTATAACAACTATCTGAACAGGCATTAATAAATTTATCACTGTATAATTTATTAGATAAATTATTACAATTATTACAATTATAAATAGAATAATTATTATCTATTATATTTTGATAATATTTAAATTCAAAATTTTGTAAAATAAAGTTTTTAACCATTATATTATAATCGATTTCTTGAAGCGGTTCTTGATGTGCTTGAACTAGATCGGTATTATATATATTGTTTAAAATAAAAGTATTTCTTCTAAATTTATCTTTATATTTATTCATTAATCTAATATATATATATATATGATGAATATTTTAAAAACAAAATATATTTCTTAGTATTATTTTAATTTTAATAATAAAGTTATCAATTTATGAAAAAAAACGAAAATAACAAAAGTAGTATAAATCTTATAATTCAATCATTACCTTAAAACAATAAGTTAAGATTATCTGAACAATTAAAATGTATAGACTTTAATTTAAATAATCCGCGTATTATGCATATATAATATTTATTAAAATAATAAAGATTTTTACCAAAATAATATATTAAAAAATCATAGTTAATTAATATTAAATGTAATAATACATTTTAAAATTTTAAAATATTAGAATATATAAAAGATTTAAAGATTCTAATATTTTAACAGATGATAAATCTGAATTTCAACTCAATGGTCGTATATCTTAAATATCTAATAAATTTTAATCAAAATTATGTTGAGTATAATCAAGTTATTTTATATGTAATAATTATATTATAAATAACTATTTAGATAATTGGATACGACCTAAAGATATATTAAATAATAATCATATATATATATTATGTTTATTAAGATTAGAAATTGACGAAGATAATAATGTGTGGGTAGATAAAAACTTTTAAATCTTGTTCAGTATATACTTGGGTTTTTAAAGTCGCATCTTAAAAAGTGTATTAATTTCAGCTATTTTATATATCGGTAATTATCCTAATTGCGATAATTATATTCCTTATTTGTTTTAGACATACATATTTTATCCTATTAATAATTGTTTAAAATATAACACATATTATCTCTACAGAGTTAGAAATTATAGTAATGGTATAATAATTTTTTCCAATAAAACAGATTTAAGAATTACTATTTCAAAATTTCCTTTTTATTTGTCTATGAATTCTGACATTGTTTTGACACCTCCAGGAGGTTTCTTAGATTTTTATTAAATTAACAATTTATAAAATATTTAGTTTTATGCCAAAACACTGAATATACGTAAGGGTCTAAAGGTTACCTATAAAAATAATTAAAAATTATCTTAATTTAATAGATTATATTATCAATATTAATTTATTTTTTATTATGTAACAATATAATTTATTTAAATTATATTTTTTAAGTATTACCTTCGATAATTGTCCATATTAAAAACCTATTTCAATAACAAGTCATCAATTATTAAGTTCATTAATCATATTATTTATATCTATATGACATTTTTATTATATATTATATTTCTACAGTAGTAGAATATTCGTAATATTGATTTAATTTTTGAATATTAATTTTAGGAATATTAGTTATTTTTAGAATTTTTTTGTCTTTTTTTTTTTCTATAATATCTAAAATATATGTTAATTGATCAATATCTTTAATATATAAGGCATTTACAACAATTTCATTATTTTTAATAAGAAAATCTGTTAAAAACAATAAGTCATTGTAGTAATCTATTAAATTTTCAGCATGTATATTTATTTGTTTTGGTATTATAATTTTAGAATTGATTTTTAATTTATTTAAAAATAATGTAAATTGGTTAATATTTAAATTTTTTAACAAAAATTCATAATTATTAAAATTATTTATTTGTAAATTAGTATTAAGGTTAGTTTTTTTAAATTTTTTATACATAGGTATATATATAGATGATAGATATTTTTCATCAAAGATATATTAATGAAAAAACTTTTAAATATGATAAATTTATTAATCTTGAAAATGATAAATATAAAAATCATACAAAACTAGGTGATATTAATCTTATTATGCAAACTTACCCTATTAAAAAAACAGAAAAACTTGAAGAAATTCTATTATGCCTTCATAATAATTTGAATAATAAATGTATTAAAAAAATCTATAATATATATGAAGATAACATTGATTTTTTGCCTGAATTTATTAAGAATAATCCAAAATTAATAAATATTAAAATTCAGAAAAATGAGAATGAGTATTGTTTTACACATATACCTGATTTTAAAAAATGTCCTCAGTATATAATTAATGGCTATAAAAATAATAATATTGATGAAACCACAAATAAATCATTTTTTCTAAATAATTTAAAAGAACGAATAACTTGGAATTTTTTTATAAATTTTTGTATTAAAACATTTCAAAATGATGAAATAATATGCATAGCAAATAGTGATATTATTTTAGAAGACTCATTTGAATGGTATAGCATTTCAGATTTTTTAAATGATAATAAATCATTATGTCTATCAAGACATGAGATAGATAAATGTGGTAATGTATTTTTAGATTTTTGGGCTTTTAAATGTTGGTCGGCAGATTGTTGGGTTTTTAAAAAAAATGATAAAATTAGTAATTTATATACTAATTATGATTTTTCCATTGGAAATTGTATGAGTTGCGATAATGTTATACCTACAATTTTTATTATTAATAAATATTTACCTTTGAATTATGCTTTTAAATACCGGATTTTTCATTTAGACAGAGTTACAAAAATAAAAGATGGTGATGTAGTTTTAACAAGAACGCATGATAATAGGCTTATTGAAAATAATAATTTAATATATACCAAACCTTGTCCTTTTTTAAATTATGAAGAATTATTATTATTACCATTTGAAAATATTGTTGAAAGTATTAATAATAATAAAATGTGTCATGATTTATCTTATCATACACATTAAATTGTATAAAATTATTACTATACTTTTTTAAAACTATAGTAATAATTATTAATTTTTAAATATCGTAATTATTGAAAATGGTATTTATTGATAATTTGTTTTTAACAATATTTTATTATTTTAAAAATTTAAAATAATACTATTTTTGACATGTTATACATAAATGCCAATCTAATTTTTTTTTCTAATAAATTATACATTTCGTGCGGCATACTTTCAAACCAGTCTTCTTTTTTGTATTCGTATTTTTTATATTCTGAAATTTTATATGGAAAAATATGTTCTTGATTTATTCTTATATTTCTAAATTTTTTGAACATTTCATACACTTGTTCATTCGTATATGTAAAAGCAACGGGACAGTTTGACTGTACTTCATACTGATCTAAGTTTCCATCAAATATCATTTTCTTCCATGAATTTTCCGCGTAAACCATTATTTTGAGTAATCCATCCGGCTTTAATAACGATAAACAATTATTGACGATCTTCTGTGGATCATGAGAATGATGTATAACTCCAAAGGAATAAATTAGATCGAAATCATTTCCAAGTTGAGATAATTCTTCTAAATTTTGAGCATCAATGTTATAAAACTCTCCTTTCAAATTATACACGTCGAACCTCTTTTTTGTTAATTCAAGCGACTTATCTGACAGTTCAATTCCTGTATAATGCGCACCATTTCTAGCAAAATTGACCGCATCAGTTCCGATAACACACCCAATTTCTAATATTTTTTACCATTCAACTTATTAAATTCAGCAAATGATGGGATATGTGGTTCTACAAAATATTTACGTTTTTCGACTTCATCAAAATAGTCCTTGGTTCCTATTTCACAATAAGAATGTTTTATATTACAAGGTTGATTATTCCAGTAATTAATTATTTTTTTCCATTATATCAAAGTTAAATATAAATTATTTTAATTATAAACATATAAATTATTCAACTATATACGTAAATTTATTTCCATATTCTTTTTTAACTTCATTTATAATATCTTCATTATCTTTTATAGTAGCAGTCTTACCGTTTTTAACAAGATATTCAGCAATCTTTAGTTTTGCCGATTCTTCTATGATGGGTATCTTAGCACCCTCCTTATAACATACCCCATCGAACAGATATTCTTCCCTATTTTCATTTAATAATTTTTCAGCTAATAAATTGTTATGGATATTATTGTAATTTTTAACTGATAATATTATATCATTATTTATATCAGACCGTTTTAATACATTTGCCAATGCTAAGGTATCTCTTGGTAAACAAGGTCCGCCAAAACCATAACCCTTTCCTAAGTATTTTGTCCCTACACGTGAATCACTTCCAATAGCTTTTAATACAATATTCGGATCAGCGCCATTTTTATCACACAAATCTGAAATCATATTGGCATAACTTATCTTAGTTGTTAAGAATCCATTCACAGATATTTTAACTATTTCAGCCTCTATATTTTTCATACGTCTAATAACGGGATTGTTATGAATTTGTTTATACAAATTTTCAATTTTTAAGCCACTTTGTTCATTTTCTTGACCAATCAAAATAAAATCAGCATTTTCAAAGTCACGGATGATAGAACCCTGCGCGATAAATTCTGGATTATAATTTAATGTAGTAGATTCACAATCCTTAATTAATTCCTTCCCTATTTCATTAATATATCCAGGCATTACTGTACAACAAATTACTAAAGTTTTATCTTTAACCTTTTTCTTATTTATATTAATTAATACATTAGATAATTTATTTGTATCATAGATTTTATCCGAACCTGAATTGGGAGTATCAACTACAATAAAAATTATATCAGAATGATTTAAAACATCATCTAGATTCATTGTTAATTTGAGATTTTTACAATCTTTAAGATATTTTTCAACATTAGGTTCTTTTGATTGTAAAGTTCTATTATTTACTTCATTAATATAATTAGGATTAATATCTAATCCCATAATATTATATCCATGTTTTTCAAAAACAAGCGCAGTGCATAATCCTAGACGACCAACTCCAATAAACCCAAGATTCATTTTTTATATAAATATACATAATAAAATAAATATAAAATTTTTTACTTACTATTATTTTTAAAAAATAAAATTGATTATATTTTAAAAACAAAATATCATACTAAATTATAAATGCTATCTAGTAATCAAAGTATCTTATTAGATGAAATCATATCTATTAAAAAGACGAAGCCACATACAGAATTAGAG
>Ga0164293_10006271_pt1 | contig 10130 bp, 5 predicted proteins | sample GEODES118metaG_FD_111487 | JGI IMG/M metagenome (GOLD analysis project Ga0164293, IMG submission 111487) | Eutrophic lake water microbial communities from Lake Mendota, Wisconsin, USA - GEODES118 metaG | ecosystem: Environmental > Aquatic > Freshwater > Lake | place: USA: Lake Mendota, Wisconsin...
CGAGGCCTACGCCGAACACGTCCACTTCTCGGCTCAACGCTGCTCGAGCGCGTGCGCATCCGCGAAGCATGCGAGGCGATCAACGCTTCGATTCACCCGGCGCACAACAGCAGCACGGTGCGCTACTTCCATCCCACATGGACGAAAGATGAGATGCGCGCAGTACGAGCGCGATGGATCGAAACCAATCTCCGATCTCTTAGCCCGCTGCTCTGGCGCAACAGCGGATTCGCGATCGGCACCTCATTGACGCTAGCCGACATTTTCGTCGCCGCTCTTTATGGGAAGGCCATCACGCTCGGGGTCTTCGAAGGTCAATTGAGCACTTTCGGCGATTACGCGCGCCACCTCCTTTCTTTCCCGGCAATCGCATCGTCGTACCCCGACCGACCCCAAACAGGTCCATCACGGCAGCCGCAAGCGCTGCAGAAGCTCGAGTCAACGCGCGAAGACCGTGGACTGCGAAAACGCCGTATCGAAAATGGTAGTCCAATCATAGCGCATTCCAAATTTTCTGGCGGCCTCAGAGCGTTTTTGCCATTCATCTTCGTTGCTAAGGGCTTCAATCAACTTATCGGCTAGCTGGTGCTCATCGTAGTTCACCAATGTCGCGCCTGCTTCTCGCTCGAGCGATTTGGCATTCAAGGTGACATCCGTCATAACAATAGGCAGCCCAGCACCAAGGTACATCTTCAATTTTCCAGCGTCGGCGTAGCGCGTAAATGATGCCTTGTCTGGGTTATACGGGGCCACGGCCACCGTGCTTTGAGCGAGCACAGATTCAATTTCGTCATCGCTTTTGACAAACCCTTTGAATGTAACGCTGTCGAGTACCCCCAACTCGCGAGCGAGTGTCTTGACAGTCTCCAGGTACGGGCCAGATCCCATGACCATAAAGTGCACGTTAGGAATCTGATCGCGGATGCGACGAAGTGCCTGGAGCACAAGTTGAACGCCCTGCTTTTCGACGACGTGCCCAAGAAAAACAATCTGTTTCGCAGCAAACGACGCACGGTTCACCTTGGGGGCCGCGTGCATGTAAGCTCCCATCGGAACCTCCAAGAAGGGATTGGGGAGATCCTTGAGGTTCAAACTCTCAAGTCGTGCCTGATGCGACTCCCGCGTGAGAGCCCACAACTCATCGGACTTCTGACAGCACTGTTTGTCAACGAAGTTATAAGCCCGCGTTATCGGCGATCGCGCTCCAAATCGGTCGTGGGTAAAGTCGATGGCCAAGTAAACGACTTTCTTTACGTGCCTTTTCCTTTTCTCAAGCAAACCTCGAAATGCATTGAGGTTATTGAAGCCAATCCACACATCGTAATCCTTGCGAACAAGCTTCGGCACGGCGAGGTCGAAAAGATACGTGAACGGCGGCACGAACGGCAAAACCGTATCAACAACCGATGACGCGCCCGACGCAGAGTGGGTCTCCAGGCGGTGCGGTCCGGCGTGCTCGGCCACCAACGGATGCCGAACGATCGTGACCTCTTCCGCATTCCGTTCGAGCAAGTAACGGCACATCGGCTCGACATTGCCCGATGCAAACCCATTGACTGCGATAACAATTTTACGACCGCGAATTGAGTCGACGGAACCCATGATCAACGTACCTCCTAATTAGCCCGAACGGGATTCGCCGGTATCAACCCGTCTTTTCATCGCTTCCGAAAGGTGTAGATCCCGCAACCAAACCGGGTTCTCCCCACGGCCGCGTCCACGGTTACGTTCATATGCACGTCACCGGAATCATCAACGTAATCAAATCGCTCAAGTTCGGTGTGAGCGTGAATCGCCGGGTTCGACAAGATGGTTCGAGGGTGAAAAACCCTGTGAGCGTTAAAATGAACTTCATCGCTCTGACCAATGGGAAAGCTGATGTACAGTCGTCCACCACTGGTCACGAGCTGAACGAGATTAGCGATTCCTTTAACGTGACCATGGACGTCAATCGGATCGGTGTAACGCCCGAGACCAAAATGCTCAACCGCATGCAAACACGAAAGTGAGTCTGTTTGCCCGAGATCAGATGGGTTCATTAGGTCTGCTTGAACGTACGCGATGTTTTCGTGCTTGCTTCGCGGAAGCGGGCGGATGTCGACCACCTCAATCTTCCTGAAACTCGCGACGTGAGCGACGAAGCCGTCGACGCGCGAACCAATGTCGACATGCCTTTTCGGGCAGTGCTTCGCAACGAACCCCGCGACCAACAGATCTTGATGGAAGTAATGGCCACTGGCTGTGCCTGCGGAATCCGAATAATCGTTCAGAATCATGTACTCGCGCGTGATTGTTCCCCCTTTTGATTTCCATTCACGCTTCTGCTTGAGATATCTCGGATAGTGCCGCGCCGCGAGAAGGGCCCTCGCATCGAAGCCCAACGCGGCCACTTGTTGGGCCACGCCGTGGAGAACTTTGAAGGCGCCTTGTTTCATCTCAACGTCCGCCCAGCCTCGCGTGCCGAGGCTCTAAACCAGTCCAAGGTCTGTTTGATTCCCGTCGCCAACGAGATGGCGCTCCCGATTCCGAGATTGTTGATGATGTCAACGTTCAGCAATTTTCTGGGTGTGCCATCCGGCTTCGACGCATCGAATCGCACAACTCCCTTGTAGCCGACGCACTCGGCAATCATCGTTGCGAGCTCACTAATCGAGACATCCGAGCCCACTCCCACATTGACGTGACTCCACCGACGGTCGAATCTATTCGCGAAGATTTCATCGAGCATCGTGTGTTCGGCGAGTTGAACAATTGTTTCGGCGCAATCAAGGGAATACATAAACTCACGCCGCGGCTTTCCCGACCCCCACACAACGACCTCTGGAGCTCCACTCACCCGCGCCTCCTCGAAACGACGAAGAAGCGCCGGTAACACGTGCGAATGTTCCGGATGAAAGTTATCCCTCGGCCCGTACAAGTTGGTCGGCATAACCGAAAACCACTCACGACCGTATTGCTGACGAATACTATTAACTAGCTCGATTCCTGCGATTTTAGCGATCGCGTACGGACGATTGGTGTACTCCAGCGACCCGGTGAGCAAGTCCTCCTCTCGCATCGGCTGAGGACACTCACGCGGATATATGCAACTACTTCCAAGGAACACAAGCCTTCGGACGTTCGACCGATTAGCTGCCAAAATAACACTATTTTGGATTTGCAGATTCTCTGCAATAAATTCAGCCCTATAAGTATTATTGGCAAAGATGCCACCGACTTTAGCAGCGGCGAGAAAAACGGCGTCTACTTGGTTCTTCGCGAAAAAATCGACGACACCACGCTGGTCGGTTAGGTCAAGCTCCTCCCGAGTCCGCGTTACAATGTTGGTGTACCCTTTGCGTTGGAGCGTCTCAACGAGCGCGCTACCGACGAGTCCTTTATGCCCAGCGACAAAAATTCGATCGGCGTGGCGAAGTCCGGTTTCCATCGCGTTTACCCCTTTTCGGCCGCTGCCGCATGACGTTCAAACCACGCAATGAATCCGGGGGTCGCATGCGCAAGCTCCTCGGCGCGCCGCGCGATTTTTGAGCGCTCGTGAAGTTCTTGCTCTGTCCGGTAGAGGTCAGCGAACACCATCTCTTTGCATAGCTCTTCAACGGAGGTATCGGCTTGCCACCCGAGCTCGGCCTTGGCCTTCGCAGGATTTCCTATAAGCAAATCTACTTCTGTCGGCCGGTAATACGCAGGGTCCACTTTCACCAGCACCCTCCCGCTTTTCCTACAGAAGCCTTCTTCTTTTGCGCCCTCGCCGCGAAAGTTCAAATCGAAACCGGCAAACTGAAATGCCATTCGAGCGAATTCGCGAACCGAGGTCGTGCGGTTCGTCGCAAGCACGTAATCGGAGGGTTTGTCGGCTTGGAGCATGCGCCACATGCCTTCAACATATTCCTTCGCATGTCCCCAATCACGCTGAGCATCAAGGTTCCCAAGATACACGCAATTTTCTATTCCGTGTTTGATGCGGGCTGCTGCCCTTGTAATTTTTCGGGTGACGAATGTTTCACCGCGCAACGGACTTTCGTGATTAAATAAGATGCCATTGCACGCGAACATTCCATATGCCTCACGATAGTTGACGGTAATCCAGTACGCGTACAACTTCGCAGCGCCATACGGACTCCGCGGATAAAACGGCGTTTTTTCCGTTTGCGGAACTTCCTGCACCATGCCGTAAAGCTCGCTCGTACTAGCTTGGTAGAACTTCGTATTGCGCGTCAGCCCAAGAATGCGAATCGCCTCGAGGATTCGTAGTGTGCCAAGTCCGTCGGCGTTCGCCGTGTATTCAGGAGTTTCGAAGCTAACCTGCACGTGACTTTGTGCCGCCAGGTTATAGATCTCCGTAGGTTGAACTTCTTGAACGATACGAATGAGGTTCGTGCTGTCGGTCAAGTCACCATAATGCAGCACAAACCGCACGCTCGGCGAATGCGGGTCTTGGTAGATATGATCGACGCGTTGCGTGTTAAACGAACTCGCACGACGCTTGATACCGTGCACTTCATAGCCTTTGGCAAGAAGCAGTTCCGCGAGATATGCGCCATCTTGGCCGGTCACGCCCGTGATGAGCGCAACGTTACGCGGCGACACGTGTGATCTCCGGGCCGATTTCAGTGCATTTAGCGGTTGAGTTGGCGTTCATCTTGGGCACCGAGGCGGTTAGCACAGACCCTTGAGGATAGTAAGTTTCCCGGTTTTTCGTCGAGCAACCGCCTTCGCACTCACAAGACTCGACGTCGCTCAGATGCCGAACTCGTGTCGGCTCCGCCAGTGCGGCATTCGATCGCCGAACATAACCCATCACACCCGTGATGCTCGAAAGCATCTCGTCGCGCTCGAGGCCGGCAGGCAGATACAAACACGGTTTCGGATCGCACCCCACGGGCGTTCCGTACCGAGCAGGAAACGTCATCGATGCGCCGGGCGCATGGCCACAATCGCGAGGTCCCGCCCGCGAAATGGATCGATCTGCGCAGCACCGACTGTGCGAGCAGAGCCGCCGTGTGCGCGAGCAGACGACCGTTGGCGTTGCGACGCAAAAGCATGCCCGTTCGATCGAGCCGGCGCCCAAAGAGCTATCGCCGCGTTGCACAAGGTCACGATTCGCTGCGGGTTTGATTAAAGAAACCGTTCTCGACAGCACCACGAATGGCGCTTAGGGCCTTGGCACCGTGATCCGAAACTCAGCGGAACTCGCGACAACGCCACGTTACGCGAATAGTCACCACGTTTTCGCTAGGGCAACTTCCAGCGACTCGAGTTTTTGGACGAGCTGGTGTTCTCGTCTTCGAGGCGCGCCTTGTCTGTCGCCTCTGTCACAGTGGTGCGACTGTATTCCTACGTCCACCGGTTCAATCTCTCCGCGCTAAGCGTCCTATGTCGTACGACCTCATTGACGGCCTTGCGTGCCTGAATCTGGTTGATAGCACCGATGTTCTGAGCCTTTGCGGGCTTGCGGTTTCGGCACTTTTTCCACTCCTCTACGAGCAGCGAATTCCGGGGCACGAATTGCTCGTTCTCGATCACACCTATCGAGGGCGGGGGAACGTGATAACGCCGCCGTCGACCAACCACGCCGATTGGCAATTTGCCGCCCGGCTTACAAAAGTCAGACGCGGCGTAACACAGAGAACCATCGGTCTCCGCAGTACGCCGCGCCGCGGGCTGTCACGCAACGCCAGGGCTACAGGGCGTCGAATGTCACCATGCTGTAGCCCACCACAGCCCCGTCTGCGGGTGTCCTGCGGTGCAACGCAACCCCGTACGACGTACCCGCACGACCGTCGATGTCGAACAGCACAAGGTCCGGCCAACCATCGCGACGTAGCGCTGAGGAGTTGTACACAACGCGCCCGTTCGACGCGTCGAACACCGAGACAAAGTCTGGCGCATACGCCCCATTGCCTCCGAACCCATCGACCAGTACACCCAACCGGAACGTCGCATCTTGAGAAAGCGTGAATGCAAAACCGTCAGCGAATTTCGTTTCGACGCCGGCTCCATTCACGGTTATTCCGACGCCCGCAGAAATCCCGCCGACACGATAATAGTCACTCGCGGACGTCGCCCCCGGCTTCGTGACCAACGCATAGCCACCAAAGTTCACCCATGAGCCACCAAGTGCCGAGGGATTCGACGTCAAAAACGCGGGGCGCTGGAACGCAGTGCCATAGGCCGTCATATCCCCATTTGTAACGGGCCTAATCGGAACATCAGCACCAGGGGCTAACACGTAGTAACCGCTCGAGCCAAATACGTTGTTCAAGCTCGTAGCGAACTGCTTGGTCTCCGCCGCCAATGACCAGCGCGCCGCACGAAACGCCGGCGGCTCTGAGACTTCAACCCCGGCAAAGCTTACGCCTCGATTCATGTAACGTACGCGAGGATTCCAAGCCACAAAGTCGTGCGCGCTTGAGGAGCCCTGGTCCACTCGAAACGAGAGGATGTCCCCTGCGTTGACGTTGAGCTCGAGGGAGTGGTCGACTCCTCGCGCGTCGTCGAACGCGATGGTTTGCCAATAGCCATTCGGATTCGCAGGCCAAACCAAGGCAGAATTTAGCCAAATGCTTGCAGCCACTCCGTCACCCCCGGCGACCGACGCCTTGCGAACCGTGCCCAACACTCTCACGCGACCCGCGCGGGGCGCCTCCCACTCGAGAATCGGCTGGCTTCCCTCCGGATAAAACATCACGCTATCGCCCGAGGTCCAGATGAAATTGTTGAGATTTCGTCCGCGCCAACGTTGCGGGTCGTTCGGATCCCAAACCATATTCCTGATTCCAACCCCCGGCATCCATGCCCTCGCGAACCAAGAGCGGTGTCCCTGAGACGCCGAGTTCGAAAGGTCGGTCGCCGCTACGAAGTTCAGCGGGTCCGGATTGACGGCCGGCCACGGCACCGACGACGCAGGCGCCTCCGCATGTTGCTCGTCGATCCCGCTGGTGCCTTCAAGCGCGATGGATCGTCGTTCAATTCCGACCGGGATATACTTCGTGATGATGTTGCTTGTTCGCGAGACCTTGAAATTGGCAGTCCCGTATACGTAAATCCCGTAACTGCTAACATCTCGGATGATGTTGCTCAAAATCTCCGAAGACTGCGCATTGAAGAAAGGGCCGACGAAATTGGGGTCGTTGGATGGGTTACCGTAGGCATTCCAAACGCGAATACCTTCGCCTCCGTCCCAGCGGAAATTTAGAGCCAAACTTCGTCCATAGACCCCCGAGATAACGTTTGAATTGACTTTGAACGATGTGACATTCCCGAGCTCGACGCCGAGACCGCCAATCACGTTCGAAATGTCGTTGCGCGCAATCTCCACTCCGTCTGCACTGTTGACCTTGATACCCACGCCTCCGGTCGGATTGTAGATACCTGGTTTCGCTGAAGTTGTGATGTTGCGGAATCCAGCGAGGTATTGAAGACCTCGGCCTGCTCGGAAAAGAGGATTGTTATCGATGATCTGCACATTCGCGATTCGATGGATCCGATTAAGACCATCGTAATCGGCTCCGTAGAAGGAACCGACGCGAGCTCCGTACCGAGCGCCATTGACGGCGTTTTTTTGAATAACAATGTTCTGTATGGCGCTTGCGGTACCGATGAACGACTTGGTACGATTCGCCGCTTGCTCCCAATAAAAGACGTCTATTCCGCCCTCTCCGATCCAGTCGGAGCTCAGCCTATCGCCGTAGACCGCCGCATCGGTCAAAGCCGGCCTTCCAAGACCAGCACCTCGATTCGTTTGAACGAAATTTTGCTCAACGACGACATTTCGACTCCCGATGTTTGGCAAGGTTTCGTCCTTAAACGTAAACCAGTTCCATTCCGTATTCCCTTCAATTGCGATGCCGGAATCCTGAGACCAAATCGAGTTTCGCAGTATCTTCCCGTTCACAACGTTCACGAGATGAAGCCCATCTTGCGAGGAGTGAACGTGAGCAATCGTACCTCCGGGATCAAGGTGCGGTTGAAAGTCGGTAAAGACATTCCCCGAATCGATAATGTTGTCGCTAAATTCAAGACCCTTTACCTGGCCAAACTGCGCAGCCCACCGAAACCCGTTACGCACACGTATATTGTTCACAATTACATTGTGACTGAGAGTCACATTAATAGCGCCACTACAGCCTTCGCCGTTTTTGCACGTCGGAAACTGAATAAGGTTGCTGCCTGCGATCGCCATTCGATACGCGTTGCCATCCAACGTAAGGTCTCTAACGACGAGCCCGGATGAGCGCCGGCCACGGATGATCTCGGTCCACTCGGGCACGTCGCCTTGTGTTCTGTTATTCCATGCAATTGGCCTGCGTCGAAGCGTTGTGCTGTCTATCCCGGCTCCAATAAGATTGACGTTGAGTATGAAACTGACGTCGATGGTTGCTACGTCGAACAAGCCTGCGGGAATCCGGAGGGTGGGGTTTGCAATGGTCTTCGCGCAAGCAATAGCTGCATCGAAAGCGGTCATGTTTCGCGTAACCCAACGGTAGCTTTGGTCCGCTTCTGTGGTCGCCACCAAACCCAATTGCGGGTCCGACAGGTACGACGAGCAATCCCCTGCCACCAGCGGGGCCGTTGAAGTGGCCACCGTTTCACTGGCGGAACCTTCGCTGTAGACGTCGTCTCCGTCGCCTGTTGCACACGAAAGTGATGTGGTCGCCACAATCGCGGCAAGCCAAAACGACGCTGAAGAGAGGATAGTCCTATGTTTGCGGTTTTTGATACTGCTCATTGACCCACGCATCCGGTGTCGAAGTAATGTCTCAACAAATCGCCGACGTTTTGGCACGTCGGTTTCGAAATTCAAGCCCTTCGCGGCCCCAGCCCCTCCGCAGCCTAATTTTTCAGCAACTAATGCCCCACTTGCGCAATACGCACAGGAACGTTGCGCGGTTATTCGGCGCAATCACACGTTTGCGCAAAACGGATATCTCAATGAATGAGACAAGCCAATTCATGCCTATGCCCGGCGTTCGGCGTTGTCTCCTGCGCAACCACGACTCTCGCCCAGCTGGCCAAACCCCTCCGCGGCCGACATCTTGGTATAGCCCACCCGATAAGAACCAAACGCCCTCTTAGAACTTCACAAGCTCTTCACCGATGATTTGTGCACAGGCAGTTTTCAGGCGACGGGCTAACTCCGACTCACAAAACTCAACGTCGCTCAGTTGCCAAAGTCGGTTTGGCTCCGCGGGTACAGCTTTCGGTTTCCGAACGAAAATCCCATCACCCCCGTGATGCTCGAAAACGTCTTGCCGCGCTCGAATCCGGCAGGCGGGTACGCACACGGTTTTTGCGCGCACTCTGCGGGCGTCCCGTACCGAGCGAAAACAAAATCATCGACGCGCAAATTGCCCGTGACCTCGAACTCGAAAAACGGACCCGAATCCGGCTTGTCTTGCGTTATCGCGATCGAGCCAGGCCCCGTCCCCACGGTCACAAGCAAGCTCTCGTAGGGCTCTGCGGCTGGCCCTGCCCCCGAAGTCAGCTGCGCGGCAAGGGCGGCAAGGGGCCGCATTATCTCCTGCTTCGAGTCAACCACCTCGATACGGGCGGCTGTAATCTGATCGACGCCAAACACCTCCGCGCGCCTCCCCGTGATCTTTATCTTTTGGCCGATTTTAGCGCCCGTCGTGGTTGTGCCAGCGAGCCCTCCGGCGTCGATGAAGATTCCTTGCCACGGCGCGCCGGTCGGCGCCTCTTGCACGAAAAGGAAATCGTTGGTCTTGCGCGCCGAAACGAAACCTTCGACTTCAACGACCGTACCTGGTTTCGGACGCACGCGCCCATTCGCCTGCGGATTGCGCACGGTCGAAATCGAAACGACGCACGGCGCCGCTCCAGGATTGGCCACGGCGCAAGCATCGCACGCGTTGCCGCGGCCATCGCGGTCGCTATCGGCCTGATCCGCATTCGGCGTTTCGGGGCAGTTATCGGTGCCATTGGGCACACCATCGCCGTCGAGATCGCCGCCTGTATTATGCATACATCGCTGATTGGCATCGTTCGGGCATTCGTCGCACGCATCCCCGACACCGTCGCCGTCGCTGTCCGGTTGACGCGACTCATCCATCGGGCGAATCGGATTGAAAATCATCGGGCAGTTGTCCACCTCGTTCGAAATGCCGTCGCCG
>Ga0164293_10006275_pt1 | contig 10124 bp, 11 predicted proteins | sample GEODES118metaG_FD_111487 | JGI IMG/M metagenome (GOLD analysis project Ga0164293, IMG submission 111487) | Eutrophic lake water microbial communities from Lake Mendota, Wisconsin, USA - GEODES118 metaG | ecosystem: Environmental > Aquatic > Freshwater > Lake | place: USA: Lake Mendota...
AGTGTAGTTTTCGGCGTATACCCCATAATTGGCTTGGCTAACTAGATCGGTAGCCGTATAGGTCTGGTTAGCGTTGTTATCGTAATTGATCGTAAATGAGTTTCTAAGATCACCAGCACGGGTAGTTGCAGATAGACCTAGGCCGTTAGCATGGTTAGCATCCAAGGTTGTGTACCCATTAGCGGCTAGATAGTCCTGGCGGTGGGTCTGGTCGGCGTACCCGATATTGCCGTTTGCGTCTTCGTAAATGACGCCAAAGGCTGAATTGGCAATAGCCGTAATGAGTGAATAAAGGTCGGTATTGCTAGAAGATCGTGAAATCATGTCGTAATCACCTGGACGATCAATTTCACCTAATCCGATATTAACGGCGTTTGCCCAGGTCTCGGTAGGGTTATAACTAGCCCAAGTCTCAGCTGGTGGCACATCGTTCCATGACCCTAGCAAGTAACCTGATAAAAGGGTATAAATCTGGTCTCCGTCTTGATCTTGAGAAAGTATGCCTTCATCGATGATCTTGGGTAATTTGGACAATGCACCAAGCGCGGTAATGCTGGCTACCGTTGTGTAACCTCGATCTCCTGCGCTATTGACTGAAATTGTAAAATCAGAGATGAGACCGCCAAAGATGGGGACATAAGTTCCAACTGAGTTTGTGACCTCAACCGTCAATCCAGTTCCGACTGTGAAATCGTAACTAGCATTATTTAGGTTTAACAATTGCAACTGGCAATAGCCCGCTACTGGTTGCTGATAAATATCTGTTCGCCCTGAGGTTATAGTCAGGTCGGCTATCGTGATGTTAGATAACTCAACGCTATCGATCAGTACCTTAATATCGGGTGTATAGGCCGTCATGGCGTGGAGAATCCTGCCGCGCCTAACGTGCCTCTAGCGGCTGAGTTGTTAAGGATGTTTACGATTGTTCGCGCTGTGCCTTCAGGATCGATGGCGCCATTGACCGTGAGGTTGATTGTCGAGCCGCTTCTACCCAAAGCGTTGTTCGGGATAATGCTTCCGCTACTTGAAGGTGTAAATAGTTCTGGGCCTTGCTCTCCGACTAGATAAGTTGTTCCGCGCATTACTGGGCCACCAGCGGCTCGACCACCGCCGAATACTCCACCGATAGCACCGCCGATCTTTGACCCTAAATTGATGAGTGTCTGGAATCCCCGAATAAGGGCTCCGACTAAATCAACGACTGCGCTGATAGCAAGGCCAATACCTTGAATGGCAATCTTAAATGCTCCGCCTAAGAATGGAGCGACGTACTTCTGTAAAAACTCTACTAGCGCTTGGAACTCTTCTTTATTATCTGATACTGCGCCCTTGATCTTATCGAAGGCAAATTGGATACCTTGAAAAATTGGAATAAAGATTGACTTAGCAGCTGAGACAAATCCGTTTAGGGCATTGCTAATCCCCTTTTCTCCACCGATTGAATCGACAAACATCTGCACGCCCGGTACTACCTTCTGGACGATGAAATCAACCAATGGAGTAATGGCATCTAGAATAAATACGCCGACAGTTTCCTTACCTTCATCGAAGGCAATCTTGAGACGATCTAACTTGCCTTGGAATGTATCTGCCTGTTTTGAGGCTTGACCCTCGAATGTCTTGGCGAGTTTGGCAGTAATTTCTTCCATGCTCATTGACGCTAGTTCAGCCTTGGAAAGACCAATGCCTAAACGTCCTAATGAGGCAGTATTACCTTCAGCTGCGCGAGCCATCGCATTAGTAACGGCTTCTAAACTTTTTCCGCTACCTGCTGCGACATCGATTGCGATGGCCTGCAACCTCTGAGCTTCTTCAAGCGACTTGGTTGCTTTAACTAAACGATCGAGGCTTGGACGAAGTTCATCGTCTGTGACGCCTTTGGCTAATGAGGTTTTGAGGATATAAGTTTCGGTAGCCTTGATCTGGGCGTCTGTGGCCCCAGTCACGTTCTTAAGAGATGTTGCTAGGCGTATCTGAGCAGCTTCATCTGCAATTGCAGACTTAACTCCATCGATGGCTAATTTGCCAGCATAAGCGGCTGCGGCGGCTCCAGCGACCGCAAAGGCTAGACCTGCCTTCTTGCCAAAATCAGTTACCTTGCTACCAAAAGAAGTAACATTGTTATCGGCCTTATCGAGACCCTTAGTAAAGTTATCAACGTCTGCAAGGAGTTTAAGGGTTAAGGCTCTTGATGCTGAGGCCACTATGTCCACTCCTTTAGAATCTTATCGAATGAGGCAGTCCACTTAGCGACTATCTCAGGTTGAATCCTGCGTAATGTTGGATAAATAAACCAGCCCTTTGATCCACGACCTTCACGGCCTGACCAGACTGGGAACTGCTTAAACTTGTTAGAACCGAACTCAGAACCGCCCCAGATATCTTTGGTGGTTGCCCCACCTGAGAACTTTTGAGAAGCGAATCCGTAAGTGATCTCACCGATACGGCTCGACTTCTTAACGCGGGCTCCACTTGCAATGCGTCCTGCGACTGCTCGGCTAGGCCTTGAGTTAGCAGTCTGGATAATCTCTGATCGAGCGAATTCCGCCAGAGCTCCCGACTGGCGTTTCGCTTCATCTTTTGCTTCATCCGTCATACCTTTAAGCGCCTTGAATACTTTACGGAGTTCAGCCTGGTCTAGTGCCACTAGTTCACTTGCCACGGTTGCGCTCCTCTAATAGTTCAATAGCGGTTAAGATATCCTCACCTGTTCGCCAGTAATCCATAGGGATCTGAGTAGCGATTGCCAGTTCTACTAAGAGTCGGCTTACGCTTCCTCTTGGATGACTTTTGGGCTCTCATCACCGACTTCAACATCAGCGACTGATTCCATCCATACATCCAACGGCTTAGTTGGCTTGCCCCCGGCATCTCTCTTCATAGCGCTATGAGCTACATAAAGGATGTCCCAGATTCCGCCGAATTGAGAAATAACCTTTTTAGTGGTCATTTCCCATTTAGCGTAATCTGGCGGACGCACCTGGTAAGTGGTTTCCGTTCCGTCAATATATTTAATTGTTATGTTCTGTTGCATTGTTTGCTCCCGTTTCTAGTTTTTAACTGAAGGTTTCTGTTACTGCGCCCTTTGATACCTTGAATGTAAAGTCTACAGTCTGAGCATCTGTTCCAGCGCCTCCTGCTGTAGGAAATTCTGGCATGATTGGAAACACGAACTGAGCGCCTGTGGCCGCAGTTAGTGTGACGCTGATGTCTGTGTCTGGAGCGGTTTCTGCTGCTGTCCAGAGTGCCTCACATACGGAGTTAGCCTTGCCCCAGTCAGCGAGCATTGATAGTGCGAAAGTACCCTCGATGTTGGTGGTCTTGTAAGCCTCACCGTCGAGTGTTTGGTAGGTCTCGCGAAGGTTGGTTTTTGTTAGAACTGCTGATGTTGCTTGTGCTTCGATATCTGTTCCACCTGTGAAAGATAGAGAAATATCGCGCCCTGTAATTACGACGGTTGCCATATTATTGTCCTTTAGTTTGTTTGTGTGTAGTAGGTGGATACTCTGATATCGGCAACCAAGCAATTGGATGGGCCGACTTGAGTTACCGTTGGTTTTTCAACCGATCCGATTGTGTACCCGACTGGGATAACTTTCAGAACGCTCATTACTAGTTGCTCGAGATTATCGAGTGACGCTGGGTTAGAGTTGTAAGCAACTGCAACCGAAATAACAAGATTGATCTTTGTGTGAAGTGTGGTTTTACCGATTGTCTCTAATTCGAGATAAGGTGAATCTGGGACGGTCACAACGAAAGGAACCATAGGAGCCTCTGGAACGTACGCGTACACGTTGCCTGCTACGTTAGCAAAGGCTGTAGCTAGTGGCTGACGAACTGTGTCTAAGATCGTGTTAGGCATTATTGCACCATGGAATCGGTGTCGATGTAAGCACCTAGAAGCCCCGATACTCTGTTGAAAAGACTACGGCCTAAACGATAAGGCGAAACCTGAGTAAAATCCACGCCCTCGATTTGCCCACCTGGAGCGATGCGAGATTGGAAGACCTCTACCGATACTGCTAAGACTGCTGACTCTACGGCTGGCACTCCAACATAAGTAGAAGCACCGGACAATGTAGCCAAGCCTGAAGGAATGACCTTGCGCTCGGTAATGTCGGCGTTTGTGATTGATACTGTAAAGAAACCATTGAAATCTCTGTAAACTCCATCGACGAATATGCGAGAGTTTGAATTGACGATAAAGGTATCTACGTCATAGTTGCTAGATTCTAGGATAGTAAAAGTTCCGTTAAAAGGGGAGCCGCATCCTGTGATGACTACGCTCTGACCCTCTGCAAAGTTGTTCTCGCCTAACACTTGATAGGTGGCGATATTGTCTTCTAGTTCTACTGCTGAAATTGGTGATGCGTACTTAACTAGCATAGGCAAGATTACGGCCTCAGCTGTATCTATTACATCCGTTAAATAGGCGTCACTATAAAGGGATGTAGAAACGCCAAGGATCGACCTTAGTTCTGCTACGGTGGCGATAGTTGCCATCTCTACATCCTCTCTAGTAAACGACTGGGGGAGCGATCGGGAGCAACCGCCCCCCCATGATTAGTTTGTGACTACGCAACCATGTAACGGTACGCCGCAGCGCCCAGTTTCGTGGCCACCGCTCCATAACCGTAATAACCGACCTGAACCTGACCTGTTGAGATGAGGTTTGTCTGTAGTGATAGACGTGGTGACTCGTACCATGTATAACCCTCTGGGTTAATGATGATCATAGAGTTATCGCCTGTACCTGAAAGGTTGCGAGCGACGCGGAGGTTAAGTCCGAGTAGGTTTCCGCGAACTGCTGTCGCTGTGAGTGATCCGCCAGCATTCTGTGGATTGATTGTCTGTGTGAAGATTGGACGGTTTGAAGAATCGACCAAGCCCATAAGGACGCCCCATTGATCTGGCGATACTGCGATGTTCTGCGCAAAGCCAAGAGTGTTTGAGTAGATAGATACTGCTGCATCCGCTACGAAATCAGCCGCTAGAGCGCCTGTGGTTAATGTGCGGTTTCCGCCATCTGTTCCACCTGCGATGAGTGCTGAACCGACTGCTGCATCTGTAGCCTTTGCGTATGCGTATTCCATTTGGCGTACGAGTTCTGCAAAGAAAGCAGGTGATGAGCGATCTAGAAGCTCAAGTGAGAATGTCTGCTGGCCGATGTACTTCTTAACATCGACTGATACGAAAGCAGCGTTCTGGTCTGTATCTGATGGTGTTCCGCCTTCAGATGCTACTGCAACTGTTGGAGCAACTGTGATCTTAGGAATTTCAAAAGTCATTCCTGCATCTGGAAGAGTTCCAGAAGAGATTGAATCGACCAATGGACGATCTGCGTTTGAGATGCCATTGATAACTTCTGTTAGCTGACGTGTTGGTACTAGACCAGCGTTGTCTGTTGTGTCTGCTGCTGCTGCAACGTACATCTTTGATGTCTCGTTACCAAGTGAAGCGCGGACTGAGTGCTCGAGATAAGAAGCCTTATCAACGATAGGGTTACGAACTGTTGTCGAAATGTAAGGTGCAGTTGCAGCCTTAACTTCGACTCTTGCAGCCTCTACCGTTTCTGCGGCAGGAGCGACTTCTGGAACGGTAGTGTCTGGCACTTGTTCTCCTTCTGTGGTTGATGGTATTTCTTCCTGAGTTGGCTCAGAAACTTCGTTTTCTACTGCCGCTACTTTTGCGACTTCAGCGCCTGGAATCGCGCCATCTGTGACGAGGCTGACCTCGATCAAGTTAGATGCGCTAATGGCCATGACGCCATCTTTGTTATCCCACTCTTCAACATCCACGCCGACGCTGAAATCAGAACGAAGGCCAGTAGCGGCCTCTTCGAGTGCGTCATTACCGGCGGTTGTCTTAGCAATCTTAAACTCTGCGATGATGCCTTGTTCGTCTTGCTCAAAACTTACGAGTTTTCCAAGCGGTCTTGTTGTGTCGTGCTGAAGCACTAGCTTGGTGTTCTTAGACATCTTGATCGAATCCTTCTCAAACATTGTGCGACCTGCTGAGGTGTTGCCTTCAGCGTTCCAGGACACGATGCGTCCAGCGATGATGCGTGACTCTGCATCGGCAGCCGTGATGGCTACGGGCATTGTTATTTTCATTAACTGTTCTCCTTATTGTCGATCAGGTCTTCTTCTTCTTGAATCTGCTCGACGCTCATAGCACCGATACGATTAAGAATTTCGTAAACTTGTGCGCGTTGTAGTGCGTCTGTGCGTAAGAACTCATCGAGCGAGAAGCGGATCTCGCCAGTAGAAGCGATAAAGTCCGGCATTGATAAACGCTGTTCAATGGCTGTAAGAATTGGCTTCATAGAGAAATCAATCAGGCTACGACGCTCTGAGACTGAGTTGGAATAGGTCATGCTGGTTGTTTCAGCACTTACGAAATAGGCAGGTAGGTTGCAAGCGCGAGCCAATTCCAGAGCGACATATTGACGAGCCTCATTGAGCTGTAGTTTGGCTGGATCGATGCCCAACGCTTGCAATTCAACATCAGCATTAAGAAACGCTGTTGACTTGGTTAGTCGAGCATTACGCCATGATTCGAGAAGTTTAGAAATGCGCTCTGCTGGGAGATTAGTGCCGTTGGACTTAAGAACCTGTAAAGGTACTGGCTCTTTAGCAAAAGTTTCTGCGGCTTGCTCTAGTGCATGAGCTGCGCGGATGGTGCGACCAGCGCGTTTAAGGATTCCTTCATCTAATCCATAAAATACGACTAGCGATCCTACGCCTTGATTAGGAACGACTGAACCATCGACCTGATATCCGACAATCTCTGTCTGTAGATGATTAAGTTTAGGTGTTACGCGATCTGGAGCCACGCGAGTCCATGAACGGACGCGTCCGGTATCTCCGTACTGCTCGAGAACTTGGCCGTAACCAATTCCGTGAAATAGTAAGTCTTCTGCTAACCATGCGTAAATGGCGGAACCAGGAACGCGAGGATCTGGCTGATTGATTACTCCTGGAGTTGGAAGATGTGCGCCATTAAGTTTTGAATACTGCTCAAGTGGCAACCCAGCAAGTGTGCTACAAATTATGTTGCGTGCGCGAGCGATTGTTGGAACGGCCATAGCCTGTTGGCGTGATGCGACCGATTGGGTAAATACAAAAGGATTAAATGAAGCGGTGTTATTAAACGGCGCTGGAGTAGAAGCCGCATCGACTGTAATTTCTACAGAAGGCTTTGATGTAAAGATATCCCGAATTCCCATTGGACATATTATACACGAACTGTCCAACTTTTAGACATTATCCTATTTGAATGTCTACTTCCGATTCCGCCCGTGTCGCAAAGTGAGTAACCATTGCAGCCGCTACGGCTCCGCAGACAATTCCCGAAGCCTTGCGTCCCATAACCCAACCGCCATCGCCTTTGTTTAGTTTGACGGCGCTTAGGACTTGCTTAGTGAGTTCTTCCTGATCTCCATGCTGAAGTCTCATTGAAGTCACTGCTGAAACGAACTCATCGCAACTCTGCTGGTAATCCTGACCGCCAATTTCATACATCGGGATTCCTGCTGGTTGTAATCGAGCTGCTACGGCTCCAGCAGTGGATTTGCTAAAGGCAACTTGATTAACTGGGAACTTACGCACCCAAAAGGCAATATCGTTAGCCATCTCTTTGTCGTCTAGGGCAACTGGGTTAAACCAAGTGTGAAGCAACGTGACCATAAACTTATCGCCATCGATCCTTTGGCCTGCGACCAATGAACCGTGTTTTCTGTCCGGGCTGAGATCAATTGCCATCCAAGTATCTTTCTCGATGTCCAAGGGTGGGACTTCTGCCTTACATTTTTTCCATTCCGCTTCAGATATAACTGGATTAATCATCGAGACAAATTGGCATAAGACTTCTGTTCTAAATATGTCTTCTCGATCGGATAGTGCGTCCTTAATATTGTCTTCGTGGACTGTGTGACCTAAAGACGGGTTAGATTGATACCAGGCTTCTTTGTCGGTGATCTCTGCGCCTGGCACAGCACTCCACTCGAACCAACCAATCGAATCATCGCCACCTTCACTAGCTGCTAAGCCACGTTCTCTAAACTTAAGCAATAAAACCGAATTGGCATGGCCAGCGTTTGAATAAACGTAACTTTGCGGGTTCGGGTTCGACATTTGAGTAAATCGCATTGAAGACCAGACATCCTCAGTATCGAACTCACGCAACTCGTCAATATGGATTACATCGGGCGCGGCAATACCTCGCGCTGCTGAGTTACCAGCTCTGATTAGATATCTTGCGCCATTCTTAAAGCGCATCTCCTGGGAACCCTTGCTCTCGTACTTCTTATCGAAGTTATCCAGGAGTAATTGGCTATCCTCGATCATGAGCCCGACCTTGTAAAAGATTTCCGCAGCTGTGTTGAGTGTGTGTGCTGTAGCCAGGTGCATTTTTTCGTCCAGTATGTAAATACCGAATAAAATCCTAAGCGCCATGAATGTAGATTTGCCCTGCTGGCGTGGAAGCATGATGCCTATTAAAGGGTGAGCCCAACGACCATCTGGCTTATAGCGTAAGCAATCTCTAGCCAGTTGTTCTTGCCAAGGTAGCAACGGAAATCCAATATCTTTACAGAACTGGATCATCTCATCGCCTCGAGTAGGCAAATTAAGCGGCTTAGAGCGGATTCTAGGCACTTGTGACCCGTAACGAGGTTCTACTACCCCTTCCCTGCCCTCTGGAAGCCCCTTAGAGCCCTTTTGAGCCTGTTTAGTCACTCTGAGTCCTTTTCGAGCCGATAGTGGCTGATTGAGGCGTTTTCAGGGGAATTAAGAACATGAAGGGTCGGGGGTGTTCTTGCACTCTCAAAAAAGCGCCCCCCCTTGGATGAGTTGCATAAACCGCACAATACTTGCAGATTACTTAGTGAATCATCACCACCTAGCACTCTAGGTACTATGTGATCGACTGTTAGCCGCTCTTCCGTGCCACATCGTTGGCAACATCCATCCCGATTGATAACACTCTGTCTTAACTTACGCCATGCAGTTGTACTACCTGTCTTCTTTAGACTACTCATTGCCAACCCTTAGTCTTTAGATGATGTAGTGCCTTGCAGTAATCAGGTTCATCATACTCTGTCCATCCATAACGAGAACCTACATAATGCCAATACATCCAGAATTGCTTAATAGTAGAAGCGTTCTTAAGACTCTCTGTCTTCATCTGATATAGACCATATACACGCTTAGTACCCTTGAGGTTGCCTACAGCTCGATAATCCCATCTTGATTCTCTATAAACAATCTCATGATGGCATAACTCTTGCTTATCAGTTAATTGGTATTTGGCTAAGTCTTTAACGTATCGAATTGCTTGGTTGGACGCCCCTGCTTCAGCAGGCATAGATATCCCAATAGCGATGGCTACCAGGCAAGCTGCGCCTTTCAGGCTTGCCCTGAGCCCTTTGGGGGCTCTAGCCCTGAGAGTACCATGCCAGTCAAGTCTATCCATAAAAGTCCTGTTCAGAGCGGTGTGTCGTTATCGGTTGTCGGTGGAATAGAACCCTGATCCCTTGAATGAGACCCCTACAGAGCTGTAAACCTTGTGCATTGATGATTGGCAATAAGGGCATATTAAATCGTGTGGCTCATTGACTGAGTACCATTGTTCTATTCGAGCATTGGATTCACAGTTCTCGTTATCGCACTCGAACTCATAAGTTGGCATCTGGATCAACCTCACATGTTCTGCATGTTTCGGTGAACGCCCATGCGCCACACATCTTGCATCTCATAGGCTCTAGTTTAGCAAGATCATCGCTGAAATCACCGTAACCTGCTTTAAGCAATAGATCGACCAGGTCGCCCAATCTCATGAATGCAAGGTAGTCCTGTGGACTCTTCTCCCCTTGACCATTCAAGCGAGCAACTACTAGAGGTAGCCCACCAGTTTTAGCAGCTCTTTTAGTTACCTGATCGATCCACGCCTTTGGCTGGAACGCCGATCTAGCTTTAACTTCCATGTCGAACGGGACATGTGTTATATCTTTTCCAGCCCCTCGACCGATATCTGCATGTGGCCACCATTCCGATAGGAACCTAGCGACCACTCGCTCAGTCGAGAATCCTCGATACTTACGGCTTTGTGAGGCCATTGACCGC
>Ga0164293_10006277_pt1 | contig 10123 bp, 9 predicted proteins | sample GEODES118metaG_FD_111487 | JGI IMG/M metagenome (GOLD analysis project Ga0164293, IMG submission 111487) | Eutrophic lake water microbial communities from Lake Mendota, Wisconsin, USA - GEODES118 metaG | ecosystem: Environmental > Aquatic > Freshwater > Lake | place: USA: Lake Mendota, Wisconsin...
ATCAGCCGCGGGATCGGCGACACGGTACGCGTCTCGCTGACCGTTCCCAACGCGCGGAAACCGGAGGAGATCGCGGCGGCCGAGGCGATCCTCGCTGACATCGCCGCGGGGCGGGTGCGGAGCGTGGTCGACTACGGCCTCTCGTCGCTCAACATTATTTCCTGCCCGAGCTGCTCGCGCGTCGAGAACGAGGCCTTCATCGAGCTGGCCCGCGAGGTCAAGGAGATGACCCAGTACGCCAAGAACCACGCGATCACGATCGCCGTCATGGGCTGCCGCGTGAACGGCCCCGGGGAGACCGACGACGCCGACCTCGGTCTGTGGTGTGGGCCGACGCACGTGAATCTCAAGCGGCGATCCGAGGAGCTCGGCGCCTTCCCCTACGACGCGATCCTCCCCAAGCTCAAAGCCGAGCTCGATCGGCTCATCGAGGCCAAGGCCTGACATGCGCTCGCTGCCAATCGTCGATCCCAACTCCACGGCCGTCTGTCCCTCCGATGGCGCCACGGCGCAGTCGTTCGTCATCGAGCCCCCCGACGCCAACTGCCGCGGCACGTTCGCGATGGTCAGCCTCGGGTGCCCGAAGAACCTCGTCGACAGCGAGCGGATGCTCGGACTTCTTCGTCAGGACGGCTGGCAGCTCGTCGCCGAGCCCACGGGTGCCGACCTCGTCGTCGTCAACACCTGCGCCTTCATCGACGCCTCGCGCGAGGAGTCGTATGGGGTCGTGCGCGAGATGCTCGATCTGAAGAAGACGGGTGGGACACGCGGCGTGATCGTCGCCGGCTGCCTTGCCGAGCGGCAGAAGGAATCACTCCTCGACGAGCTTCCCGGCCTCGATGCGGTGATCGGTGTTTTCTCGCGCGACGACGTCGCAAAGACCGCCGAGCGGCTCATCGGCGGCTTGGGCGATCAGCGGAGCCTGTTTCGCCCCGCGCCTGCGGTGCCGCTCGAAGACCGCGGCCGGATGCGCGTCACGCCCCGACACATGGCGTATCTGAAGATCTCCGAGGGCTGCGATCGCACCTGCACGTTCTGCGCGATCCCGAAGATGCGCGGCAAGCACGCCACGAAGCCTCTCGAGGAGGTGATCCGCGAGGCCCGCGAGCTCGCCGCCGACGGCGTCAAGGAGCTCGTCGTCGTCGCCCAGGACACGACCTATTACGGCATCGATCTCTACGGCGAGCCGAGGCTCGTGGAACTCCTCGGCGAGCTCGAGAAGGTCGAGGGCCTCGAGTGGATCCGGCTGATGTATCTCTACCCGGAGCATTTTTCCGATCGGCTCATCGCCACGATCGCCGGCTCGAAAAAAATCGTTCCCTATCTCGACATGCCGCTCCAGCATGCCAGCGACCCGGTCCTCAAGCGGATGCAGCGGCGCGTGTCTCGGAAGCCGACCGAGGAGCTCCTCGGCAAGCTGCGGAAGGCGATCCCGAATCTCGTCCTCCGCACGACCTTCATCACCGGCTTCCCCGGCGAGACGGAGGCGCAGTTCGAGGAGATGGTCGACTTTGCCCGGAAGTGGCGCTTCGAGCGGGTCGGCGTGTTCACGTATTCGCTCGAGCCCGATACTCCGGCGGCGAAGCTCGATGGCCACCTCCCGGAGGAGGTGAAGGCCGCCCGGCGCGACCGGCTGATGGAGGTGCAGCAGGGGATCGCCCACGATCATGCCCGCAAGCAGGTGGGGCGGATCGTGAACTGCATCGTCGACGGTCCGAGTGGCGAGCGCGACGACGTCTGGCTCGCCCGCTCGACGGGTGACGCCCCCGACATCGATTGCCTCGTTTATCTCACGGCCCCCGGCAGCGGTCCCGCGGCGCCTCTCACCGGGAGGATCGTCCCGGTGGAGATCGTCGCGTCGAGCGGCTACGACCTCGCCGGCGTGCCGGCGGAGGAGTGAGGATCATGGCTCCCTCGCCCCCGGCCACCGATCGCGTCTGGACGGTTCCGAATCTCCTCTCCGCGGCGCGGATGGTGCTTTCGGTCGTTTTTTTCGTCCTCGTCGAGCGGCAGGACTTCGCCCCGGCGACGATCCTGTTCCTGATTGCCGCCGGCACCGATTGGATCGACGGGTGGTATGCCCGTCGCTTCAATCAGGTCAGCCGGCTGGGGCGAATCCTCGACCCGCTCGTCGACAAGGTGCTCGTCTGTGGCGCCTTCATCTTCCTTGCCGCCCGGGGGGGGACGTCGATCCTCCCCTGGATGGCGGCGGTGGTCGTCGTCCGGGAACTCGTCGTCACCGCCGTCCGCGCCGAGATGGAGCGGGCGGGCCGCGATTTCTCAGCCGGGATGGCGGGGAAGCTGAAGATGGTTGTGCAGTGCGCCGCGGTGGCGGTGGAACTGGGGCGGCTCGGGTTCCCGGAGTGGTGCTCGGGCATCGACGCCGCGGGGATTGCCCGGGGGCTCGCCTGGGCTGCCGTCGTGCTCACGGCCTACTCGGGGGCGGAGTACGTGGTGAAGGCCTGGCCCGTGATCACCGGCCGCGATGGCACCTCCGGCCCGTCCTGACAACGCTTGGATCGACACCGATGACCGAATCGATCGGGGTGGAGTCCGTGGCGTCGTCCCTGATCCTCGTCGCCGCCACGGCTGCCGAAGGGGAGGTCGGAGCGCTCGCCTGGGCGGGACTGGCCGCGGCGCTCCTCGCGAGCGTGGTCGTCGCAGCGCGGATCTGGCAGCAGGAGTCGGGCGGTGGCGCCGTCGTGCCGGGGAGGGAATGGCCGACGCCCCAATGGAACGGCTCCGAGGTCCTGTTCGTCGCCTGTGGATGGCTGCTCGGGGTGTCGGTCGTCGTCAGTCTCGTGCCCGCCGAAGCGCCCCTCCTCGAGCGGATGGCTGCGCATGCGGCAGGCTCGATCGTGGCCACGTTCGCCGTCATCTGGGCGCTGCGCCGCCACGGGGCTTCCTGGCGCTCGATCGGCTTGTCGAGTGACGACTCCCTGCTCGACTGGCGGCTGGCGATCGGCGGGCTGCTGCTGGTCACGGGGCCGCTCCTCGTGATGTCGTCGGCACTCGACCGGCTCGTGACCTACGAACATCCCGTCATTGACACCCTCCGCGCCGACGGAGGGCCGGCGGCGATCGCCATCGTGTTCATCACCGCCGTGATCGCCGCACCGATCGCCGAGGAGCTCTTTTTCCGTCGCATCCTTCTCGGCTGGATCGACTCGCGTGTGCCGTCGACCGGGGGAAGCGTGGCGATCCTCGCCTCGGCCATGCTCTTCGGGCTGTCGCACTGGGGGCAGGGATTGGCCTGGATCCCCCTGGTGATCCTCGGCATCGCCTTGGGCGAACTCGCCCGTCGCCGTGGCTCGCTCGTCCCGGCGATCCTCCTCCACGCCCTGTTCAACGCCGTCAGTGTCGCGATGCTCGTCGTCCAGATCGCCACCGCGGCCGGGCCTGCCGGGAAGTGAGCCGGCGCGGGTCGGGGGGAAACCGATCTGGCCTGAATCGCCCCCTCCGCGGCACAATCCTCCCCGGCCGGGTCAGCCGCCCGCCTGCCGACCGAGCTCTCTCCGGATTCCTGCCGTGCCCCGCTCCCTCGTCACCCGATTCACCGACCGACTGGCCTACGGGGCCGTCCGTGTGGCGATCTGTGTCGTCCAGGCCCTCCCCCGGCCGGCCTGCGAACGGGGGGCCCGGGCTCTGGCTCGGCTCATCACCCGCTCCGTGCGGATCCGGCGTGCGGTCGTGCGCGACAACCTCCGCATCGCCTTCCCCGACTGGACGGAGGCCCGGACCGACCGGACGATCGAGGCGATGTGGGAACACTTCCTCCTCATGGTCGTGGAGATCGCCCACGCCCAACGGGTGATCCAGAAGACCACCTGGCGCCGCCACCTGCGGATCCACGGCATGGAGTCGATGGTGCGGCTGCTGTGGAGCGACCGGCCGAAGGTCATCCTCTCGGGGCATTACGGCAATTTCGAACTTGCCGCCTACCTGTTCGGCGTGTTCGGCTTCCGGATCTTTTCGGTGGCCCGCGAACTCGACAATCCCCTCCTCGATCGGTTCGTGACCCGGTTCCGTGAATCCCGCGGGCAGCGCATCCTCCCCAAGAAAGGCAGCGCGCCCGACGTCGAACTCGCCCTCCAGGCCAACGGTGCCATCGGCCTGCTCGGCGATCAGGCGGCCGGCCCGAAGGGGGCGTGGGTGGAGTTTTTCGGTCGCCCGGCGAGCGTCCACAAGGCGATCGGGCTGTTTGCCGTCTCTTCGGGGGCGCCGATCATGGTCTGCTCGGCGACCCGTCGCCACGGGCTGTTCGATTACGACCTGCGTCTCGAGGGGACGGCCGATCCGGCGCTCGGTGGGCCCGAGACGGCAGGGCTCAAGGAGGTGTCGCAGTGGTACACCACGCTCCTCGAGACGTCGATCCGCCGCGCCCCGGAGCAGTATTGGTGGGTGCATCGACGATGGCGGGGAGGGCCTGCACAGGCTAAAGTATCGAAGCCCCGCCGCGCCGGGCCCGACTCGGACGTTCAGGCAGCCTGACGACGCACCGCGGCGGCTCACCTGTCGGCCGCGGATGCCGGGCGTTGGGGCCTGCAGGCCAGTCGAGGCCGGTGCTTGAGTGATCGTGGTGGTGGCTGGCCGGGCGCGTCGTGCCGCAGCGGCTCGACCACCGGAACCCTGGGCGGAATGACATGGCGGAGTGGTTGCCGATCGCCGCGGTCAGTGAATGCCCGCCAGGGGAGAGCATCGAGCGAGTCGTCGGGAACCGGATCGTGGCGCTAGCCAACGTGGACGGAGCGTGGCACGCCATCGATGGCCTCTGTCCCCATCAGGGCGGGCCGCTCGGCCGCGGCCGACTGTGCGGTGCCGTGCTCACCTGCCCATGGCACGGCTGGCAGTTCGACCTACCGACCGGAAGGCACCGGATCTCTGCGACCGTCGCGCAAGCCCGGTTCGACGTTCGCCAGTCCGATGATCAGGTCGTGATCCGGGTCGACGGGGGAGCCCCTGTGGAACTCGGTCGGGGCGAAGCGTCCGGGGGGCCGACGGCGTGATCGAGATCCGGGCGTTCCGCAACGAGGATCCCCCCCGGCTCGCCGCCGTCTGGCGGGCCGCCGACCTCGGTCCGGCGGCGATGCAACCGATGACGCCGGCGATGCTCGAGGCGAGTGTCTTCTCCAAACCCTACTTCGATCGCCACGGTCTCGTCGTCGCCATCGATGACGGGCGGATGGTGGGGTTTGCCCAGGCCGGCTTCGGCCCCAACGCCGACCGCTCGGGAGTCGACACGAGCGAAGGCTCGACGCTCCTCGTGGCCGTCGTTCCCCATCCGGAGGCCGAAACGATCGGCGACCGGCTGCTGGCCGCCTCCGAGGCCTACCTCCGCAGCCGCGGGGCCGCCGTTCTGCTCGGGGGCGGATCGGCGGCGATGCGGAGTTTCTATCTCGGCCTCTACGGTGGCTCCGACATGCCCGGCATCCTCGATTCCTCGGCCACGATGCAGGCCGTATTCCGCCGGGCAGGCTACGTCGAACACGATCGGGTGGCCGTTCTCCGCAGGGCACTCGCCGGATTCCGTCCGCCCGTCAATCGCCATCAGCTCGCCATCCGCCGCACGACGCACCTTCGGGTGATCGACGAACCGGCCCGTCGTACGTGGTGGGAGGCGGCCACCACCACCGGCATGGCGCTGCGTCGGTACGAACTGTGCGCCGAGGAAGACCGGCTCATCGGCTCGGCGTCGTTCTGGGACATGCAGCCGCTGGCGAGCGTGTGGGGCGTCGTGGCCGCCGGGCTGCTCGATATCGAAATCGAGGGGGGGAGACGCCGCCAGGGGCTCGCGCATTTCCTGCTCGCCGACGCCCTTCAGGATCTCGCCCGTGAAGGGGTGGCGCTCGTGGAGACGCACGCCTCCCGCTCCAACGTCGCGGCCCTGATGCTGTTCTCGAAGCTCGGCTTCGAGGCCGTCGAGCACGGCACCCTGTTTCGTCGTCCCTGACCGGGCCGGCGATCACTCCGCGGTGGCGCTCGGCGCGGACCGGTGGGCGAGTTCTTCGACGTGGGCCACGAGCGACGCGGCCGATTGGGCCGTGGGCCCTTCGTAATAGGCCAGGCGCGCCGAGAGCGGTGCCGTCCGGCCGTCACGCCGCAGGTCGGCCAGGTAGTCCTGGAGGATGCGGCGACGCTGCGGCGTGGTGTGGAGGAGCCAATGCACCCACGCCCACGATTCGGCGTAATGGTCCTGCGACATCTCGCCTGCCGTGACGAGCGACTCGAGCCGGGGGAGATCGAGGCGCCAGGTCCCCTCGAGGAATCGACCCGAGAGGTGGGCGACGTGCTGTGGGTGGATGCCGTCGCCGCCACGGGGCAGTTCGAAGTGTTCGGCGATCCCTTCGTCGAGCCACAGCGGCACGGTGGGGACGACCGCGTGGACATACCCGTGGGTCGTCTCGTGACGGAGATCCTCGGCGATCCGATCCTGCCACGGGGCGAACACCGCGAGCGTCGTGTCGGTCTCCACGAAGAAGGCGCGACGGACCGGGAAGTTGGGGAAATGACGGGCGGCGAACGAGTCGTAGCGGGCTGTGTCGGCGAAGAGGTAAAGGTGGACAGGCTCGTCGGAGATCGGCAGTCCGAGCTCCTGGGAGACTTCCGTCCGCATCGTCTCGAGGTCGCGGATCAGGCGGTGCTGCTCGGCGAGCCCGAAGTCGGCATGGATCACCAATTGCCCCGCCTTGACGACGTGTCGTTCGGGGAGCCCTTCCTGCCACTGGCTCTGCCGGTTGAAGGCGTTGCCGACCGTCTCCTCGAGGATCGCGGTGTCGAGCGATGGCACGGCGGCGAGATGCCGGCAGCCGATCGCCACCAGCGGCAGCGAGGCCAGGACCACCGCGCTTCGGACGAGAGCCCGTGTGGATCGATGCTTGTGCCGGTGGGAGGCGACGAAGACCATGCACGGCTCGCGTGTGGGGGGGGAGGCGGATTCCTCCCGTGAGATTCCGCGGATGCTAGCGGCGGGGGCGGGGTGGTCCAATCCCAGTGTCGGCCGCGACCTTCGCATCAATCAGGCCCGCGCGAATCCGGGAAAAAACCCGCTTCACACGGCGGCGGCCCGGGGGCTCAGGCCGCGGAGCGTCCCCACGAGTGCCTCGAGTGACACGGGCCTTCCGAGGACCGCCGCCGCACCTGCCTGGAGCGCCGCCCGGCAGCTGTCACCTCGCGGAAACGAATCGAGGATCACGACCGCCACCCCCGGGCGATTGGCGACGAGCAACCGGAGCCATTCGAGGTCCGCCGACTCGAGCCTGCAGGCGTCCCACACCACCAGTCGGCTCGGGGGGGCGAGTTCCGGGCGGCCGATGGATCGCGCCTCGACCGGATGGCCGGCCGCGATGACGAGGTCTGCAAGACCGTCGAGTTCGACGGTCGTCCGCGCCGACAGCGTGACCGGCGGCAAAAGTGTGCGGAAGCGGGGCCGGGGCTGGAAGGCCGGAGCGTCGAGCAGCCTGTCCTCCCGGCGGACGGTGGAGGCCAGCCCGAGGGAACCGGGGAGGCCCGCATCGAGGTCGGCAAACCAGCACGCCAGCCGGCCGGGGGCATCGTGCCAGGGGATCTCCTCGATCCCGGGGAGGGGAGGGCCGCTGCGCCTGCGGCCGTCACCGAGGCTCGTGGCGATGGCGAAGATCGGCGCGAGCGGCCAGCGCCTCCGGATCGCCAGGGCCTGCTCGGCGTTCCAGCGCCCCGGTCGATCGGCCACGAGAAGCACGCAGTCGGGCGCGGAACCGGCGTCGTCGTCCGCGTCATCCGCGCTGCTCGGTCGGATCACCGTGCAGTCGGCGATCCGCTGAATCGATTCCCGAGCGATCGAGAGTTCGTCGCCGTCGACATCCCCGATCCACAGCACGCGACGTGGACTTCCCCGCCGCTGGACCGTGGCGGCTGGCTGACCGGAAAACGATTCGGAGCGCGGCGCGCCGAGACCGGCTTGATCGGCGGCGCTTGCTCCATGCATGCTCGGTGGATCCTCGCAAGCCCGATTTGCGACATCGATCGGGATGACGTTTGCTCTGGAGGACGCTAGCCGATCGACCCGCGGCGCGGCAAGAGAGGGGGACTGAGGAGGGGTGGGCAGGCCTGCAGGCGACCGCGCGGAAGCGGACGAATCGCGGGGTTGACCCAGCCACGGACCCGCGGACAATGCTCCTCGCGCGGCGGTCAAGGACGACCGCAGCAACGCTGCCGCAGACCCGCGGCACAAGCAGGGAGGAGGCCGTCATGGTCGATGGCAAGCGTGGTGATGGGGGACGGGAACTTCGTGGGGGTGGGGCCCAGCGGGAGGGCGGCGCGGTCTCCGCCGGCGTGATCCTCTCGGAGATATTCCCTGCGGCGCGGTTCGTTGCCTGCGACGACATCGTCGCCCGAGGGTGCCACGACACTCCCGAGGCCTGCCGGCCGGGGGACGTGTTCGTCGCGCGGCTCGAGGAGGGGGGGGATGGCCACGAACTCGCGGCACGGGCGATCGCCCGCGGGGTCTCCGGTATCATCGCGGAACGGATCATCCCCACCTTCGGGACGCCGCTGTGCATCGTTCCCGACAGCGCCTGGGCGCAGGCCCGGTTGGCGCACGCGCTCGCGGGCGATCCGGCCCGGCGCATGTCGGTGATCGCCATCACCGGGACGAGCGGCAAGACGACGACGGCGTGGCTCACCGCGTCGGTCCTCGCCGAGGGGGGGATGAGCGTCGGCGTCCTGTCCGATCTCGGCTGCCTCGACGGTGACAGCACCGCGCCGGTGCCGGCCGCCTTCGAGCATCCCGTCGAACTCGCCTCCTGGCTCGGTCGACTCGCCGACAGCGGATGCACGCACGCGGTCGTCGAGGTGTCGAGCACCATGCTCGCCCGACACTGCCTGGCGGGGGTGTCGTGCGATGCGGTGGTGGTCACGAATCTCGGCAGCGCCCACCTCGATCGTCACGGCACCGTCGCGGCCTACCACGAGATCAAGGCGCGGATCCTCGACTCACTCGGGGATGATGGCTGTCTGATCGCCAACCTCGACGATGCAAAAGTCCGGCGGCTCGTCGACCGCCATCGCCGCATCGGCCGGACCGACTCGGCCGATTCGCCGCCCCGTTCGGTGGGGGTGGCGTTGAGGCGCCCGGCCGACCTTACCGCTACCGCAGTGGAGCGCGACCTCGGCGGACAGACGTTCCTGTTGCGTCACGGCGGCGATGCCGCAGCCGTCGGTGTCTCGGTGCCGGTGGCATCGTTCGTCCGTGACGGCCTCCTCGCGGCGGCGGTCGGGATCGGCCAGGGGGTGCCGCTGGAGTTGGTCGCACGGGGCCTGGAGTCGACCGGTGGGGTTCCCGGGAGGCTCGATCGGATCCGCCGGGGCCAGGATGTGCATGTGTTCGTCGATCAGCCGACGAGTGGCCACGCGTTGGCGTCGACCCTCGCGAGCCTCCGCCGACTCACGCCGGGGCGGCTCGTGGTTCTCGCCGAGGAGAAAGCCCTCGGCGGACTCGGCGGCGGGAGACGCTTCGCTGCACGGGTGTCGCGGTGGTGCAACGACTGCCTCGTCGCCCCGGAGGGGGTGCTCGACGCCGCTGCCGGGAGCCGACAGCTGGCGGCCTACGCCCGCATCGATCGGCTCCTGTCGGGACTCGGTTCCCGTGACTGCGTGCTGCTCGTGGGGGCCGACCTCGCATCCCGTCCCGATCCGGGGGATCCCGGGGAGCCACAGATTCCCCTCGCCATGCTCGTCGATGCCTGGCTGGAACTGGCCCATCCGGCCGACTTCAGCGGCCGAAAAAGCCGGGCCGCCTGATGGCGGAACGTGTCATGCCAGGGCCCGCCATGGACGGAAGCCGAGTGCGGGCGTCACAATCGGATCGAGCCGGGCCCGGCGGAACGCAGACGTCCGCCGGGCCGGCGACGACAGTGGTGAAGCGACACCGACGAGGGCGAGGATGAGCGCGAAAGCAGTCAGCGACGATTCCGGCGGCATCGGGGAGGGATCCCCGTTCGATGATCTCGGGATGGCGATCGGCGAGGCCGAGCCACTCTCCCAACACACCTGGTTGGGGATCGGCGGACCGGCACGGTGGTTCTGCGAACCGGTCGACGTGGCGGCCCTCGGCCGTGTCGTGAAGCGATGCCACGAGCGCTCGATC
>Ga0164293_10006278_pt1 | contig 10120 bp, 4 predicted proteins | sample GEODES118metaG_FD_111487 | JGI IMG/M metagenome (GOLD analysis project Ga0164293, IMG submission 111487) | Eutrophic lake water microbial communities from Lake Mendota, Wisconsin, USA - GEODES118 metaG | ecosystem: Environmental > Aquatic > Freshwater > Lake | place: USA: Lake Mendota, Wisconsin...
CTGCGAATGTTTTTTGTCGACCATGCTGCCATGGCAATGTAATCTGTTGCCTCATTATTGAAGGCAAAGATTAGCGCACCTTGTGTCAGCGTTTTTGATTTAGTTCTTGCCATTCTACCTGCCATGCATTCATTTGTTCTTGCCAACGCTCGTGTGCTCGAGCAAATAATTCTGTCACAGTGATCCGCACCGGGGTCTCATACAAGTCTAGTATCACAACATCCTTGTCTTGTGCGCAGGCCAATAGTACAGTCAGCAGTTCTGGACCAGCACGCCACATCCCGCCAGCATGGGCAAAAACCATTTTGGCTTCATATTTCTCTTTAAGCACCCGACGAGCGGCTGCATGATCAAATCGAGCTCGTGCGTGAGCAACTAGGGCATCAGTATTCATAATGCATTATACAGGAAAAACAGGGAAAAGTCTAGGGACTGTTGTCCCTTTTGGTTAGACTGTGGTGGCTGCTACTGTGGGTGTGCCCCATGACGCAGAGAGGTAAGTGGTACTTGGTGGGAAGTATGTCACAATGGTACATGGTGCTGTACCCGGAGTGGCGCCTGAGGCAGCAGTACCACCGGTAATTGGGTCAGTGCCGCCCACAGGTGGTGTGTTGGAGTCACTGGCTGACCACAGTGTGGTAATGGTCAATACAGTGCTGGCTGCATTGAGACTCAAACTGTGTTGTATAAAATTGGCAGTGTATGGAGCCGAATCTGCAAACTGTTTGTACACAATGGTGGCAGCGCCACCGGGTGTGAGATCAAAAAAGCCTGTGGTAGTGGCCAAGGTGTTGGGTGTGCCAGTTCCGCCAACTTTGGTAGTTCCAGTGTACACTGTGCTAGCAATGGTTTGACTGAAAGCGCCGCCAGTGATAAAAATGTCGCCGCACAAGGTGGTGGCCAGATCATTCCATTCGGGATCGCCGGTGAGACCAGTGCTGGATTTGGCCACATCAATTTTGATTCTACCGCCAGCGTTGAAAAAATACCTTGCTGCGTCAGCTGAGGCAAAAGTCACTGTGTTGGTGAATGTGATGGTCCATGCACCGCCGCCAGACGTGCCAGTTTGTGTGGTCTTTGAGTTGGTTCCAGTGTATCCAGTAAATTGTGTGCCATTGGCCACAGCGTTGCCACGATTGTTGTAGCAGTTGGTGATGTCTGTGTTGACTGCTGCTAATATTTGTATCAGATTGGTGGCCACTGGCGCTGATCTTGCAGTGATGGTTGTGCCTTGATGAGCAGCCATTGAAGAAATGGTATTGACTAGACTGGCCCAGTTTGTGGCTGTCACAGTGCCGGCTGCACTCACAGTGGTAAGAGCAGTTTGTCCATAGCCAGCACTGGTGACACCAGTGCCCCAGGTGGCGTTGACATTGGCTCCTGCAGTGGTGTCTGCAAAGCCGTTGTAATCTGTTGCTTGAATCAAGCCGCCTGATGAATATGTCATATGTTGTTTCCTTTTATTTGATAGTCACAATTGCTTCAATTGTGCCTAATTCTTCTAAGTGTTTATTTTCCAAAGATCGACCAATCACATTGAATGCTGTGGCTTCGCCGGGTTTTGCTGCCCTAGCAAAACCATCTCCAGCACTGACCAATCGATCACCTTTGCGCACTGTGCCCACACATTTTACAGGAACTCGTCCGGTCATTGCAACCGGAGGATGAGTGTCATCCTCACCGGCTCCGCCGTTCATAGTATAGGCTGGTCTTGTACTTATAACACCAAACACATTCTCACTTAAATCTTCAGTGCTTCGAGTAATTTCTTTTGTGCCGCCTAGTTCCACAACTGTGCCTGGTTCCAACAGTTCATCGGCTGCAAAACGTTCTGCAACGTCAGCGTAAAGTGCTGTAGTAGCCGTGGCAAACACACGGTTAAAGTAATTTGAACTAGAACCAATGTTACCAATGGCATTGGTTCCAGTTTTTTCAATACCAATTGTGCTGACGTTACCGGCAAAGAAAGCTGTGCCTGACGTGAGTACAGCAACATTGGCTACACCAGCTACAGTAAATGCAATGTTGCCATTGGGCGCATTGATAAAGCCTTCAGAAGTACCATTTTCAATCTTGGTCACACTCACACCTAGACTCAATCCTGTAAGTTGCGATCCGTTGCCAAGTATGAAAGAACCTGCAATATTGGCTGCTGAAGTAATGTTGCCCGTGGCACTGACTTGCCCAGCAGTACGCAAATTGCCTGCTTGAACGTTAGCGGTGGCACTGACAGTGGCAGCTTGCATCAGTGCCACTGTGTTGATATTGCCACCAGTGACGTTGCCTGTGGCTGATACTTGACCAGCTGTGACTAGATTACCGCCTGCGCTATTGCCAGTCACAGTCAATGTGGTGCCAACTGTGGCAGCATTGGCCACAGCAAATGTACCACTGACTCCCAATGCCCTTGCCACATCGTATGTGACACCGCCAACATTGGCTTGAATGATCAAGTTGCCGCCAGAGATATTGCTCTTGATGTTGGCATCTGTGGTAGTGGTGTTGACATTGAATACATTGGCGGCGCCTACAAACAAGCCTGTGTTGTTTTGCACACGCAGTACACCAGTGGTAGCAGTGGCAGTATCGCTGCGCATGAACTGCAGACTGTCAAGGTTGTCAAACAACTGTGCATTGGTAGCTGAGCCAGCAAACACAGCGCCGGCTACACTTGCACTCAGGGTGATACCAGGGAAAATTGTTGGGAAAGCTGTCTGCAAACTGACTTCAGGTGTAAAACTTGCTCCCTCATACACAACACCAACTCTGACATTGTTCACATACAAACTGGTAATAAATCGTGTGGCGCCGACCGAATTCAAAATAGTTTCAGGTATAGCACCTGATGTGCCTTGTGCTGTGGTGAATCCAGGGCCAACCACAATGAATGCTGCACCTGTGTACACTTTCAGTTGTTGATTGGTAGTATCATACCATAGATCGCCAGTGACGTTTGATGCTGGTTGCGAAGCAGATGCTGTGGCAGCTGAAATGGTTTTGAATATGGACCCGTTGTATACTTTCAACAAATTGTTGGTTTTGTCCCACCAAAGTTGTCCTGTTAGCGGTGCTGCAGGAGCTGTGATGTTTGCCCCATTTTCCAACAAGTGAATAAAGTTTTCGTCTAAAAATTCACCGTAGCCAGCGTAGTTTTTGCCCACCAAGATCATTGAACTTGCTGTGTTGATGGTACCGTCAGTTATGGTAGCAAAAACTGTGCCATCGGTTAAATTGATTGTATATGCCATGTCAGTTACCTGTTCTTATTTCCAATATTTATACAGCATTTATATTGCTCAGCGTCTGTATACGCAGGGTGTAATCAATTTGAATCTGACGATTTAAACTTTTTTGTACTGGGTGAAAAATCACGTGGGTGATCAGACGCAAATTATCCACTGCGCCGTTCCAAGTTTTTAACCCTAGTTCGTCAAATACAAATTCGCCATTGAAATTGGTTGAATTGTCAAAGGCCTGTTGTTCCGGTGGTTCGCCATAGTCTAGCAAACAAGTCACAAGAATGTCACTGTAAACATTTCCACTCACGTGCAGTGGGGTCATTCGGTTGTTTTCTGGATCAGTGTCAGCTGCTGAATTGTCGTTGACCACTTTGGAATAGGTTTGATTGTATAGGTCAGCGTTTTGCCCTGTAGTGTTTGGGGGCAAATAGGTGATAACTCCTGTGGGGTCTACTGAACTTCCACCGTTGCCAAAGGCCATTTCATAGATATATCCAACGTTGCGATCGCTCAGTGTCTGAGCCATGGCCAAACTGATGTTTTCATAGTGAATGGCATTCTTTTTTTCCACCAACACTTCGCCAGTTTGGGGATTGTGTATCTTGACAAATCCTTCAATTTTGCACAGTCCGGGCTGAATCATGCTCGTCCCTCCACAATGGTTTTTTGAGTTTTTGGGTCAAAGATTCGAAAATGTGCTTGCACACTGACAGTGCCAGTTTCATTGGGCTGTCGAGCGGTCCCAGTATTGGTCTGAGTATTAGTAGGCTGTGTTGATGATGTATTGGACATGGTCTGTTATTTATGCTGGTTATCTGTCACACAAAAACCTTGCAGCTTGAGTATCAGTTTCTTGCAGTGCAAGACCGTTGCTGGGGTTGCCGTTACCGGGCTCATACCAGCTGACGCCGCGGCGCTGCAATATGGTCACTTCACTGCCGGAAGCTGGGGCTGAATAGATATCATCCACAATGAATTCAATAGCCAGCGGATCAAACAGCGACACTATGTAACGATATTCACTGTTGGCTGTGGTGTTGCTGTAGTTGTACTGTCGTACACCGCCCACATATACTTCAATACTTTCTACGTATACAGTGCTGCTATCGCCAAAATCAACAATATCTATGCTGGGTGCATAAAACACTGTGGTTGTGCCATCGCCCATGCCAGAGTCTTGAACCACATAGTCCTGATAGAGTTGATTTAACAAGTTGCCTTGTCCGATGTCGTATACTACGGATCCTGCTCTATGCGCTGCTGCTGCTGTGCCGGCTGTGCCACGGCGCAGCCCTGAAATGGTGTTGGTTGCAAGATTTATGTTTCTATACATTATTCGCTCACCGTTGATAGTAATGAGGCCAAACACACCATTTACAAGATCTGGCTCTGATAAATTTCGTGCATTGTTTACTACAATTACATTGTCTGTGGCTGAAATAGTTTGGTCAGTATACGTAGTGGTTGACTGAGTCATTCGGTATGTGGCCTGTACACCACGCATGTCTTGAAATACTCTAAACTCCACAGCTTCTGGCACTACAGAGTTGGTGAATTCTGTCACAATCACTGTTTGATTGGGGTCTATGGCACCCTGTGTCAGTATCAAAAACTGTCCTTGAATGGTGTAGTCACTGCCTTCAAACAGTCTGGCTCCATCCAGTGTGACCCACAGTCGGCTGGCATCAACATCGTTGCGCAGCAGATCAAAGTCATTGGTAGGAATACTGCTACCAATTTCGGCATCAAACAAGCCCGGCAATGGTTCAAAAGGATCGTTGATGCTGGGGCTGTCGTAGTCAAGAATGTCATAAGGCTGAACTACAGTTGTGCCTGTTTGTACCGGTCCTGTAAAGGTCAGAGTCAACACACGTTGTTGCACAGTGTCATTCCAGGTTATCACTTGAATCACATCACCTAGATTTAGAACAGATGAAAACTGCAAATCAGCAGTGAATAGTGGTTGATTGGCATCATACACAAACTGGCACACAGCCAAGGTACTCACGGCAATCACAATTACAGCACCACTGGCCGGGGGTGTGGTAAAAATTACCTGTCGACCCGGAGTATTGCTGCCGTCCCAAGGTGTCACACTGTACACACCTGTCTGCACACCAAAACTCTGCTTTTGCAACACAGCATCGACATAGACCTGAATATCAGAATTCTCATCGATTGAGCTTTGCAAGAAACTGGTGCCCATGCGTTGTGGCAGGCCAAAACTGGCTGTGGTACCGTCGCCTAGCCATTCAATACAGCTTGGGCCTAGTACTCGAACACCATTGACCATTACAATCATATTGGCAGCGTTGTTCAAAATTGGGGCATCTGCTAGTGTGACGCCACCATTATCTATGATGTTTTGATCTACCACAAACGTTTGAGACACTGGTGTGCTCCAGCTTTGATATGTGCTTGGTTGAAATTTGGCTGTGAGTTGACCAGTCCAGTCGGCTTGATCATCTATCAATGCCAGTTCTGTCACACCGTCTTCGGTAATGGTTATGGCATTGATAGAATCACTTACTATGGAAAGCACTTGATACACTGTGTTGGTCAGTACTCCGCCCAGACTAGAACCAGAGAATGACACAGGTTGTCCCACATACAGCGGTGAGGTTGATCCTTGCAAGACAATGGCATTGCCCAGTGCTAGAGTATCAGTCACTATAATTGACACAGCATTGCCCAGTATCAACAAGGACAACAAATCATTGGCAGTTACCGTGGCAGTCACTGTGAGTTGGCTGCGGCGTGACGGCACAAAAGGCAACCAGTAATTGGTATTGGTCAATTGAATACCAGCTGGCACAGCTTGCACTGCACGATAGTAGGTGCCCTGTGGTGCACCAATCATGCTGCCTGAGGCTGTGGTCAGGGTCACTGCCGTAGCGGACCCGGCCACTGCGGCTAGTGTAAACGACACACCATTCAGTATGGTCTGCACATAATACAGTTGTCCAGCCACGATGCTGCCAAACACTGAACCTGAAAACTGTATGGGTTGACCTGTTGTGAGCGCACTGGTAGTGTTACAGGTCACAGCATTGCTGCCACTGGCAGTGCTGGTCACGGTGATTTCAGCATTGTTTAGCACAATGTCTATAGCGTCATAGGCGTTGAGATTGCTGTAAGTCTCACTTTCTGTGTAGGGCTCAACTGTTGGCAGTGCAACCTTGGCACCGTTAATCCATAGATCTGCACTGACAATTTCAGCATAGCCCACTGGCACTGTAATTTTGTTGCCGTCAGCCAGCACTTCAGTACCAGTATAGGTTTGTCTAAACAGCTGACTGCCACCGCCAATTTCGTACACATCTATGTTGATGATTTCATCCGTGGCAACATTGTTTAGTATTTCTACTGTTTGTTCGACCCAATCAACAAAATAATCTGGACCCTCAACCAACACGCTACCTGTGGTCAAGTTGCTGACCACAATTGTGAACGGTGTTTCCACCACATTACGCCAGCTGTAAACAAGTGTCACACCTGGTCGAAACGTGTAGCGAATTGTGCCAATTTGGAATCCGTGCCCGTCACTTTGCCAGTCCGAACCTGGTCTGGTATATACCCGTAGATCCAGTGTGTCATATTCTGATCCGTTAATCAGTTCTTCTGGAGCGTGACCTTCATATGGTCCAATGAATTCGCCACCATCTACATTGATATCAGAGAATCTTGTGCCCAGGTAAATGTCTGCAAATTCACTTTGATAGTTGGCATCAAGAGTTTGGGTGCCGGTAAAGTATTCTCCCCAGACTTGAACTCCTGGGTAGTCAACTCCGTCCACTAACAACGGCAATTCCAGTCCGGGTGAATTGGCACCAGGCACATACAAGCCCATGGTTCTATCAACCCCAGTTAGACCAGTGGCCTGACTGGCTCCAGGATAAGTGTAGGTGGCAGCGTCAACCAGCTGCCAGTTTTCAAGATCGAACGTGGGACCTACCACTGCTGAACTGCCATCTGAATTGAGTGCTGACCATACTCTGTCCAGATGTCGTACTAGGGTGCCGTTTTCATAGGTGCCCGAACTGCTCCAGGTCTGTATCACAGTTTGATACTGGAATCTGTCATATCTAATTACAGTGCGGAACTCACGTACTACATCATTGGTCATTCTAGCATAGGCTACTGAGCCAGAGCCATTGCCGCCTACAAATGATATTGCCGGCGTTGATCGATATCCCACACCATTCACAGTGACATTCACAGCTGCCACTTGACCTAAACTGTTCAACACTGCTGTGGCCTGTGCTGGCACTGTGGGTGCAGGATCATTCGCATTGGCAACAATTACCACATCAGGTGGTTCAGTGTATCCGCTGCCAGGTTCAATCAATGCAATTGAATCCAGGCTCAGCAGATAATTGTTGAACCACTGGCTGTAGGGCCATGAGCTCCACACTGTGCTGTTAGCTGGTAGGTTGCTAAGATTGTTGGTTTCAGTGTTGAGAGCTGTGCCAGCTTCATAGGGCAGCAGCACTGGACTGGTAAATTGCGGCACTTGCAAACTGGTGTTGAAGTAGGCCGGCAAATCAAAGTCTGTAATGTCGCCAAACCACTGATCAAAGCCGTTGTATCTCAAATTGAATTCACGTACCTGTACATGATAAGGTTTGACTTCGTTGATGTAGTCCAACACAAACTCTTGATTGTCTCGTCTGAAGTTTTGAAACGGCACTAGATTACGAATTCTGTGTTCCACGTCAATCAAACTGGTTTTGATCAACCACTCTGGCGCGGCAGATTCACTGAGCACAAAATTAAATACTCCAGTCAACAAACGATTGCGTTCAATTAATAAGTCGTCCACAAATAGTTCTTCGTTGATGGCCTGAATGATTTTTCTTGTTTCAATAACAGGTTCCTGATCAAAATACTGAGCGTCAAAAACTTCAAGGTCAAAACCATAGCGACCCAGAGCATAGTCCCACAATTCTTGAGCAAACGCAATGGTACCGTCTTGCAAGCCCACACGGTCAAATCCTGTGACTGTGCGCAGATAGATTTCAAATTTGCCGGCACTGTTGGCAGTGACTCGCACACTGCTGCCCACCGGCACATCCAATGTGGACAACCCAGCGGTATTGGGTACTTCTACCAAGATCTGACTACTGGTATTGTATCCTGGCAAATACCAGTTGACGTAGTTCCAGTATTGTCGAGTGTCAAAATTTTGCACACGAGTCAACGTTAACGATCTTACTACATTTGGCGCGGTACCCGACTGTATCACTGTGTAAATGGTCCACAAGCCACGATTGGTGCTATCACTTTCTACCAGATAGGCATAGCCCACTGGCACAGTATTGATGTTTTGGAAACCCAAAATTTCCAAGTTGGCCACACGCTTGTTCCACAGGCCTGAGCCTGCACTGGGTTCAGGATCTACACTGTTGAGCAACACAAATTGACGATCTTCAGCAATGGGATAGCGAGCCAGTATGGTATTGGCCTTGGTCAAGTAATTGCGCAGGGCTGCAAATCTGTCCGCAAACATGCTTTGTCTGGGTCTAAATTGTACACCGTAGCGTTCAGCTGGTCCTAGATTAACATCAGGCACTAGATTGCCATTGGTGTCAACTCCGCAGAAACTGTCTTGCAGTTTGCGATACAAGTTGTCGTTAATAAATGCATCTTCGCGATCTTGTGCTACTAGTTCATATTCCACATGCACATTATCGTTGGTCAACTGTTTGTCAAACTCAATGCTGAGTATAGTATCTTGTGCTTGAATGTAATCAGTAGCATTGTACAGTGCAACAGTACTGGCATTCAATGCTGCCAAATAGGCAATACCTGATGCACGAGGATTTTCAATGTAGTTAGCCACTGTGCTAATGGGCAGTGTTTTGCCTTTTTGTGTGGCAGTGACAGTGATGCCTTGCACCCAGAAGTAGTATTCTGTGACAAAAATACCAGCTGTAGTCAGCACAGTGTTGACCACATAGCTCAGCGTGTTCAACGGTACACCAGGTCCAGTGTAAGTGGCAGGAGGAGTGGCGCTCACTGTCCATTGATACACATTCACTGAACTGCCCGGGAAAGTCTGTCCCCATCGTCGGCTGGCATACACAATGTTGTCTTGATTGGGATCAATAAATCTCACTGTGCTGGTATTCCACCACGTTTCGCCAACTTGGCTCTGCCCCCAGGTTGTGCCGCGGATGCCAACTGGACCCACGTTATAACTGGCAGGATCTACGGCTCCAATGTAGTCCAAGTTCTGTCTGGCCGCACCAAGAATCTTGCCTTGCAGTGGATCAAAAAAGTCAAAATATTGTGCAACTGCACTGGTAATTCTGTCGTAAGCATACACACTGTTCAACAGTCTCACATCAACTACTGGTTTTTGTTCTCGCAACACAGTCCACGCAGGTGTATTAGTTTCATTGACGCTGACAAAAACTGTGCCATAATTTGCGGTCAATGTGCTGTCTTCCACATCGTTGCCCGGCGCAGATGACAGCACCAGGCCGCTGGTGTAGTTCACAGCAGTGCCATACTGATCAAATGATGCCACAGCTGGGTTGGAAATCTGTTGTCCAAACACAAACTTGTCAGGATTCAAGATGGAACTGTTGGCACTGGCCAACAAATCATATGTGTACACAGCACCACTCTGTACAGTTTCATCAAAGAAATCTGTAGCATCTTCATCAAATACAGTGGTCGAAAGATCAAACACTGTGATCAAATACAAGGTGCCACGTGGTGCACCCACAACCAAGGCCACAGCACTGTCGTCAATGCTGAGACTAGCGCCAAACCCGGCGTATGCCACAGGATAAGGACTCACAATAGTCTGAGTAAATCTATAAGTGGTAAAGTCAATGTCGGCAAAAGCTGTGCCTACACTGCCGGGCAGTACA
>Ga0164293_10006279_pt1 | contig 10120 bp, 11 predicted proteins | sample GEODES118metaG_FD_111487 | JGI IMG/M metagenome (GOLD analysis project Ga0164293, IMG submission 111487) | Eutrophic lake water microbial communities from Lake Mendota, Wisconsin, USA - GEODES118 metaG | ecosystem: Environmental > Aquatic > Freshwater > Lake | place: USA: Lake Mendota...
CAAACACTAAAATCATTCAGCAAGACTGAAATTCAAAAGAGAACTGAGATTCTTACGCAGTTTGGGTATGTAGAAAATGGCATCCTTACATCGAAAGGTATTCTTGCTGCCGAAATCCACGAAGGACATCCCCTTTTGATGTCAGAACTTTACACTTCAAATATTTTAGCAACACAGGATGCTTGCACGATTACTCAAATTCTATCTTGCTTTCTCGAGAAGCCGCATACAGAAGAGTATATTCCCACAAGCAAGATTACAGATCAACTCCGCACGTATTCATCCAAAATTAATACGGCTGATGGAAACTTATGCGACCCACAATACTGGGAATTGACAGAATACTGGATGGAAGTCGTAGCAGAATGGATGAATGGAAATGATTACGTCTGCGATGTCATGGGACTTGAACCTGGTAACTTTGTTCGTGCTATGTTGAAACTTGCAAATATTATCGATGAATGGGTGAATATGGCAACTATCCAAAAAGATGTTGAAATGATTGAAAAGATGAAAGATGTAAAAAACAAAATCGTGCGTGGATTTGTTATCCCAGATAGCCTGTATCTTCGAATCTAAACACCATTCTACGCTTCCATGTTGTCTGATTCAAATCAAGAGAGTATTTCAAAACTCCCGATGTTCCTGGAGTGTATACATTTTTACAAGTGACCATTCTTTTCCAATCAGGAACCCATATGCGATGATCATTTACCACAATTCCGTCTACAGATTTTGAATCATTCGAAAACAACGATTGCAGGAAGAAAGCATCCCGGTGATATTTTTTGGCTCTTTTTGACAGATTATTAAGTTGATCGCTTGAAACAATCCAATCTGAATTCCATCGGTCTGTTAAAATCAACTGATTCAGGATATCTGCGTATCGACGAATAGGAGACGTTGCGTGGCAGTAGTTATCTGCATTTAACCCCCAGTGTCGTTTATCGCATTGGTCGACTGCCCAAACATACTCTGCAGATTTGTAAGCCAGAAATCGAGCCTCACTTCCTAAAATTGTTTTGTATAATTCGAGTTTATCATGATCTGGCTCTCCGTGGATTCGCATAAGACCATTTCTTTTTTGAGCCAATACCTTTGCCGCTTCACAATTATAGAACAACATCAACTGTTCAATCCATTCGTGAGAATCTATAATTCTCCGCTTTGCAAGATAAGACCCAATAGTATCCAAGATCTTTGAGTATTCTGTCTTATAAATACTTTCATAAGTGAATGTTAGGTTGTTAATAATTGTTGTTCTTTGAAATGATATGTCTTCTATTTGAGTTCCGGTCCATTTGAACTTAAGCGAAACTCCGAGTCTTTTAACTCCCGGAAGAAGTGAACATTCTGATTCAATCGGCAATAGTGGGCCAACTGCTTTTCCATCATCGTAAATAGTCTGCCCGATTTGAGAGGCAGTTTTAATGAATGGATGTTGTGGGTTTGCGACAAACCATGCGCCTACATCTGCGATTGTAATATAAAAGAAGCCGTCATCTCCAATCGTAAACACATCGTCGATGTCCCGACACCCTATAGGATCAACGTTGAATGTTAATCCTTTTAGGAGAGGAATATCGTCACTCGGAGTTGTAATATCAAACTTCTTCCACGGTGTCGAATAGTATTGATTTAGAAGAGCTTCCTTTTCTGCAAACATGTCACCGCATTTTCCAATAATAGAAACCAAGTTAGCTCGTGTAAGTTTTTTAGGTGGTGGAAGTGAATCTACATCTACCATCGCAAGAACGTTGCTAGATGTATCTTTATGAGTGCTTCCTACGATATATAATCCAGCCGATGTGTCCAACGGCCTGAATAAATACAGAGGCGTGTTTCTTGACGTCATTCCATACTTGGTTCTTGAATTCAATTCTAGTATACCTGGAATCTTCATTTTATTTGATATTGTTAATTTAAGACCACTAAAGTCCATTTTTAACGTGTATGCTCCATAACCCACAGTCCTTGCAAAAAGCAGTCTGCTAAATCGTCTTTCTTAGGATGCTTCATCATATACGTCTTCCACTTATCTGTAGGGACAAGCTCATTTGCGTGAATGATGCCTGTAGATTTACGACCTTTATATGTCTTAGTAGAATCTTCGAGCGTAATGACATTTGTTAGTTTGTGAACTGCAGAAACACCTTTGCATTTGAATCCTTGACAAACATACCACATGTGCAGCATGGCTTGAACACAAAGCATTCTCTTATCTGGCTGTTGCTCAAAAGCAATTAAATCTGCGTCTTTCCATAAGTCTTTACGTGATTCTAAGCATTGTGCAATAGGGTCTGCTAAATCAACAACTGAACACTGTTTTGCAGATTTCACACAGCGTTTCCAAACATTCGCAGAATAATGAATGTATAGTCTTTCAACAAGCTCTTTCTTAGTCTTGCCTTCAATATTCAGCGCGCCTGCCTCTACTTTCAAAACTGACAACTCTTTCTTGTTGATAGATGTCTTGGTTATTGGCTTTGAACCTTTCGGACAGTGTGTCTTACACGCATACGCAGACTCATCTTGTTTCATATAATTTGCGGGTTTCTTACATTTGAAGCATTTTGGGCTATCATGTCCGGCCGATTCTGCCATCACATCGATCAAATCCCAATGTATAATTTTTACGTTAGAACGAGTTGTTCCTTCCATAACACAAAACGCCAAATTGCGTAGCCCTACGTCAAATGATACGAGCTTCATTATGTATTGCGGTCTTTCAATGTGAAAACTACGCGGTCGCCTTCAGGAGCTGAATGAGCACAGACTTGGCGTCGCGCTTTCCAAATGGAATTCCCTTACGAGTTAGTAGATCACGGAGCTGGGCAACTGTATTTGACTGAATATCATCTACATCAACCGGCGGCTCATCATGTTTTGTTGGCGGAGGACCTTCAACGTGTTCTACAGACATGCGATCGTCTTCTTCAGGAGTTACGCTAGCGTCATCTGGTGTGGCTTCAGCCTCGGGTTCCACTTCGGCTTCGGGCTCAGGCTCGGGTTCGGGTTCGGCCTCGACCTGATGAATTTGACTGGCAACAACAGAGGCAAGAGACTGTAGATGCTGGAGCATGCGAGTCTGCTGCCAGTATAGATAACCAACCATCCCCGAAAGAACAAAAATCATAGATGCAAGAACGACGATAGTGACATAGGTGAGCTCCATTTGCTACTTTATATGGAAGAAACAAGGATTCTTTAAACGAGTCAAATCTACACGTATAATCTACAAAAGATATAACAGAATGACTGGCGGATTAATGCAACTTGTCGGAAAAGGAGCCCAGGATCAATTAGTAACTGGCAATCCATCATTCACCCACTTTCGATCAGTTTATAAGCGGCATACTGATTTTGCAATGGAACACTTCGAGTTGTATTTCAAAACAACTAATTTAAACTTGCCTCCGTCTGGCAGTTTGACACTTAGAACAAAAGTTGAAAGATATGCCCAATTAGTTCACGATTGTTATTTAACTCTAAGTCTTCCAAATATTTATTCACCAGTTGCTCCAGTCAATCGAACTACATACCCCAGCTTGCCGTATCTTTCACCAAGTTCAAATGCAATTGGGTATGAGTTCCAATGGATTCGCAATATTGGTTACAACATGATCAAGCATGTTTCTGTGTTAATCAACGGTCAGGAAATCGTTCGTCATAGTGGCGAATGGATGAAACTACATGCTGCTACGAAGTTTGATGCAAACAAGAAGGCTATTCTAGATCAGATGGTTGGCAATGTTGCTGAACTATACGATCCTGCGAATGCATTTGATCGAATGAACCAATATCCGCATTCTATTTCTAGAACGAATACTGTTCCCGAGCCTTCTATTGCAGGGCGGACGTTGACAATTCCTCTCCATTTTTGGTTTTGTGAATCAGTTGGTCTAGCTCTGCCTCTAATTGCGCTCCAGCATTCTGAAGTTGAGATCGTAGTAGAACTTCGAAACATATACGAGCTGTTCACTGTCCTGGATATTCTACCTACTTCTTCAACATTCGGAACGCGAATCGCACCAGATTCATCTAAATCCGAATACTCTATGCCTCATTTTCTGTCACCTCCATTACCAGACCCAACTCGGCAAATCAATAGTTCTCTTTTCACTTGGAAGCTAAATCCATTCATTGAAGCTAATTATATTTTTGTTTCTGATGCCGAACTTATTCATATTGCAAAAACTGACCATTCGTTTAAGATTACTCAAATTGACCTGAAAGAGACTCATGGTCAATACGGCGCATCAAATGACTTGGAACTTACTACACGAAATTTGTGTACTCGCCTTGTATGGCTTGCTCAAAGAAGTGACCGGGCATTATTAAATGATTACGATAACTATACTAACTGGGCAGACCCTTCGAAGCCACCTCTTGATAGCACGGGTATGTTATACATGACTCCATGGTATTCTTCCGGAGATTCAGAGGCGACCAATATTACACAGCGCGATATATTGCTTGAGTCTAATGTGATATTGGATGGAAAGGACAGATTTTCTCCCAAACCAACTGACTTCTTTTCAAAGTTACAAAACTTTAGACATCATACTGGCCGCACCACAGACCTTCCTGGAATATACACATACTCCTTTGCGCTTGAACATAATTCTGACCAGCCTTCGGGGCATATTAATGGATCTATGTTTAACAAAACCATTTTAAGAAATACCTATGTGCAGCCTCCCCTCTCAGCATCCCCAAGCACAATGGGAACGGTCGTATGTGTTTTGAGGTCTACTGCAGGATCGCCAAACCCAACTATTGTAAATCCAGATGCAGTTGGAATTAATGGAAAAAAGCTATATTCTCCTGATGAGCTTGTTACAGTTGTCCGCAAGTCGGACGCTCAGACATTACAGTATAGCTACAATGTTCGTGCGTATGTAGAATCATACAATTTCCTGCGAGTTTTGGGAGGAATCGCAAATGTCGTGTTCTCATCATAATAAGAATGAGCACTGGAATTTCTATTTCTAAAGCATCGTATGGTGTCGGTAGTCAAACAATAGATGTAACTACAGCTGTATCATCGCATATTCAAGATGGAAAGATGAACTTTACAGTAACTCCTGCAGCTTTGAATGCAGAAGATCCTTCTCCTGGCCAAACAAAAACTTTAAGCATTACATATTCCATTAACGGTGGGTCATCTAATACTATGAGCGTTACTGATGGGAACTTAGTAAGTTTAAATGCTCCTCCTGCCCAATTAGCGACTGGTTTGGAAATCCAGAAAGCAGAGTATGGTTACACTGGAAATTTTACTGACGTAACAGATGCCGTTCAAGCGTATGTTTCAAATGGATCAATTGATGTTGTTGTTGGCTTTAAGGCTATGGGAATCCCAGATCCGAATCCTGCTAAGCAAAAAACATTGACGGTCGATTACAGCATTAATGGTGCTAGAAATTCTGCAAACGTTGTTGATGGAAAACACTTTAAGGTGTCGGCTCCTTCGGTAGTCTCACCCGACAATAAGACCCCATCACAGCACGTTATGTCTGCAATAAATATTCTATTCAAAAATACGGCTTATTTCATAGGTGTATATCTTCAAACACTTTCTGTATTTTCTGCTTACGATTTCGGAGAGACGTTTATATCGCCAATTTTATGGGGAGGAATTGCATTTTTTATTCCATTCTTTTCATTCTGGGCTTTACCAATCATGGTATTTTGGATCAGACTGTTTAGCTCATCCGATATCGTTTAGATACACGTAACTCATAATACAGAATGGAAATTGAACTAAGACTGTCGCATTCATATTATGATGTCCAATATCGCGACGATACAGTAGCTGCGTGGCAGACCTTTTGGAAAAAGATCCTATACATGGCGTATTTCAGAGATGAAGTTCGTCACGAGCTTGTTGCACTTCCGAGCAGAGATGATGATCTGGCGTATTACTCCAAAAAGCTTCCTTCGAATCATCGAGAAATTACGTTTGATTATTCGTGGTCGCAGTTTTCTCGAACTCACAAAGATAATATTCGGTTTGTGCCAGAACTAGAGGAGATTTATGTTCCCAAAGAATTGTTCGATTGCCTCGGAGCTCGAAGCCTGTTCGACCATGCCTTTCCAAATTGCAAGATCACTTATTGGGATTAAAAGAAAAACTCTTTTATTTGTTTTTTAATTTAGGGTTCAACGTTTATTTATTTACATATCCAAAGACTTGAACTTACCGATACCGAAGAAGCCCGCGAATACGTCTCCGTCGTCGCGAACTTCATAGACCCGACTGGTCTTCTCACCTACGATATACTTCTTGCCATCGAAATCGATCGGATCACTGAAATCCTCATCTTCGTCTTCTAGCGGACCTGTGACCATTCGACCGTTGTCAGCGTCCCAGAAGTGTCCCGTAGTCTCGACAGCAGTTAGAACGCTGATAGACTTGAGATCAGAGACAGGGAGTTGGTGGATGGTTGACTCCTCCTTATCGTCTTCTGGTTCAGGAGCCTTGATCTTTGCAAAGGCGCGCATGTGATCTGCTAGGCTATCCTTTCGGAAATCATCCTCTGTTAGCTCATCGACATACTTGACAAACTCCTTCTTGAGCTTGTCAGTCATCTCAAGACCAACTCCATCGAGACTAGTCTTTAGCTGACCGGACAGAGTGGGAGACATGCGAGGGATGCGCTTCTTAGGCTTATCGTCGCTGTCGGCCTTCTTCTCGACCTTAGGCTTCTCCTCTGCCTTCTTCTCGACCTTTGGCTTCTCTTCGACCTTTGGCTTCTCCTCTGCCTTCTTCTCAGACTTCGGCTTCTCCTCAGTCTTCTTCTCGACCTTAGACTCAGCAGCCTCTAGCTTATCCAGCTTCTTACGCTCCTTCTCGAGCTTCTCAATATGCTTTGACTTTGCATCCGCATCCTTGAACTTGTCAGCGTTAAGCTTCTTTGTCCAAAGACTCACATTGTGACGCGTTTTCTCTAGGGGACTCTTCTTCTCCTTCTCCTCGGTCTTCTTCTCCTCCTTCTCGCTGGTCAGAAACCCAGCTAGGTGATTGACTTCCGTCTCATCCTGAATGAATTCGAATGCCTTGTCTGCATCGAACCCATAATTGTCTGCCAGGCACTCAACCAGCGCATAGAGCTTATTCTCGATCTGCTTGTTGGTAGTTGACATTTTGATTATCTTGTTGATAGCCTTGGATTGGAGATCATAGAATCCGTTTTCAAGGAAGATCGCCCAAACAACCATCTTCCGATTCGGTTCATAGTTATATACCGTCTCCTTTGCAGCCTAGCATAATGGGTGTAGTAATTTTCAACTTTGTTCAGCGCTTCAATGCCAGGATAGACAGTCTCCAGGCAAATTTTATTATGAATGATATGAATCGCCGGAAGCCGAATGATATTATCGCGATCTATATCGTATTTTGAGCTATTGAAAGGGCGAGCCTTATATTTAATACCATGCTCTTCACAGAACTCTCGCAACATAGCATAGTCTAGTTCCTGATCATATATGAAACATATTTGGAAGGTCATTTTAGTGCAACCTACAGGCATAAAACAAAAAGATCCATTTTTTAGTTTTTGTTTTAGTTTTTGTTTGTATTTTTAGTCCTTGATGAAGTGGACGGTAATAGTATCGTCGTCCTCGCCGTAGTAGATAAGCTCATTATCACGAGCAGCATTTAAACTGCGAATCAGAACTGCCCGATTCTCCTTGTCCATAAAAGCTGTCGTGTATACGCCATCTCCCTCGGAGGCCAGCACACCGAGACCACGCGGGCGGAAAGCATCAAACAGCTCATCCTGCGTCGTAAACTCCACAGTGTAAATGAACTCGCGCAGGTCGGCCTTATTACGGTGGTCATACATACACCCGCCATCTGCAGGGCACTTATTAGACAGCGGATCATACTTCAGCGAGCGGCAAGGGCGGTCCTTGCAGCCTGAAGCCTGCCACTGGTCGTGGTGCTTGCACCGCTCATGGCGGAACTTGCAGTTCTCCCACGGACACGAGTTACCGCGCTTGCACCAAGGCATAGGGCGGGTCCACTTGCGAGGCTCTGGCACCGGCACAGGCGCCTCCTTCTTCTCCTCGGGGATAGTTGACTTCACCTCGACGGAAACGGTTACGCTTCTGCCGTCGAGGAGATAATCGCCCCACGCGATGTTGTCGGGTAGTGTAAAATTAATTGATGTCATCTTGCTTGTTATTGATATACTCTATCATGGCGCCATTCAATCCGTTTTCACGCGTTGGTTCATTCTATTTATCATTTGGAGTTGTAACAAATGACCGATACAGAATTCGCCAAGACTCATCTTCGCGAGCATCTTAGTAGTTTATTAATTGATCCAGTCTCTGACGGATTTTGGAGCATTTACAGTTCATCCAAAGAACTATGTGAGCGCAACGGCCAGCTTGATCAAATTTTGAGAACTTTTCAGAATATGCTCACACGAATTCCAGAGTGGACAGATGCGACGCTGTCTACGGAAGTAGACCGTATTGTTAAGGTCTCTAAGTGCACATATATTGACGATCTTCTAATGGGAGTTTTCATTGCGTATATGAAATCGTTTGCGTCACTACATTACAGAGGATCGTCATCTGAAATCAAGATTGAGTTTGAACGCCCGAATCTTACAAAGTTCTTACACGAACTCTATAAGCACTCTGCGCGCAAGCTTTGGCAGGTCGCTTACTTATTTAAAACTGTAGGCATATCAGCAGAGCAGCAGGCCCGTAATCGCCAGGAAATTTCTAAAATTATTTCAGAATGCATGGAACAGGTCATCCGCGGGTTTCTTCCATGGGAAGCTATTGCGAAGAAGTATTTCACTCAAGATCAGGTCGAGACCTCTATTATTGAATCCGAGAGCGAAGAGGAAGAGGAAGAAGAAGAGAAGCCGAAGCCTAAACTTACTTTCTCTGATGAAGTTGAAACATTAGAGTTCCAAAATTTAGACGAAGAGCAGGCTGTAGAGATTCCAGAAGATCCAATGAAAGAACTAGAATCAAAAGTTGGAGAGACTCTCGTTTTAAATCTGTAAAATTTCACTCGTTTTGCGAATAAGAAATGATGATTGTTATTGCATCTGTTGCTGTCGCGCTTGTTGCATTCATAATTTATGCACTCGAACGAAAGTCAAAGGGAGAAGCTATTTCATGGGAACACGCTGCTAAGTTAAGTTTATTTGGCGGACTTCTTACATCTGGAGTTGTATTTGCGACAACTGCAGAAGGTGTTCCTGAAATGGTTACTAACAATATTGCGGCCGTTATACCGGACATGCAGGATATGTTTGTCGGGACTCCTACTTTCTAAATATCAATTGAACAAACATTCTCGCCTAGCGGCACATTCGTAAATCCATACAAGGACTTCAACTGAAGTATCTCTTTGCGTGGGATAGCATCTTTGCAAAAACGGGCGATTGCCTTATATAAGTGAAATCCATGATACCGTTCATGCGATGCCTCGTTTTTCCCAAATAAAACTGATTTGCCATCTCCAGTTCCCATCCATCGAACAAACATTTGAAAGACTACATTCTCAGTATAATCCTTGCAATCAGGGCCTTCTGGAAATAAATCCCAAAATAAAGAGGTTGCAAGACGGGCTAGATCGAATGAAGGATTTGGTTTTACAGAAGGATACTTCGACACATAAAATGGTTCAGAATTATACTGTCCTCCTGCTTCTTCATTTGCAGAAAAATGATCGCTCATAAATAGCTTTGGTTCTTTCATTCCGCTGAGACGAACTGAACCAATACTTCTCTCGAAATCAATAATCTTAATTAAGAATCCGTGCGTTGGAACACGATACACTGTTCCAGAACAGTTGTAATATAAATATTCTTTATCTGTTGGAACATACATCACATTATTTGCATGCAAATCATTATGAGTGAACGCAAAATTACGCTGAGCAAATGCAAGCGCAAAAATTACTTGAGCCATCCACGCTGTATGTTTTTCTGATTCAGGATGATCGACCATTAACTTGTATAAAGTTCCAGCACACTGTTCCATTACAGTAATTTGAACAGGCACATTAGAAAACGATGCCCATGCAAAAGATACATCATCAGTTGTATCATCTTCTAGATCTGTATCGTCGTCCTCCTCGCAGGCA
>Ga0164293_10006280_pt1 | contig 10117 bp, 11 predicted proteins | sample GEODES118metaG_FD_111487 | JGI IMG/M metagenome (GOLD analysis project Ga0164293, IMG submission 111487) | Eutrophic lake water microbial communities from Lake Mendota, Wisconsin, USA - GEODES118 metaG | ecosystem: Environmental > Aquatic > Freshwater > Lake | place: USA: Lake Mendota...
AGACTGGCTTGCCATCGCTTTGTCGAGCCCTCCCGCACCGCCACCCGGTCCTGTTGCGGCCTTTGCTCTGAGTTTTTCCGTTTGCTCCGTCAGCCTGCCGATTTCCTTAATTTGCTCTTCGTCGTAACCGGCTCGGGACAGCTTTCTCATCTCGATTTGTGCTGTCGTCGCGGCTCCTGTCAGCAAATCGATCTGATCTTTCATGTCGGTGATTTTATTTGCACCCTGCGTGAAAAGTTGATCAGTTTTTTGCTGCTGCCTTTGTGCGGCCTCAAGTGCCACAGTCTGGTCATGCAATGCGAGCAATGCCACCACCTCATCGTCGGTCGCGTCCATCGCCATGATTGCGGCTCGTGCGTAGGCTTCCTGCCCCATTTGCAGTTTTATTAGGCTTTGCTGTGCGGCATCATAAGATTTGGCTGCATCAGACTGCTTGACCTCTTCAGGCTTTGCCTCGCCTGCCATGAGTGTCGTTCGCTGGTTTTCCAGAGCCTGCGTGACGTTGCTGATATATTTGAGATATTCTTTTGATTTCTGAACATCCTTGTCCATAAATCCCTGCTTGACCCTGAGCGATTGCAATTCGGCGTCGATTCCCGCCACGGTCTGAATCGATCCGATGCGAGCCTTATCGACGGCCAGTTGCCTGCCTCGCGATGCGGCTTCCTCGGCGGTTGCTATGGCTTTGATTGCGTTTGTTTGTATGGCCTGCGCCTCGTCTCGTAGCTTGGATTGCTCGATCAGCTTGTTGAGCTCGCGGCCTTCCTCGATGTATCGCTGCGAGTTGAACATGCCATCGCCCAACGGTGACATACTGCTTTGCACCGAACCCAGAAACGCGCCAACTTGGAGCCCTAACTCGCGGGCGTTGTCGGAAACGTACGTCATCCCCGTTCCTATATATTTTGCTGCCTGCGTGATTTTTGCGGCACCAAAATCAACGACGTCCGTGAGATCGCCGAATCCGGTAACAGTCTGCAGGACGGCAAGCCCCGAGGCTTTGATTCCCTCAGCAAACATGTCGATGCCAGTCCCGGCTGCGGTTGCGAACGAACTGGCGATACCTGTTACCGATTTCATCATCGCGGAATCGAGACTCAGATTTTTGGCTACTGCTGACCCAATTTCGTCGAGCCCCGCCTTGTACATTACGGTCGCGAACAACGCGCGTTGCCCCATCACGTTTGCGACTTCCAACGTGCTCGCGACAAGGCTTTTTGCATCTTGCACCGCCTTGCCTGTCCCTGTGCTCGTTGCCACTGCTGCCGTCGCTGTTTCGGTTGGCTTTGCTGCCATTGCCGCATGTGCTTTTCTCGCGGCTTCCATCGATGCGCCGACAGTTGCTTGATAGATTTTGTGTGCGATCGAAATTAAGCTCAATCCGATAGCGTATTTTTTGAATTTTGGGTCAAACAACGCGATACCACTCGCAAACAGCGAAAGAACTCCGGTTGATTTGAGTGCGAACCCGATCAGTGACGTATGTTGTTTTTCCACGGCCTGAGACGCGGCTTTTGACGACTGTTCTTGTGTCGCCGCCAGATTTTTTGCGGCTGCTTCTGCCGGTGCGGTTGATGCGGCCAATTTTTGGAAGCTGGCCTGAGACTCGGCGGCTAGTGAATTCAGCTTGGCGATTGCTTCCTCGATCGGCGCAATAAACCCCGAAGAATCAAGCCCCAATTGTGCGACCATGTCGGCCATTGCCATGCTAATTTCCCTTGATCGCGGCGGCCTGCTCTGGTGTTAATACCTCGTCGTCTGGCGGCTGCTGGACTGCCAGGTATTGCCGCAGATTTTGAGCTCGTTCCGTTAATTCGCTTTGTGAAATGCCTGGTACAAGTGCGGTCAGTAATTCCGTCGTGTGCCTTGCGGCTCGCAAGTCGTTTCGGTTGTCCCCGAGGGGCTCGATCTGGTCAGCAATCTGCTGCAAGATCCACTCGTATGGCGTGTGCTGAGCCTTGATGTTCCACCAATCAAGTCGACCGACTGCGAGCCCTAGGCGACGAGCAAAACGAGCCTCGCAGTCGGCCATTAGTTTTTTCGAATGGTTTCCGGCTCGTATTGCTGGATTTTTCCGATAGCGCTACAGACTTTCAAAAACATCCGTCCGTCGAAATCGGCTTCGTCGAGCTCTAATTTCACGCGAACGGCAAATCCATGATCTGTTTCTTCGGTTGATTTCACAAACAGGGGTGATCCCTGCTCGTCTGTCATCGCGATTCCGAATGTGAAATAAATCTTGTCCGCCTCGTCGGGAATTGCCGCGCCTCGCTGCTGCTCCGAATGCTTTGGCGGTCGGACAAACAACCCTTCCGTTTCGGGAACTGGAAAGTGTTCGCGTTTGAATTTTTTCGTTAGTAAACTCATAGTTCTTCGTCTTCCTTGGCCTTTTCGGCCTCAATTTTTTGAGCGTGATCGCCCCAGTTTGGACCCGGAATGTAGGCAAGCGACCCATTCTGCAAACGCTCATAGCCAGTGATAACGCCACGGAAAAACAAGTCCCGATCAGCCTCTTCATTGATACCCTTCGCGTCGGCTTGGTACGCTAATTCGCGTCGAGACTTTTCATCGGCAGTGATTTTTTGGCAAGCGTCCACGCACTCCTGATCGGAAGCGGTTGCCATTCCGAAATTGACCATTTTCCACGCGTCGGGATGGTCGAGCTCTGTGCCTGCGGGAAAATACCAGTCGTTGCGAATCTCGCCTGTTTCGCGATTTCTTGACGGCCGGGCGACTGCTTTGGCGGCCTCGGATTCCGGCAACAGACTCGGCTCGGTGTCGGTGTCGTTGATAAACTTACACTTCACGATGGGGCTCCTGATGTCACAATCGTAATATCTGCGGTGATGTGTTTTTCGGGACTGATTTTTTTATCGATCGCGAATCCCACCCCGGAATAAATGGCACTGGTCGGCGCGGTGTCGGTGTACGTGATTTTAAAATTGGTCGCTGCTGGCGTTGAAACCAGTCCGGCAAAATTCGTGTAAGTCGCGATTGTGGGATCATACAAACCCGAAAGTTTGATCGTTGGCGGATCGACGTAGCCCGTTGGGTCCTTAGTTTTGTATGCGCCTCCGTCCAGCGTGGTCGTGTCGTTGGTCTCGGATGCCTCGCCCGAGATATCAATCGACTGCTGTGCGGCCATTGCTACGTAGGCGGCGGAAACGTATTGAGCAAAAATAACTCCACGGCTTTTGAGTTTTGCCATGATTTTCCCTTATTTCGAAAGTCTTGAAAGGCTTTTTTTGATCGATGCTTCCATGGCGGCTGCGGCGTCGGCTGAACTCGCGGCCATGCCGATTGCCACCCCGTTATTCCCGATTATTCGTCCTGTTGCTGCCGTTTTTCCTGATTTTGTTTTGCGAAATCTTTGCTCAGTCCCAGTAACGAGAGTCGGCAGATATCTCGTCTGTTTTGTGGCTCTTGATCCAACTCCGATACCGATTATTCCTTCGACTAAATCACGCCGTTTGCGAGTCTCTAAGCGGTATCCGAGTGTTTTTGCAGCTTTGCCGACTAGCGGCCTGATCGCTTTGTAACTGGCCGCTAGACCGGCTTTGACGGCTTGGATTGCAATTGGACCCGCTATCTGTCGCTCAACCCCGTTGAGCGTCTTAATCAGTCTGTCCGCGCTAAAAAAACTGTTCATCGAACCACCTCAACCCGCAAATTCACAACCGAAACAAATAGGTTGGCATCGTTTAACAGTGACTTAACCGGGTTTTCTTTTTCCTCAACGTCGCATTCCCAGACGCAGACCCGGCGATCCGATGAATTAAAATTGTCGAGCCTCAAAAACACTTGACGGACGATTAGAGCAAGATCCTGAACGTCCTTCGAAGTCGTTTTTGATCTGATTACCACCTGGATTTTGTGGCTGGAATTTTCATTCGCGTCCAGTTGGTCATTTGGCTGCGTTTCGCTGACCGCCACGACGTCGACCCGCAGCCGGTCGAGCTCTTCGAGATAATCAATCTCCGTGCGCGAATAACGAGCGTCCAACGCAAGCGAGTATTGCCCGCCCGAGTTGAGTCGAGCGACAATTGCTTGGCAAGCTTCGTCGGCTGGTGAAATTGTGAGTGTCATTTTATTTGCTGCGTGTGAATTCTAATTTGACCAAGCGTCCGGTAGTAAGGCTTGCTCGATCCCATTGGCCTGACCTCGTAAATGGCCCCGCTCCCGACCGTGATGCGATCCCCTCGGACTGGATCGCCCACGAAGTCGGCTGAGGCTCCGACGAAGTCAGTCATGATCATCTCAACGACCTCGCTTCCGACCTGTACGATCGTCGGTTTTTCTGGCCCTTGAAACATCTCCACGGCCAACGTGCTCCCTGAGACTGTGGCGGTGTAAGTGACCGCACTGCCCGCGTTGTCGAGCAGGGAAGCCACCATCAATGCCACACCATCAGAGAGCATGTTTGCCATGTTTTACCCAATCAAACGTAGACGAATGTGAGGGTAGCGTGAGCCCCGACAAGACTCGTCAAAGTCCCGCCGATAACGATCGCCACCCGATCGCCCTTGGCGAATGTCAGCGTTGCGGCGGTGGCAATCAGCGTCCCGGCTGTGACCGTGTTGGCCACCGTCGTCGCACTCATGTCGATCGTCCCTGTGAGCAGGTTTGTCCCTGACCCGGGCGCTTGCGTTCCCGTGCATTTTGCGACCTGCAACGTCCCCGATGTTGACCCGGTTGCGTGCACGTAATCAACCGAAATCAGCCGCATTTTTCGCGGCACGATGTATGTCGAATGCGTGACCGCAGCGGTCCCAATCGTCTCGATAAACGAAAATAACTCGCTTTGCGGGGTTGTCGGCTGAAGTTGGGTAATTACCTCGCTGTCACCAGTTAGCGCGGCCGTGATCGCGAATCCCATTAGAGTGTTAGCCCCAATTGTGGATGTTGCGGCCCCGCTGGATGCGGTCCCGGTGACTGGCGACCCGGTCGCGTTCCAATAGACCGGATCGTTGATTGCGAACACACTAGTGTCTTTGGGGACGCGGAATTGCCCGCAATAAACGGCTGCCCCCTGATCCCCGCTGGCGATGTCGATTTCCGCGATCGTCACCAGTCCGTTAGTGACCGTGACGTCACCGCCTGTCACTGCACTGGCTGGGGTGTAATCGAGTTTGTCATCTTCGCTCGTATATCTGATTGCTGGCGATTGCGCCATGATTTTGTCTTTCAGTTAAAATTACTTGATTTGAAACCTACGCACTCAGGACGCAGTTATCACGCCGCACCCTTGGACTTGACCCCGCCCAAATACTCGGCCTGATCCACGCCGAAATCGTGATAGCCTCGGAACTGGATGCCCAGCGTCGAGAAGTCGGCGTCGGCGCTCTCGACCGTTGGCGTTTCGACCCCGTTGAGAAAACTCACCACGGTCGTCGGCAAATAGCCTGGCGAATTGAGCAGGTAAAACGCGGTCGTGCTGTAGCCGGTGTAAGTCGAGTCCGACAACTGCCACGCAACGACTGGCCGGTACTTCCCGGCGTAGATGTTTGACTCGCTCGTCTTGGTCATGCCCAAGTTTTGATTGCGATACAGTGCCTCGGCGATCGCCTCCAGTTCTGGCGGAACGAGCAGGATTTCAGGACGGCCCCCGGCCCCCGTTCTGCCAACTGGGTTTGCCGTGTCGGCGTTGACTCGCTTCTTTCCGTCTGCTGTTGGCGATGTCATTTGGCGGAATTTGAGCACCGCAAGCTGCAGCCCGACCCCGTCAGTTCCGAGATTGCTGGTCGCTCCCGTCAAATAATTCGTGTTTCCGGTTGTGAAAAACGAACTGTTGTTTGTGAATTCGGTCCAGAAAACTTGGTTCAGCTTTTTGGCTGACCCTCGACCGATTCGCGCTCGCAAATCGTCGAACGCGCCCATGTCATCGTTGATAATCATCGTGCGGGTGATGGCGAACATCTTGGCGTAGGTATCGACCTGCCGGGTGTAAGTCTCCTCACCGACTCCACCATGGCGGATCTCACCTGCTGGCGACAGTTGCTCGTAGGTCATGTCGTCGAGCAGCCGATAGCTGGTCGCTTGTTTGAAGTCGCTGACCGATTTCACGGCGGCGATTTCCCGCCACGCGGAATCTTCCTCCATGTAGCCGGTGAGCAGTTCCTTGTTGGCGACGTTGCTCAAAATGTTGGGAACACTGACAGTCGAAAATCCGGTCGCTTGCAGCTCTTGACCGCTAGGGCAGGCAAACCGCAGCACGTCCCGCAAATTGCCAGTGTGAATTCCCTCGCCTGCGTTGGCGTGGTATCCGTTGGCCGATGCGGCCTGCAGCAGCATTTGCTTGAGTCCGATCCCCCGGCGAAACTGAGAGTGAGCGGCCTGCAGGATCGCGGGCAAGTAGTCCTTTTCGACCTCCCGAGTTTTTCGCGTCATGCAAATCGCGGCCTCTAAAACCGTGGCCTGGTCCAGATTGCTTTCTGCGGATCGGAACGACGTTGGCCGTGTTTTGGCCAGCGATGCCCGCAGCATTTCTAAATTGACTCGGTCCGTCGACCACCCCTGTTCAATGGCTGTTGCGGCGATCGTTGGGTTGCCAGCGGCTGCAGCCTGAATCTCGGCGACCCGGCGAAGATTTGCGGCGATTTCTCGGTTTTGCGCGGCGAGCGCGGCTTTCAAATTCATCATTGCACCTGCGGCCATTGGCGGCTCTTCTTTTGGTTTTTCTCCGGCTGGCATGTCATCCATCGTCGCGGCGGCTGGCGTTGGCTTTGCTGTTGCGGCGTCGTAAGCCATGCTCAGCACGGCGCGGTTCTCATCGCTCAGGCTTGCCGCGGCAATCCCGAGACTTTCAAGCCATTCTTCAAAAGACGGCATATAATTTCCCTTCATGGCTGCGGCTGCAGCAAGATTTACCGAAGTCGTCGAGTCGGCACCAACCGGTAACACGCTCGTCTCTCTCAGTGATGCGGATCGTGCGACAATGCACGGCCCCGTAAATGATTGACCGTTGACCTGGACTGTTTGTCCGGGCTCGATCTCGACTGAATCTGTGACCATGGCCCCGATTGAGGCTTGCCACGTGTGCCCGGCGGCGGCTTGTGCGATTACTTGGCGGCAAATCTCGCTTTGGCCGGTAACGAGCCCCGAAATTACGAGGGTTTTGCGGTCGTTTTTGATTGAATCCGTCAGCCCCAGCGTGGCTTCGACGGTTTTTTTGTGGTCGAGTAGGATCGGAATCTGATGGTCTGAAACCAGTCCCGCCAGATCGATGATTACCGGGTATGGAAAGCCATCGACATTGAGCAGCCCGCCCGAATACGCGAGAATTTTGAACCGTTTTTGTCCAGTTTTTGGCGCGTTTTCGGCTGCGTTGAGCTCGATTGCTGCTGTGAAATTGAGTTTTTTCATTGTGGTGCCACCTGCGGGAATTTGGCTTGTGCTGGTTGCGGCGGAACTGGCTGCGGCGTTAGTCCAAAAGTTTGGTCAAACACCGCTTTCTTGTAGTCCGTCACCTCAACGCCCCACGCTGCGGCGGAACTGGCGGCTTCGGTTTCCCAGTCCATCCCGTTTTCGGAATAGACCTGGGAGATAGAACATTGACCCGTTGAGATTCGCTGGGCGTTGGTCGATACGGTGTCCGCTGGATCGATGTCTGGCAGTGGCGGCCAGTTCCACTCGTGCCTGATTTGGTCGATGGGCGGCCCACCCGTGAGCAAACCCGGCACGAAGACAGCAGCTTCGAGAAACCACTGGAATACCGGCTCAGCAATCGTTAGCTCAAAGTGATTTTGTTCGGTCTCAACTTCTGGTCGCCATACGTTTCGGATGTCGCCTTTATAGCTCGAAAAGTTGCTGTTCTTGGCGGTCCCGGCAGCCAATGCGTACGGCATGTTCGTGCAGCGACAAAACGACATTAACGCCTGCCCTTGGAACATCTCGTAGAGCGGCCCCGGTTGTTTCGGCTCGATCTGACCGAGATCCCATCCCTCAGGAATCACCGTCAGCATGTTGCGAGCCAACTCCATTTCGGCGAAGTCTGTCGGAGCGGCTGCAGGATCAACGGCGGCGGAATTTGACTTCATGTAGATGGCAAAATTCGCGGCACTTTCTGCGGAAAACAGCGTGGCCAATTCCTGCCGGCGCATGATTGGGAGCGTCTGCAGCGACGGCGTGACTCGCGGAATCCCTCGCGTCTGCCCCGGTCGTTCGGCACGGAATAAATGCAGCACCTCGTTGGCCGAATACCATTCACCTTTGAGCGTCGATACGGGGATGTTCGAGCCGGGGTGATGATCGTAGACGTAGTATTCGATTTCGTTCGTGTTCGCGTCGAACCTCACCCCGTCATCAACGTACGCATCCTGCAGGATTGCACCCGTCCATGGTGTAGCGATCTGTTCGGTTTCAAATATTTTCAGGTCGAGCGACAGCGGGTAATTACGAGGACGTTCGGCACGCATGATGAACGATTCGCCGTCCCGGAACTCAGCCCCGTAGACGGTTCGGTATTTTGATGCCAGCTTGATTTTTTTTGACCACGCATCGTAGGCGAGCTCAAGTCTTTGATTGAACTCCGGGTTTGCCGTCATGACCTGAAGTCGCGGCCCTCGCCCGATGATGTGATTGACCGCAGTGCGAATCATCCCCGAGTACCACGAATTGTTCGCGGCCTCGTAGCGGGATCGGATGCGGATTACCCGGCGAACACCCGGCGAAAGCTCAGCACGGGCAGACAAATTGTCGGTCGCGGCCCAATGGTTTTTGTTTTCGCGCGTTGTCTGCGCGATGTCAAACGTGGCTCGCAACGGCTTCGGCCGGCGGAAGAAATCGAGGATGCCCATTATTGAGCCCCCGGCGGGACGATTTTCATGAACATCGTCTTGAGCGCCTTGGCCGGTGATGCGGCTGCGGCGTTGGCTCGACCGTATTTGTCTGCGGCGATCTGATCCGCCAGCGATCGATTAGAGACACTGACCCCATCGCCCGACATTGACTGCGGCTTGGCGGCATCGGCGGCGATTTGGTCTGATAGTGTGGTCATGCACGGAGATTAAATCTCTCAACGTGCGATGAAAATACCACATTGTTACCGGTAGCAAATCAATTAAAATATTTTCTAACGTCTCGGGTTTTGATTCTTCGCTCGCTCGTCACGTTCAATTTTCCGCAGTTGCTGCATCGCCTTTCTCGCAGCGTGAAGCCCTCGGACTGCGTCGTTCTGCAGACAGATGTCAGCACCTGACCGCATCCCCCGCACTCGATCCCATGCCCCGGCATTTTAAATTTACGTCGTTCCGTCATCGTCGCACCGGCATTACGAATGTTCGTCGCTCCTTTTGTTTGACCTCGGTGCCTGGAACGCACACGCCTAGCATTGAGGCTGCCACACAATTCCCCACGTAGGCATCAAGCCAGTCGTTATCGCGTCCCGGCAGTGCCTCCCATGTTACGCCTGCTGATCCGTCATAGACAATGGTTTTGGATTGCTCGGCAGTAAAATGCTCCGCTAGCATTTGATGCTCGTGCTCATGCGACCCCGGCAGCAGCACAGCAGACGGAGCCCCCGGAATGGTTTCGAGTCGTCTCGCCCCGATCGACTTGAATTGATTGGCGTCGAAGTCGACGCACACCGGCGACTGGCTTCGTCGCTCGACCCAGTGCGATCCGGTATTGCGATCCTTGTTGGGGTCCCCGTAATAGTGGACTGGTTTTTTTCCCGGCTTCGGCCCAAATCCTTTTGACGGCCTGATCCGGTTTTTATTTGCCGAAAGACTGACTTGAGATTCGATAAGCCTTTTTTGTCCACCATCCGACCAATCCTTCAGGATTAAATCCATCTGTCTCGGAACTCCGATTTCGTCTCGCCAATCCTGCAGCAGCATCGCGTCGAGGTGATTGTGGGCGTGGACGAATGCTTCCTCCCAGCTTCGGCCCGGAAGTTTTGACTCGATCGTGTGCGGTAGTTCGCTCTTGTAAAATTCACGTCGCCCCTGATCTGGCCACGTCCCATAGTCAACGATCCAGCCCGTAAAGTCTTTTTGCCAAGCACACACCATCCACCACAAAACGTGATCGGACGAGTCAACAAACGCGGTTAGGTATTGCGATTTGGCTGGGACGATTCCACGCGGAATCCCCGACAATCGGCGAGTGATTGCGACCC
>Ga0164293_10006281_pt1 | contig 10117 bp, 10 predicted proteins | sample GEODES118metaG_FD_111487 | JGI IMG/M metagenome (GOLD analysis project Ga0164293, IMG submission 111487) | Eutrophic lake water microbial communities from Lake Mendota, Wisconsin, USA - GEODES118 metaG | ecosystem: Environmental > Aquatic > Freshwater > Lake | place: USA: Lake Mendota...
AACAGGCACATTTTTCACTGTGCTTGAGCGTGATCAGGTGATTGCAGAGTTTGATGTCTGCGGGGTCCTGCTCAGGCGAATACAGATCAATACAAAGCATGAGCTGGAAGAAGTGGCGGCTCTTGGTTCGGGCCTGAAGCTGCTGACCTTGGCCAAGACGCCTCGAATGCTTCTGCTTCCCATTCGGGATGGGGCGACATCCGCGGACCTTTCCAAAGCGATCCAGTTGGATGTGCGTGATGGAGAGACACCTGTCGAGGTGGAAGAGGTTGCCTGGGATCCGGTGGGCAATCGCCTGTTTCTTGGGGCCAGTGAGTATCCGCCGCGGATCTATGTGGCGCCGTTCAGGCTGGCTGAATGGCTCCGTAGAGCCCCTGGTGACTATCGGCTTCAGGCGAGTGAATGGCTTGCCGCAAAGGATGTTCTTGCTCTGATGCCTGATATCACAGCCTTGGCTTACTCGGCGGCTCGCGGCAGGTTGCTCATCCTCAGTGACGAAACCCGTGAGATCGTGTCAGTCGGCGAGGAGCGGCGCCCGGCAAAATACTTGCAGTTGGAGCCGGGGACTGCGGGTCTTGAGGCGCAAGTGCGCTCGCCTGAAGGCATGGCTATTGCCGGTGATGCGTCGTTGTACCTGATCAGTGACCCGGATGACGTCTACCTCTACCGTTTCATTCCTGAGGTGGGGCTGGGGCGCCAGAGCTTCTGTCAGTCTCCCTAACGTCACTTTCGGCGTTGAGCCGGTGCTGCTGGCAGCTTTCTTCGACCCTTCGCTGTCATCTCCACGACTTCTTCACGCCCGGCGCTACAGGATCAGGTCATCTTGAGCGCATGGCTTTTGCCTGCGTCGAGATTTCTGTTTACATCATCACCTTCTCTAGGGTTCTGCAATGGCTGACCTGTACAAGATCGAGCAGCATGGCGGTGGCCGCTTCACGGCCTATGAACGGGACGACGGACGCTGGGAGACCGACCGGCCTGGCAAGCGAGAGACGTTCAACCTCAGCGCGGACTCCAAGACCTTTTCGATAGTTGAAAAGGATGATGGGATCGTCACCAAGGACATTTATGGGGACAAGGATGGCGATGGAATTTTCAAGTTCACGAAAACGGAGGTGCTTGGGCGAGGCCCTGCTTCCAGGGAAGAGTCCTACAAGGTTGATCGGGTGACTGGCGGCAGGCTGAATGTCTATGAGTGGGACGACGGCCGCTGGCAGCTGGAGAGACCCGACCGCGATGAGAGGTTCACGCTCAGCAAGGATCAGACAACCTTTACGCGAATTGAATTCGAAAAGACGGGGCGTGAAATCAATGTCTACAAGGATGGAGATGGGGATGGCATTTTTGAGTTCCACAGCACCCGCTTCGAATCCCTTGGTGGGGGCTCACGGATGCGTGAGTCCGCCCTTGCTTCGGGAGGCAACAGCTTGATTCCCATGGTCGACACGCTTCTCTGAGCGACGAGAATTGAGCGAATGGCGGAGGGAGTCTTTGGCTCCGTCCGCCTTTTTGGTCATCAGGAGGCGGCCTCAGCTTCCAGCTCTTGGCCGAACCAGGCTCCTGCCGAACAGCAGCGAGGCCAGGGTGAGCCCCAGGGCCAGGGCGGTCCACAGCGGCAGGCCCATGGCCTGCAGGGCGATCGGCGCAAAGGCCGTGACCAGGCCACCGCCAAGAAAGGGCTCGAACACCAGCTGCTTGAACGAAAAGGCCTCCAGGGCGCCGCTGCGGGCGTAGGGATCGGCCATGCGCAGCAGCAACAGGCCGGTGGCGGTCACCCCCGTGCCCTGGCCGAAATCGGCGATGGCCCGCTCAAACCAGCTGTCGGCGAACAGGCGCGGCGCCAGCCACAGGAAGGCGGCCACGTTCCAGGCCAGCCCCACCACCGCCAGCACCAGGAGAGGCAGCCAGGCCTCCGCCAGCAGGTTGAGGTTGAGGCTGGCCATCGCCGCGGTGATCAGCACATCCATGGCCAGGGAGCCGATGCTCTGCTGCTGCTCCACCGACGCGAGCTGGGGTTGACGTTGCCACTGCAGCAGTTGCTGCACCAGCAACCCGCCCACCATTGCCAGGGGAAACAAGGGCACCGCCTCCAGCAGGCGGCTGCCACCGTCGCCCCCGAACCAGCCGCCCAGCAGCACGAGGGCGTGTTTGAGCAGGACCCCCAGGCCCACTGCCCCGCCGATCAGGGCCAGGTTGAGGGTGAGCGAGTCGAGGGTGGGGGAGGGATGGACCGGCCGCTTGCGCTCCTCCAGTCGCCTTGCCTCCAGGACTGCCTCGGCATCCGGATCGCCGGCGGCCAGCAGCCACTGCCGCCGCCGCCCGATCACCACCAGACTGCTGCCGATCAACACCGCCGCCAGCACTCCCACCGTGGCCATTGCCAGCCCCAGGGCTTCGCCACTGGCCAGCCCCAGGCTGCGAAAGGTGGGGCCCATCCCGGCCGCCGTGCCGTGGCCCCCCTCGAAGCCCACCTCGATCAGGCAGGCCATCAGGGGATTCACCCCGAGCAGCGGTTGCAGCACCAGCAGCATCGCCAGGCCGCCCACCAGGTACTGGCCGAAACCCAGCACCATGCCGAAGGCGGTTTGGCTGGCGGCCCGCTGCCAGATCACGGCCCGGCTGGGCAGCGCCTGACCCAGGAACAGGGTGGCGAACACCACGCTGATCAAGGCCCCCGGGATCTGGCTCCAGATCGTGTACACCTGCTCGGGAAAGATCCGCAGCGGGCTGAACGGACCGATCAGCAGGCCCAGAGCCCCGGCGATCAGCGCCTCCGGCAATCCCAGCCTGCGCAGCCAGCCCACCCGGTTGCGCAGGCTGGCGGCCAGCAGCAGCAGCAGGCTGAGGGCCACGAAGCCGATCAGCACGTCAAACACCTTCATGGCCAGTGCCGGGGGGAGGCGGTTATCTGCCCGTGCGGGCGAGCAGCAGGGCCAGTGTGATCCACAGTGCCGTGAATCCGAAGCACACCTCGGTCCAGAGCGGCAGGCCCCAGTTGTGCACCGCCAGGGGCGCCGCCACCGTGACCACGCCTCCGGCCAGCACGGGCTGCAGCAGCAGTTGCTTCACCGAGAAGGCGGGCAGGGCCTCACTGCGGTTGTCCGGATCGGCCATCCCCAGCAGCAGCAGCCCGCTGGCGGCCACCCCGGTGGCCTGGCCGAATTCGATCACGGCCCGCTCAAACCAGTCGATCGGCAGTACCCGCCGCGCCAGCACCAGCACCACCAGCAGGTTCCAGCCCAGCCCGGCCAGCGTGAGCACGCTCAGGGGCAACCAGTAACGGGCCAGCTGAGGGAGATCCAGGCCCGCCATCGCCGCAGCAATCAGGAGATCGGTGGCGATGCCGCCGAGGCGCTCCTGCTGGCTGGCCAGCACCAGGTTGGTGCGGCCGCTGCGCTCCAGGGCCAGCCGCACCAGCAGGGATCCGGCCAGCGCCAGGGGATACACAGGCAGGGCGTCGATCACCGTGCGCCAGGTGCCCTGCAGGGGCGTGGCGGCCCACTCCAGCCACGCCAGCAGCAGCACCCCCACCCCCACGGCCAGCCCGGTCAGCCCCAGGTTCACCAGCCAGCTGCCCAGACCCTCCGGCGGCTGCTCGCCCAGCGGTTCCGGCAGCGGGCAGCTGGGCTGGTGGGCCAGCGCGTCCGGCACGGCCACGGGCTCGGGCAGGTGCACCATCAACCAGCCGCGGTTCTGGGCCAGCACCACCAGGGCGCCGCCCAGCACCGTGGAGCTGAGCAGCCCCACGGTGGCCATCGCCAGTCCCAGGTCGCTGCCTTCTGTGAAGCCCAGGCCGGCATAGATCGGGCCCATCACGGCCGCACTGCCATGGCCCCCTTCAAAGCCCACCTCAATCAGACAGGCCATCAGGGGATCCACCCCCAGCAAGGGGCCCAGCACCAGCAGCACCGCCAGGGCTCCCACCAGGTACTGGCCGAAGCCGAGGGTCAGCCCCATCAGGGTCTGGGCTGCGGCCGGCCGCCACAGCTGGCCGATCGCCGGCAGGGGTTTGCCCAGCAGCAGGGTGCCGAACACCAGCGTGAGCAGCACCATGGGCAGCCGGGCCCAGAGCGCCTCGATCGAGGCCGGCAGCACCGGCCAGGGCCCGTGGGGTCCCAGCAGCAGCCCCAGCAGCCCGGCCAGCACGGCGGCCGGCAGCCCCAGCCGCTGCAACCCCAGGGCCGGGCCGATCGCCCGGCCGATCGCCACCAGCAGCCCCAACAGCGCGAAGGCCGCGGCGATCAAGCCGATGGCCGCCAGCCCACTCATGGCGGCGCCAGCTGGAAGTGACGCCGGAAGAAGGCTTCACTGGCCTCCAGCACCCGCACCTGCACAGCGCCAGCGCGGAAGCCATGGCCCTCGCCGGCGAAGCGGTGCACCTCCACCGGGATGCCCCTGGCCTCCAGGGCGGCCGCCATCCGCTCGGTCTGCTCCGGTGGCACCACCGTGTCGTCCAGCCCCTGAAAGAAGATCACCGGGGCGCTGATGCGCTCCACGTGGGCCAGCGGCGAGCGGGCCTCGTAGCGCTCGGCCGCCTCCGGCCAGGGGCCGATCAATCCGTCGAGATAGCGGGCTTCAAAACGGTGGTCGTGCTGGGCCAGGGCCGCCGGATCACTCACCGCATAGCGGCAGGCGGCGGCCCGGAAGGTGTGGGTGAAGCAGAGGGCGGCCAGGGCGGTGAAGCCGCCGGCGCTGCCCCCTTCGATCGCCACGCGCTCCGGGCTGGCCCGGCCCGCAGCCACCAGGGCCTCGGCCGCTGCGGCGCAGTCGGCCACATCGGCCACGCCCCACAGGCCCTGCAGCCGCTCCCGGTAGGCCCGCCCGAAGCCGGTGGAGCCGCCGTAATTCACATCCACCACCCCCCAGCCGCGGCTGGTCCAGAACTGAATTGCCAGCTGCAGCCCCCGCCGCGCCATCCCCGTGGGGCCGCTATGGCCCTTCACCAGCAGCGGACTGTCGGCGTTGGCGCCGCCTATGGGCGGGTAGTACCAGGCGTGGGTGGGGGCGCCGCCGTGGCCCGCGAACCAGAGCGGCTCCGGTTGGCTGATCGCCGCTGCCGGCAGCGGCAGGTCGCTCACCGGCGTGTGCCGCCACTGACCGCTGGCCAGCTCCAGCTGCAGCAGCCCCGACACGCTCACCGGGGAGCTGGCCACGCAGGCCAGGGTGCCCTCGGCGGCACTCAGGCAGGCCAGGTCGTCGAACGGTTGGGCCAGCGGCCGCCAGGCCGCCGCCGTTCCCACGCGCTGCGGATCCAGGCTCACCTCGCCCAGCTGCCAGCGTCCCTGGCGGCAGGCGACCGCCACCAGCCGCTCGCCGTCCCAGGCGGTGGTGCGCATGCCGTACACCCACTGGGGCATGGCGAATTCGGCCTCCAGCGGCAGCAGGCACTGCCACTGGCCGCTGCAGGTGCGCAGGCGGCGCAGGTTCCACCAGCCGCTGCTGTCGTCGGCCACCACCAGCTCCTCGGGGCCGATCCACAGGGGCTGGAACAGCGACAGGGCCTGGGCGCCAGCGCCGGCCAGGCAGCGGCAGTCCCGCAGGCTGCCGTCCTCCTGCAGCTCCCCGAGCCAGAGCTGGCTGCGCTCCCAGGGCATGTGGGGTTGCTGCCAGCTGATCCAGGCCAGCTGCCGCCCGTCGGGGCTGAGGGCCGCGTAGCCGCAGAAGTCGGCCGGTTGGTGCAGCGGCTGGGGTTCGCCGCCGGCCAGGGGCACGCTCACCAGCTGGTCGCGGTCCTCCGCCTCCATCACGCCGATCCAGCGCTGCCGGGGCGCGTCGATCAGGCCGTCGGCAAAGGCCCGCTCCCCTGGGGGCGTGAGCCGGCGGGGGCAGCCGGGCTGCTGGGGATCGAGGGCCCAGAGGCAGCGGTCGCCGTCGTCGACGAACACCACGAGGCCGGCTCCCCAGCACCAGCTGCCGCCGCCGTAGGCATGCACCCGGCTGCGCAGGTTCCAGCGGCCCGGCGTCAGTTCCGTTGCCGCAACATCAGGCTGCCGGGCTGGCCGGCGCAGCAGGGTTGTGCGGCCCCCTTCGGCGGGCCGCTGCTCCAGCCAGTACAGCCAGCCGCCGGCAAAGCCGGTTTCCTTCAGGCTCGGCATGCGGCCCACCACCCGCTCTGCCGGCAGGGGGGCGGCTTCGCAGGAGGGGACGGCCGCGGGGGCCGCGCCGGAGCTTGCCAACCCGTCGTCCACTGGGCCGCCTTAAACTTGCATCAACGTAGAGAGGACCTGCCCTTGGCCCGCAGCTTCGCCCAGATGGCCCGCACGGCGGAGCAATCCAGCAGGCGGGTGCAGGTGCCCAAGCAGGCCGACAGCGACCCGGCTCTCACCATTCACACGCTGGGAGACAGCGTGCTGCGCACGCCGGCAAGGCGCATCAGCAAGGTGGACGAATCCGTGCGCGACCTGGCCCGCGACATGCTGCGCTCGATGTACGCCGCCAACGGCATCGGCCTCGCCGCTCCCCAGGTGGGTGTACACAAGCAATTGCTGGTGATCGACCTGGATCCGGAGAACGCGGCGGCCCCGCCGTTGGTGCTGATCAACCCGGAGATCCGTTCCTTCGGCCCTGGCCTCGAGACCTACGAGGAGGGCTGCCTCAGCATCCCCGGCGTCTATCTCAACGTGGTGCGCCCCACCACGGTGGAGGTGGCCTACCGGGATGACCTGGGCCGTCCGCAGCGCATCAAGACCGACGGCCTGCTCGCCCGTTGCATCCAGCATGAGATGGACCACCTCAACGGCGTGCTGTTCGTTGATCGCGTCACCGATGAGCTGAGCCTCAACGCCGAACTGCAGGAGCACGGCTTTGCCCGGGGCGACGTGCAGTCGATCCGCTGAGGGCAAACGCCATGCCGATGAAACCGCTGGCCGGCGTGTTCCTGGCCCTGGCTTGTCTGCTGGGTATCGCCGCCACAGGCTCGGTGTTTGAACTGGCTTATGGCGATCCCGATCTGGGGGTGGTCACCACCCGCTGGATTCTGGGTCTGAGCCTGCCCGGCACGGCGGCAGCCCTGCTGCTGGCGATCCGGATCAACAAACCGGTCTGAGCGCCCTGGCCCAGCCGGACCCCCCGCGCCCCGACGCTTGCCTGACTGTCCAGCGCCACCCTGGCCTGGAGCGGAACCCCTGCATACGATTGGCGCCAGCTCGACATCGCCGTCATGGCACTTCTTCCCCTGCAGCGTGCAGCGCTGGTGATCAGCGGCACGGCCATGGCGCTGGGGGGGATATCGGCTGGTGTCGCCGCTGCCGGTTCCCTGTTTCAGATCGCCGAGCTCAACCAGCAGAACTTCGTGCTGGTGTCCGCCCCGATCGGCGATGGCACCCGGGCCCAGCTGAACATCTACGAACAGCTCAACAGCCGCAGGCCCTGCTACGAAACCACTGGCAGCCAGCCCGCCCTGGTGAATCCACTGCTCACCACCTTTGATTTCACCGGGATCTGCGGTCGCTTCCTGGATGCCAATGGCTATTCCGTGCGGGTGGGTGGCACCGATCTGGCCCCCACCTACCGCCTGAGTGTGATCCGCCGCACCGACGACAACGTGCTGCTGGCCGTGCCCACCACCCCTGGGGCAGGGCCTGAGATGGTGGTGGCGCGCACCCGGGGGGCTGGTGATGGCTTCCTCCAACTTGTTCTTGAACCCGGCTGGGAGCTCAAGCGACGCGCCTACAACGGCCGCAATCTTGGCCACGTGTACCTCTACCGCGCCGACTGGCCCGGCGGCGGCGGGCCCGTGGCTTCTCCCGCCTTGCCCAGCCCGCTGGATCTGCCTGCCAATGGTCTGCCGGTGCAGCCCTTCGGCAGCGGCTCCTGAGGATTCGGGCCAGGGCAGTTGCTAGGGTTGCAGGCTCATTGACTCCACCTCCCGCATCATGACTCAGGTCACCGTCGGCGAAAACGAAGGCATCGAGTCGGCCCTGCGTCGCTTCAAGCGTCAGGTATCCAAGGCCGGCATCTTCGCCGACCTCAAGCGTCTGCGCCACCACGAGACCCCCACCGAGAAGTACAAGCGCAAGGCCCAGCAGCGCCGCCGCCGGCGCTGAGGGTCGTCCACCTGGGGGACCCCTCAGGCCTGTTCGTTGCGCCTGTCCATACTGCGAAACATCAGCGCTTCGGCAATGGCGACAGCGGTGATCTGGGATTCACCGTTGAGATCGCAGATCGTGCGGGCCACCCGCAGCAGCTGCTCGCCGCCCCGGGCGCTGATCCGTTGTTGGGCGAGGGCCTGCTGCCACACCCGCAGCGCCTCCCCGTCCGGCTGGGCGACGCGCCGCAGGGCTGCCACGGGCAGCCGGGCATTGCCCACCCCGCCGGGATTCCTTCTGGCCATGCGCCTGTGGGCCCTGGCCACCCGTCCGGCCACCACGGCGCTGGCCTCAGGCTCTGCGCCGGGCCCGTCCCCCATGGGCCCCGCCGTGCTGGCAGCCCTCACGTAGGGCGCCGCGAGTTCGCCGGCCTCGGCCCGGCGCATCACCACCTGCAGGTCGATGCGATCGAGCAGCGGACCGGAGAGCCGTCCCCAGTAGCGCCGCCGTTCCGCTTCGGTGCAGCTGCAGTCGCGACCCGGATCGCCATACCAGCCGCAGCGGCAGGGGTTGGAGGCGGCCACCAGGGTGATCGCGCAGGGAAAGCGCAGGCGCTGGCGCGCCCTCTGCAGGCGGATCTCTCCTTCTTCGAGGGGTTGCCGCAGCAGGTCGAGCACCCCTGGGCGGAATTCAGCCAGCTCATCGAGGAACAGCACGCCGTGGTGGGCCAGGGCCAGCTCCCCCGGCCTCGGGCAGGCGCCGCCGCCGATCAGGGCGGCGCCGGTGCAGCTGTGGTGTGGGGCGCGGAAGGGCCGCTGCAGCAACAGCTGGCCCTCTGCCGGCAGCAGGCCCGCCACCGAGTGAATGCGGGTGAGATCGAGGGCCGCACTCCGTTCCAGGCGAGGCAGCAGCGACGCCAGCCGGCGCGCCAGCATCGTCTTGCCGCTGCCGGGCGGACCCACCAGCAGCAGGTGGTGGCCTCCGGCCGCGGCAATTTCCAGGGCGCGGCGGCCCAGCATCTGCCCCTGGATGTCGGCCAGGTCACCTGTGGCGCCTGCAGCCTGGACAGGTGCGGGCGGCTCCGGCGCAGGCCAGTCACCAGTCCCGTCCGCCAGTCGTCCCAGCAGATCCCTGAGGCTCGCTGCAGGCCACAGGCTCAGACCCTCCACCAGGGCCGCCTCCGGGCCATTGGCGGCTGGCAGCAGCAGGGCCCGGGCGCCGCACTCGCGGGCCCGCAGGGCGATCGAGAGCATCCCGCGGATCGGCCGCAGCGTGCCATCCAGCCCCAGCTCTCCGGCGCTCCACACCCCCGCCAGGCTCGCCGGATCCAGCTGGCCGCTGGCCTGCAGCAGCCCCAGGGCCACCGGCAGATCGAAGCCCGGCCCCTCCTTGCGCAGATCAGCCGGAGCGAGATTCACCACCACCCGCCCCTGGGGCACCCGGCAGCCGCTGTGGCGCAGGGCTGAGCGCACCCGCTCCCGCGCCTCCTGCACCGCCGCGTCAGCCAGCCCCACCAGGGTGAGCGCCGGCAGCCCCGGCCCCAGGTCCACCTCCACCGTCACCGGCTGGGCCTCCAGCCCCTGCAGGGCCGCCGTGGTGCACCGTGCCAACATCGCCAGAGGAGAGCACAGGGCTCAGTCACTGCTCAGTCAGTGCCACCTCCCGTCCCATCCCCCGTCCCGTCTGGATCCGTCGCCATGGCCCCCGCAGACGACTCCACCGCCCACACCGCGCAGGACACGATCTTCGGCCGCATCCTGCGCGGTGAGATCCCCTGCGACCAGGTGTATGCCGACGACCTCTGCCTGGCTTTTCGCGATGTGGCCCCCCAGGCGCCGGTGCACGTGCTGGTGATCCCCCGTGAACCGATCGCCCGGCTGGATGCGGCGGGCGAGGAGCAGGCGGCCCTGCTCGGCCATCTGCTGCTGGTGGCGGCCCGGGTGGCGCGCCAGGAGGGCCTGCAGGGCTTTCGCACCGTGATCAACAGCGGCAGCGAGGCCGGCCAGACCGTGTTCCATCTGCATGTGCATGTGCTCGGTGGCCGGCCCCTCGCCTGGCCCCCGGGCTGAGACGTCAGCGGCGACAATGGC
>Ga0164293_10006282_pt1 | contig 10116 bp, 6 predicted proteins | sample GEODES118metaG_FD_111487 | JGI IMG/M metagenome (GOLD analysis project Ga0164293, IMG submission 111487) | Eutrophic lake water microbial communities from Lake Mendota, Wisconsin, USA - GEODES118 metaG | ecosystem: Environmental > Aquatic > Freshwater > Lake | place: USA: Lake Mendota, Wisconsin...
AGACGCCCCATCGCACCACCGTGGAATCCGGCAACAACTGGGTGCGCCTCAACGAACCCGGCACCACCCACCTGCGCAGTGGTCAGCTGATCAGCGAGGTGGCGTTCCTCGCGGAACTGGCCCACCGCCTGCTCGGCGACGATCCGATCGACTGGCGGCGCCTTCACGATCCGCAGTATGTGCGCGCGTTGATCGCCCGCACCGTGCCCGGCTACCAGGCGATCGCCGACATCGACACCACCCACCGCGAATTCGAGGTGGCCGGTCGCGTCTTCGCCGCACCTCGCTTTGCCACCGCCAATGGCCGCGCCCAGCTGGCCCCCACCCCCCTGCCCGATCTCGCCCTGCCCGAGCCCAGTCACTTCGGCGGCCTGGCGCCTGGCCAGCGGGGCCTGGTGCTCAGCCTGATCACCGCCCGCAGCTACGGCCAGCACAACACCGTGGTGTACAAGGCCGGCGACAGCTACCGCGGCATGCCCCACCGCGACACGATCCTGATGAATCCGGAAGACATCGCCGCCACTGGCCTGGCCGCCCACCAGCGCGTCAGCGTGCAGGGCGACGCCGGCCGGCTCGACGACATCGAAATCATCCCCGGCTCGATCCGCCGCGGCGCCGCGCTCATGTTCTACCCCGAGGCCAATGTGCTCATGCACGCCGTGGTAGATCCCGCCAGCGGCACGCCGGCCTTCAAGCGGGTGCCGGTGTTGGTGCGGGGGTAGGGCTCACCGGGATGCCGGCTTGGCTGATGCCTCGCCGATCTGGGGCTTCCGTTCCTGATTCGAACGTTCCCTTGCGGCGTAGTTTGTTAATCAGGCGATGGCGAGACAGCGTGCCTTCTGGCATCTCGCTTCGTGCCTGCCGGGCGCGCTATGCCCCGCCTGGCTGATTGAGTTTGAAGCGAAAGGCCCCGCATGGAGGCCCTGGCGTCCAGCAAGCAGCGCTGCCTGTCTGCTCGCTTAGATTGCAACAGGCAAATTGCTGACGCTTCTAAGGTAGGGATCTGTTTGCCATTGGGGTGTGCCATTAATGTGCAAGTTGGGGAATTCGTTGAGCAGGCATTCGATGGCAATCGGCGCTACCTTCCTGAGCAACGGCGCACCCAGGCAGGTGTGTATGCCTTCTCCGAAGCCAAGATGCCCCGTGGTGTCTCTCTCAATGTCAAAAGTCTCCGGATTGTGGAACTTGAGCGGATCATGGTTGGCCGATCCCAGGGCGGCCGTCACCTTGGTTCCCGCCTTCAGGTGGACTCCACCCAGCTCCGTATCTTCACAGACCACTCGATCCACCAGCTGAGCCGGCGCATCGATGCGCAACATCTCCTCGACCGCATTGCCAATCAGTTCAGGACGGCTTCGTAGCAGTGCCAACTGCTTCGGATTCGTGAGCAAATTGTAAACGCCAGTGGCGATTAGAAACACCGATGTTAAATAGCCTGCAAGGCTTAAATTGACGGCAGTCTGTTGCACCTCTTCTGGCAGGATTCCCCTGGCTTCGCCCGCATTCACCATCTGGTCGAACATCTTGCCAGATTCTGCATGAAAGGGGCAGCCCTTCTGCATGGCCTGGTAGTAGCCTCCCAGAGCCATTGTGCATGTTCCAGCCATAAACTGGTTGGCGACGGATGTGGTGATGTCATGTCCAGACACCATTCTTCCCACCCAGCTCTCAATGCCCCCCCAATGCCCATCTGGAATTCCGAGCACCTCTCTCAATACCTGGGAGGGAAGCGGCATTGCATAGTCAGCGAAAAGATCAAAGCTTTGCCCTCCCTTGAGGCGATCCAGATATTGATCGGCCAGATTGCGGACCACGGTTTCGATATTTAAAATAGACGCGGCAAATAGTTCGTCCAAAATCGGACGCACCTCTCCGTGGCGAGGAGGATCCATGGAAAAAAGTCCATTTGGCATATTGGCCATCGCGGCAATGGGTGAGTTTCCGGGTACAGGTGGGCTCGCTTTGGCATTCTTGAGATAGAGATCTTTCTGATCCAGGACTGTGCGCACATCCTCATAACGGAACACCCACATCCCCATGGGGGTCTGCTCGTTGTTCTCTAATGTGTAGAAGACAGGGGCTATGGGTGCGTTGTCGCGAAAGTACCTGTATGTAGGGTAGGGGTTGGCAAGAAACTCAGGGGCGTGGGGATTGAAGCTGCTGGCGGTAAATGCAGTTTTCATTGGGGTTCAAGTTGAGTGTCAATGGTCGTGCTAATTGGCAGACCCAGCTTGCCGATCAGCCAATCGCTGACCCGCTGGGTGAAGTGCATATGGCGTTCATCCTGTTCGCAAAAGATATAGTCGTCAAATGCTGTTTCGACTTCTCCCGCTGGAGGTATGGCCTGGCGAGGATCAAGCGCGATATCCAAAGCGCTCACTGTGGGGACGGCGCAGCAACTAAGGCTTGCCGCATTCACCAACCCCATGCCCACCTCGACGCCAATCTGCGCCGCATCTTGGATGTGGGGGCTGCGGCCCCCTGGCACCCCTTCCCAGGCCACGGGGCTGCTGACGCTGAGTTGAGTGGCCTCCACCCCAGGAATCCCACCATCAGCCACGAGGACGCGATCGCCATTTTCTGGCAGAGCCCAAAGCACGGCTCTTGCTCCGCCGCTGCCTGCGGTGGATAGCAGAGGCTGTTCAGCCTGCAGCGTGCAGATCCCATCGCCACGACCGGAAGCGATCGCAAGGCGCTCCACCAGCTTCGGATAGTTCCCCAAAGCTTGCAGTTGCTCCATGAATGCTTCACGCAGCGCACTCGGCCCCACGCTGTCTTTTGTGAGAAAATGCGACAAAAACTGCTGATTGGCCGTGCTGTTGAGCAGCGCCACACTGCCACTGGCGAGTGCTGAGCCTGCCTGCGAAAATGTTTGCGCCATCCATTGGGCTGCCAGACAGGTGTATGCCCCTTGATGCGGAGTGTCAATCGACAGATAGATCCGGCATTGGTGTTCGCAATGCTGGCTCTCCATCTCGGCGAGCGCCCATCTGGACACCAGGCCACCCATACTCAATCCACCCGCGATAAGTGGATTGGTCGTGCATTTTTTAGCCCTCTCCACGCAGTCACGGAAGACGGCAGCGTTGTTGACAATACTTTGCGTTGAATCCCCATAGGTGACGATGATGATGTCGTAGCCGCGGGCTCGCAGCTTTTCGGCGGTCGCATGTAAATTGACGATAGTATACACGTCGGTGGGATCCTCGGTAGAATCAAATCCAGCGGCGAGAATAATCGGATGTTGCGGGCTTGTGTGACCACGGCCCAGATAAATATGGGCGCAGCCTTTGTTGGAACCGGCGGTCAGTTCCCATTCCTGATTCGGAGCGAAGGTTGTCATGATCTTATAAGGAGGCAAGATGCCGTACTCCTCGCATGCCTGGCATCAGCAGGTAGAGGCTGCCTCGCCAGGTCACGAATCGAGGATTACTCAGCACGATAGGGTCCCGGTCATCCTCAGTCCGAATCACCAACTTGCCGCCTTCGCTCGGTTGGGCTCCCAAGATCGGATCCACTGCGTCGCGTAGACAAGCGGTGCTGATGTCTTGTTTGGCCCAGGTGCTCTGTAGGACTTCAAATTGCATCTCCAGGTCGCCACACATCAAGATTCCAAGCAGCCCACGCTCAATTCCATCCGCGTTGCCTTCGTATTCGGGGCCATCGCGAAGTCCACGGCGAAGATGCGCCCCGATTGGACAACGCAAGCCTTCCTGGTTACCGATGCGTAAGCTGCAATGGCGAGCCCATCTTGCGTGACATCCGCCCAGCACGTTTCCTTGTACATCCGCATGATCAATGGTTGGAACTGGCTTGGCTGGAGGCCAGGGGAGCAGTGACTTGCGCGGGCCTTGACGGCTGCATTGTCGTGTTGCTGGACAACGTCACAAAGTTCCCTGGGATAGGCTTGGACGGGCAGCCTGAGAGCATCGTGTACAAATTCCAGAATGGCAGTGAAGATATCCCCCAATAAGGCCATAGCGTCCATCAGGCAAGATTCTAAATCACCGTTGAATTCCGTGATTACCAGAAGAATAGAGCCATCGCTGGAAGGTCGAAAGTGCGCATCGTGAATGTCGTGCAGGGCTTCTAGGGCCGCTTGTCCATCTCCCGCCTTTTCCTGAAGAACTTGCAGGAGTGCTGGCCTTCGCGTCGGGCTCTTCAAGGGCAAAAACAGGTTGACCGCGTTGCTGGCGTCGCTCATGATGGCCTGGTGGCTATATTCGCAAATTCTTCCGGTATCCTTCGTTTGCGGTGTTCACGAGTGGAAGGGGCAGCCTTCAAGGCTTTTCCCTGCAGATGCAAGGTTGGGGGGTTCCCATGGAGCTCATTTTGGGGCATTGTAGTTCTTACTCTCCATTGATTTTGCTTCTTCTTGCATGGCTAAGCAGGTCCTCGAAAGCTACCTGCCAAGATTCGTTACAATGCGTCTGGCTAGTTGTGTGCCTATCTGCACACCGGAAGCCCGGATCACTTCCGCCGCTGTTTTGCTGAGTGACATCCAAGGCTTCTCCTCTCTGATCGCAACGTTCTCCGCGGCGGGGCCAGCTGGAATTGAGGAGATCACGTGGGTCCTAAGCGAGTACTTTGCTGATTTCGTTGAGGTCATATACTCCTATCGGGGGGACGTCCTCTGTATCGCTGGCGACGCTTTTCTCTGTTTCTGGCCTGCGGCCAACGATCAGGAGCTCGCTGAGGCAACCCAGCGCGCTGCCCAGGCCGCCCTGGCGATCCAGGAGCGCCTGCACGGCCGTGAGGCCGGCCGCGGTCATCGTTTTGCCACGCGCCTGGGCCTTGGTGCCGGCCCCCTCGCGATCGCCTTCGCCGGGGGAATCGGTGGCCGCTGGGAATTGGTCGCCGATGGGCCGCCCCTGCGGGCGGCCGGCGCCCAGGAGCGTTCCTGTGAACCCGGTTGCGTACGGCTCGCCCCGGAGTGCGGGGCTCTTCTTTCCCCCCACGGACATCTGCGTCCCGTCTCCAACCCCCCTGGCTACGTCTTGGAATCGCTGGGGCCGCATCTTCTCCTTCCCCAGGCTCCGGCGCCGCCGCCGCGCATCCTTCCAGACCAGCCCCTGCGCCCCTTTCTCGCCCCTTCGGTCCTTCAGCGTCTCGATACGGAGACCGCTTGGCTCGCTGAGCAGCGCTATGTGAGTGTGTTGATGGCGGATCTGCCCACACTCGGTGATCTTTCCTCGGAGGGGCTGGAGCGAACGCACCGTTACCTGCAGATCTTTCAAGCTGCGGTGTATCGTTTTGAAGGCTCCGTTCGCGTCGACATCGACAGCAAGGGAGCGCTGGTTCTCGCCGTGTTTGGCCTGCCACCCATCGCCCATGAGGATGATGCCGTGCGTGCTCTGGATGCGGCGGAGCTGCTTCAGCGTGATCTACTTTCGGCCGGATTGCGCTGCGGACTTGGCATCGCTACAGGCCGCGCATTCTGCGGTTCATTTGGTAGTGATCTCCGTCGCGAGTACATGTTGCGTGGTGAGGTGATCAATCGCGCAGCCCGCATCATGCAGGTAGCGGTTGATGGTGTCCTCTGCGATCAGGCCACGCAGCAGGCCAGTCGCGGACGTGTTGTGTTTGAACCCCATGCGAAGACACCTACTTCCCCACGATCCCCCTTTGATTCATCCCGTGCGGAGGCATCGTTCCCTGGCCCGCTCTTTCGACCCCTTGGACGCAGTGCCCAGCTTGACCCCAGCCAGACTCCTCTGGTGGGACGTCAGCGTGAACAGGCGCAGCTGGACGCCCTCCTCGATGCCTTGAGCGCGGGTGAGGACGCGGGTGTGGTGATTCTTGAGGCGGAGGCGGGTGTCGGGAAATCGAGGCTGCTCCAGGAGATGGCACAGCGGGCACGCAGCCGTGGTATTCAAGTTTTGGCTTCCGGTACGGAGGCGGTGGAGGTTGGCATTGCCTACAACATCTGGCGGCGTATCTTCCGCGATCTTCTCGGCTGGAGCGAGAGCTCCAATCTGGAGCAGCTTTGGCGTCACTGGCAGGGGACGGCGATCAATGAACGTCTGCTACCGCTGTTGAGTGCCGTGTTGCCAATTCAGCTGAATGATAACGACCTCACGTCTGAAATGAAAGGTGGTGTACGCGCTGCCAATACACAGCGACTGTTGACGCAGTTTCTCCACCGTCAGGCTGCTGAGAAGCCTCTTCTTCTCTTGTTGGAGGATGTGCAGTGGTTGGATACAAACTCCTGGGCGCTGTTGATGGCGATCGTCCGCGAGGTCGCTCCGTTGGCGCTCGTGATGACGAGCCGGCCTCCCCAGGAGAACGCCTCCCCTGACTATGCGCTCTTGCAGGACCATCAGCGGGTGCGAAAGATCCGACTCGATGTCCTCGGGGTTTCCGAAACCGAGGCTCTTGCCTGCCAGCTGATCGGCGTGGATGTTTTGCCCCCTGAATTCTTGAATCGCCTGCTCCAGGTTGTCGCTGGCAATCCTTTCTTCTGTGAGGAAATGGTGCAGACCATGCTGGAGACAGGGGTGATCAGCGTGGAGGGGGGAGAGTGCCGCCTGCGTGATCTGGATTCCTTTGTCTTTCCGGCCTCGGTGGAAAGCGTCATTATCAGCCGTCTCGATCGCCTCTCCCCAACCCAGCTTCTGTGTCTGAAGGTGGCGTCTGTCGTCGGCCATGACTTCCGTCAGAGCATTGTGCAGGATACGCATCCAATCAGCGAGGAGAGGCCCCTGGTGCCCCGTCATCTGCTGTCCCTTCAGGGCATGAACTTCACGGTTTGCCAGCAGCAGTCAGAAGAGACTGGTCCGGAATATAGCTTTCGACACGCGATCACGCGGGATGTGACCTATGAGTTGATGACTTTGGCTCAGAAGCAGGAAATGCATGCCGCTGTCGCCACTTACTTTGAGACGAGCTTTGCTGATAGCCTTGCCTCGCACTATTCCATCTTGGCTTATCACTGGGGCCAGGCTCTGGATGTTGTGCGGATGGTTTCCTATCTTGAGCTTGCCGGCCAGCAAGCCCTTACCAATGGTGCTTTTGTTGAGGCTCTTCTTTATTTCACCACAGCCGTCGAACAGTCGGCTGACTCCAGGGTGGAGGCGGATGCCCTGCGGCAGGCTCTCTGGCAAAAGGGTATTGCCACAGCCCATTATTTCCTTGGCGAGCTCCAGAAAGCGCGCATCCATCTTGAGCAAGCGATCTGTCTTCTTGACCGCCCGCTACCGCGACGTACCACTGGCGTTGCCATTGCGATCATGCGTCTGTGCTTCCGTCAGCTGTTGCACCGCCTCTTCCCGCGCTTCTTCATCGGCCGGCGGAGTGGCGAGGGGCACCTGATCGCCCAGCTTACCGATTGCTATCGCCGGCTCGGCCAGATCTATTATCTTGATGGCGATTCGATGCTCCTTCTTGTTTACATGAACTTGCGAGGTCTTAACATCGGTGAGCTGGGTGGCCCCTCCGATCCCCTGGCCCGCATCCTCAGCAATATGGGGATACTCTGTGGGTTTAATGGGGCTTTGCGCTGGTCTGACTGGTATGCCGGTGCTGCCGTTGCGATGGCGGAGACCGGGGGTCAATTCTCTGCCGCTGCCTATGTATGGTCGGTGAATTCGGTCACCTTTGCTCAGCGAGGCAGCTGGCAGTTGGCCAAGGCGGCCAATGCCGAAGCACTTCGTCGGGTTCAGGAGCTCGGGGACTTTAATCAGGAGGCCGAAGCCTGGGTGATCCGTTCCACCATCGCCCTCTGCGAAGGCCACTTCAACGAAGCGCCGCATGCCTGGCAGAACGCCCGCACCCTTGCCGTTCAGCGTGGGAACGATCAGATCCTCTGCTGGAGTCTCTTGGATGAGGTGGATACGTGTCTGGGTTGGGACGACGATGAGTCTGCTGCCCGTGTGCTCGACCAGGCCTTGGCGGTGCCTACGGCTGCCTCCGATGGCAGTAGCAGGATCGACAAGTGCAGGGCCACCGCCATGGTTCGCTTCCGCCAAGGACGCTATGCGGAGTCCGTCGCAGCTGCGGATGAAGTGATGGAGATGATCTTTCGTCAGACACCCAGTGGCTATCACTGGGTGGACTTCTTTGCTTCCGCTGTGGAAGTCTATTTGCTGATTCTTGCTGAGGATTCTCCCTATTCGCGCCAACATCGTCGTCGTCTGCTGCTGCAGGCTCGTCGTGGTTGCCGTCAGCTGCTGCGCCTCTCCAGAATCTTCGGCAACGTGGTGCCCCGTTCCAGGCTGCTCCTTTCCCGTTTGGCGCTCTGCCAGGGCCAACGCCGCCTGACGCGGCGCATGGCCCAGCGTGCCCTTGTGCTCGCCACGTCCCGGGGCATGCCCTATGAGCAGGCCCTGGCCCTGCTGGAACTCGGCGCGCTGGAGCCTGAAGGCTTGGAAGGTCGCCAGAAGCTCCGGCAGGCCCTGGCCATCTTTCAGTCCCTGGGGGCGACCGCCTGCGTCCGTCGTACCCGTGCCCTCTTGTCAGATTGAGGCTCCCGCCTCTGCCTGTCAGCTATCTGACAGTGGCCTGTCCGTCGCCTGACTCCATCGCCGGGCCAGCGCTGCGAGCTTCGACGCAGGGTGCTTTGTGGTTCCCTCGTTCCCGAGCGGTATTCGCCATGACCTTTGCGCTGTCCCCTCTGTCCACGGCTCGGAGCCATGCCGCTCTGCCTTCCTGCATTTTTCAAGCGGCCGCCAACCCCGTGGTCCCGTTCTTGGTTGAAGCTTTGCGCCACGCAGACTGCGCCCAGTATGTGGATCATCTCGTTGTTACTGCCCGGAACCATCCGGCGGCGCAGCCTGCCTACCTGCACGCCCTCGCCGCTGGCAATCTCCCGTTCCTCACCGTCGCTCTCTGTGATTTTGCTCTGCATGAGTTCAGGTTTGCGGCTTCAGACATTCCTGCGCTTCGCTTTCTGATCGCTCGGGTGGAGCGGCCGCTGCATCGTCAGGTGCTGCTGCGCCATCTGGCCCAGTTTGCCGGACACTATCGCCACGGGGATCTGAGACGTTTGCGTTCTCTGCCCATGGGTCTGTTCCGTTCATCGGAGCTCTCCCAGGCCGCGCTTGGCCAACGGTTTCGCGACGCCCTTGGCAGCCAAGCCACCTGGACACCGCTGGACGGGACCGACCCGGTCCGCTGGCAGGAGCAACACCTGCACCTGTTGCAGGCGGGCAGTTTGGCCGAAGCATTGGGGGCCTATGCCCTGGGTACCGTGATGCTCGATTCCATTCATCTCCCGTTCCTTCTTGAGGGGTGCGCACGGGTTGCTTTGGCGCCTGATGCCTGCCTCCTCTTTCATCTCCATCACGCTCTCACCGAAGTTCGCCAGGTCGCGTACCGGCAGATGGCGATTGATCTGGCCAGCACCGCTCAGGGCCGCTTCGATCTGGCCCGGGGGATGCACAACGCCTTGCGGCTGCACCAGTCGTTCTGGGAGTGGTTGCATAAGCGTGCGATGAGCCGTCTTGCGTTGTTGGGATGACGGGGGTTGCTCTCGACCGTCAGCCTGTTGTTGTGTTGCGCCCCTGGGGCCAGCCCCACAGAAGGCCTTTCTCAAGCCCGAATTGGTGCTTGATCGGACGGAATGTCGGCCGCCTGTTCGCGTACTGGTGTGACCGGATCGTGGAGGCTTCGCCGATCGAGGGCTTGTGCCGAAGAGGGGTCAAAAACTGGCGGGCAATGTTCTCGAACCGTAACGTTCAATAGCGTGCAGGACGGACGGTCTTCGTACAGGTTTAGCGTTGCGATAACAGACCTAACCTCACCCCATCATCTCCCTTCCATGACCTTCCTTCACCACAGCTCTCGCCCGCATTCGTTCCGGCGTGTACAGGTGATCGGCCATTGCCTGCGCGAGTTCAGCCTCTACCTGCTTTACCTGCGGGTGCCTGTGTTTTTCCTCCTTCTTTCCCAGGTGGCTTTCCTCAGTGAACAGGTCGGCGATGTGCTGCTGGGGATGGCTCTTGAGCCCCACTGGTCCGCCTTCGGCTTCGCCGCCGCCGCCGCCGCCCTGTTCGGGATCACACTTTGGTTCTCCGCCCGTGCCCTCAGCGAACTGCGCTGGATGGTTCCGTTGCCGGTCAGGCCCGCCACTCCTGGCGAGAAGCCGGAAGCGAAGCCACGCGTGCGGTTCATGCCCGC
>Ga0164293_10006287_pt1 | contig 10113 bp, 9 predicted proteins | sample GEODES118metaG_FD_111487 | JGI IMG/M metagenome (GOLD analysis project Ga0164293, IMG submission 111487) | Eutrophic lake water microbial communities from Lake Mendota, Wisconsin, USA - GEODES118 metaG | ecosystem: Environmental > Aquatic > Freshwater > Lake | place: USA: Lake Mendota, Wisconsin...
CGAGAACATTCTTTTGCGCCCTGCGCGCTTTCGCGATAGATCGCAATGGAACTCGGTCCGAGCAGAGAATAAAGAGTGGCTGACGCCTTGGGAGGCGACCCTTCCGCAAGTTCCTGTAGATACTCCAGAGAGCGAATTCATCAGTAAAGGACCATCATTTTATGCAATGGTGAGCGCGATTAATCGCGAAGCCCGTGCCGGCCGTTCGTACTCATTCTTGATGTGGAAAGAGAAGAACCTTGTTGGCCAAATCACAATGGGTGGAGTCATCTTCGGCGCCTTACGCGCTGCCCACATCGGATATTGGATTGATCGCAACTATGCAAACCAGGGATTAACTACAGATGCGGTAAATACATTGACCCGCTTTGGCTTTGAGGGTTTAGGACTTCACAGAATAGAGATCAATGTTCGACCAGAAAATGCTGCTTCTTGTCAGGTTGCCTTAAAGGCGGGGTATCACTTCGAGGGAGACCGGCCGAAGTTTCTTCATATTGCGGGTGCTTGGCGTGACCACAAATGCTTCGTCAAGGTCAACGATTTAGTGAAATAAACCCCGCCTAAATCCCAGAGGTTTATCACCCTTACACATAAAATTCTCCATCATGGCCTCGGCAATTATCTACCTAGCAATTATTGGTATGTGGGTTGCCTATTTCTTGCCACGATGGCTTCACAATAAAAATGAATTCTCGGGAAAGCATGTTGAAAGATACAAGAGCGCACTCCGAGTTGTTGCCGGCAATACTCCTGGCGCTCGCATCGGCAGTGGTGTGATTTATACCGATGTCGATCGTGTGGCTCGTGTGGCTCAGCAATTACTGCGCCGCAGAATTATTTTCTCAATCATCACTCTTTCATTTATCGCAACATTGGTAGGTGTCTTTATGCAAACTATCGTCCTCACAGCAATCTTCGTTCCGTTGAGCGCACTGGTTATCTATATTGCATTCGTTAGACGTCAAGAGAATGCGGCTGCTATTCAGCACCGTCGCATGGATCAGTTACACCGCCGTACCGAAGGTGTCTCACATACCAATCTCTCTGAGGTTCTTACTACCAAGAATTCAACAGAACATTGGATCCCATTTGCAGAACGTGAAATTTCTGGTGTAACACTTCTACCAAAAGGAACAGCTGCTGCGCGTTCTGAGTGGAAGCCGAATGAGGTTCCTATCCCAACTTATTTGAGTGCGCCTAAAGCTGTCGCACCAAAGAGAACTATCGATCTCACCGAGCCAGGCAGATGGAGCGAAGAGCAAGAGCGTCTAGAGCGTGAAGCTCTTGCCGCGGCTGCTCCATCTCGTGATGAAATCTTCGATCAGCAGCTAGCGGATGAGGCTGTTGAACGCTTGCGTGCAAATAGAGCTGTTAACCAATAACTAACAAGCTTTAGATCCAGCTCGGTAGCCACATTCGATTTATCCACTCTTGGTAAGTAATCAACTCACCCATGTAGAGCGGTAAGAAGTAGATAAAGTTAATTGCGATGAGGGCAAGCAGTGCAATTATTCCAAACTCACCTAGCTGATAGCTTCGGGCACTCTTTCGCCGCTGATGCGATAAGAAGAGCTGTGCACAGTAGATGAGAGCGAGCACCATAAATGGCTGAAAAACAATCACGTAAAAAGTGAAGACGGTGCGATCTTGAAAGAAGAACCAAGGCAGATAACCAGCAGCAATTCCAGAAATAATTATTGTTGCTGCTGGATCAGTTCTTCGCAATGCAATTGAACGAATCCAGTATCCAAAAACAATTGCAAGCGCGATAGTCGCACTCCACCATAAGAGAGGCGTGCCGAGAGCGAGAACTTCTTGCGAACAAGAATCTGCCCCACAACCCGATGGTGTTTCATAGAAGAAACTTGTTGGACGCCCCTGAATTAACCAACTCCAAGGGTTAGCTTCATAGTTATGAGCCGTCGATAGGTTGCGATGGAAATTTAAAATCTCTTCATGATAATTCTTAAGTGCGATAAATGGATTACTGTCAGAGTCTCGCTTCCAGCCTCGATCAGAGAAGAACCACCCTGACCAGCTAGCAAGATAGACAGCAACTGGAGTCAATCCAAAAGCGCCTATAACTCGAAGAGTTGGTTTCAGTAAATCTTTTCCGTTAAAGAAAGTAAATGCACGATAGAGAGCGATTAATCCAAAGAGAGCAAGAAAATAGAGCCCACTCCACTTTGTTGCTATAGCAAGGCCGAAGAAAATACCGGTTAGGTAGTAATTCTTTCGAATAAAGAAATAAGTACCAGTCAATATAAAGAGAGCGAGAAAGTTATCAAGTAGCGCTGTACGAGAATGTACTAGAGCCATTCCATCTACTGCCATGAGAGCGCTAGCGATGATTGTTAAGAATGGTGAGTAAAAAAGACGATGAACAATTGCAGCAACGAGAAGAATCATTAGAGATCCAGCCACTGCTGTAGCTATTCTCCAGCCAAGTGGGTTATCACCGAAGAGTTTGATTCCAGAGGCAATCATCCATTTACCAATTGGGGGATGGACTACAAATTCTGCAGCAGAGCCATCAACTTCAACTCCGTAAGCCAAAAGGTCTCTGGCACCATCGACGTAATAAACCTCATCAAAGATAAAGCTTTTTATTGACGCAATATTGAATAGTCTCAGCAAGAGTGAAGCAATTGCGATAACTAGAGGCGCAATCACGATTACCATGACTAAAGAATATGGGAAGATAGCGATATGGCACTCACCCTCGCAGCGACTCCGCTCGGAAATCCGCTCGATGCGAGTCCTCGTCTGAAGATGGCTATTGAGAGCGCTGAAATTATTGCCGCTGAAGATTCACGTAGATTCCATCGTTTAGCTGCCGATATTGGCGCATCGTTCTCAGCTCGTATCCTCTCTTTCTTTGAAGGCAACGAGACGGAGAGAACTAGTGAGTTAATTTCGCTTTTGCATGAAGGAAAAAATGTATTGGTCCTTACGGATGCAGGTATGCCAACAATCAGCGATCCCGGATTTCGATTATTGCGAGATGCGGTTGCAGAAAATATTGAAGTTCATGTTATTCCTGGACCAAGCGCGCCAACAATGGCGATTGCTTTATCTGGATTGCCAACTGATCGCTTTACCTTTGAAGGCTTTGCGCCTCGTACCTCAGGTGCGCGTTTAGCTTTCTATGAATCTCTGCGCTTTGAAGAGAGAACAATGGTTCTCTTTGAGGCACCTCATCGCCTCTTGGATTCATTGCAGGATGCACAATCAATATTGGGTAGTGATCGTCGCGGTGCAATATGCCGAGAGATGACCAAGACCTATGAAGAGACAATTCGGGGAAGCCTTGCTGACCTCGTTGAATGGGCACGAAGCCATGAAATATTGGGTGAAATCACTCTCGTCTTTGCCGGAGTAGAGGTTGGAACAGAGAGCGCCACAAATTCACAGATGGTCTCGCGGGTCCGCGAATTCGAGTCAGCCGGAATGGATCGCAAAGATGCCATCACAACCGTTGCGCGTGAGCTCGATATACCAAAGAAACTTGTCTATGCAGCGGTAGTCGAAGCCCAGCGTAAGAATTAACTCAAGAGAGCGAATAAGATTGCCAAATGAAGTCCTTCTATCTGACGACTCCGATTTACTACGTCAACGATGCGCCTCACATTGGCCACGCCTACACAACGGTCGCTGGTGATGTTTTAACTCGCTGGCATCGTCAACGTGGCGAATCTGTCTGGTTCTTAACAGGCACCGATGAGCATGGTCAGAAGGTCATGCGCACAGCCCAAGATAATGGTGTCCCGCCGCAAGAGTGGGCCGATAAATTGGTCGAAAGCGCATGGAAGCCAAATTGGCAGGCGCTTAACATCGCAAATGATGACTTTATCCGCACGACAGAGCCGCGCCATATGGACAGAGTTCAGAAATTCCTTACTTCACTTAAAGATGCCGGTTTTATTTATGAAGGAAATTACGAAGGCCCTTACTGTGTTGGCTGCGAAGAGTTTAAGTTACCTGGAGATTTGATTGAAAGTGACGGCAACAAACTTTGCCCAATCCATAGCAAGCCAGTTGAAGATGTAAAAGAGACAAACTGGTTCTTCAAGTTATCTGCATTTGCACAACCACTTATTGATCATTACAAGAGCAATCCTGATGCCTGCCAACCAGAGTCTGCACGTAATGAAGTATTAGCATTTCTTGAAGGTGGAGTCACCGACCTTTCAATCTCTCGCTCGACATTTGATTGGGGTATTCCAGTCCCATGGGATACAAACCAGGTTGTCTATGTTTGGTTCGATGCACTACTTAACTACGCAACTGCGGTAGGACTTACCGATGATCCTGATTCTGAAGGTGGAAAGAAGTTCGCGCAGACTTGGCCAGCCGATGTCCATCTCGTTGGAAAAGATATTCTGCGTTTCCATGCAGTTATCTGGCCGGCGATGTTGATGGCAGCTGGATTAGCTGTACCAAAGAAAGTATTTGCGCACGGCTGGTTATTGGTCGGCGGTGAGAAGATGAGTAAATCTAAGCTCACCGGTATTGCACCTGCAGATATCACTGATCACTTTGGTGTTGATGCTTTTCGTTATTACTTCTTGCGCGCAATTCCTTTCGGAACAGATGGCTCTTTCTCTTGGGAAGATATGAGCGCCCGTTATACCTCAGAGCTTGCCAATGACTTTGGAAACCTCGCCTCTCGACTAGCTGCGATGGTTGAGAAGTATTGCGGTGGAGTACTCCCTGCAGTCGCAAAAGATGAAGCTCTAGCGTCAGCTCTGAAAGAGTGCGTAGATAAGGCCGATGCCGCAATTGTGGCCCTTGATTTTCAAGGCGGAATCAACGCAATTATGGATTTCTGCAAGCGCGTCAATGGTTATGTGACTACAACAGAGCCATGGATTCTTGCTAAAGATCCTGCCAACCAGAGAGCCGTCGAAGAGATTCTCTACAACACAGCAGAATCGCTGAGAGCTCTCTCAGTTTTATTGCATCCTGTGATGCCAGCAACGACTGAGATTCTCTGGGAATCACTTGGCGCTAATGGTGCCTTGGGCGCAATTGGCGCGCAGAAAGTCAGCGACATTGCTAGCTGGGGTCAATTGCCAGCAGGTGTAACTATTACAAAGACTCCAGTTCTTTTTCCTCGCCTTGAGGTCAAGGAGTAATTTTTCATGGCTGATCGCCACAATCGCGATATCGATAGAGAGTTCGCACCGCTTCCAGAGGCTTTACCTATTGCGGTTGCAGATGCACATGCACATTTAGAAATTGTCACCAATGATGCTCCTGAATCAGATTCAGTGCGGGCAATATTGGATGAAGCTAAATCTGTGGGTGTTGACCGCGTTGTTCAAGTTGGATATTCAGCAGAGCAATCGCAGTGGTGTGCCAAATTAGCTGAGTTATATCCTGGCCGTGTTCTTGCAGCCGTTGCACTGCATCCCAACGAAGCACCAGTGGTAGAAAACTTGCAAGCCGATCTAGCAATCATTGAAGAATTAGCACAACAACCCCGAGTGCGGGCAATTGGCGAGACAGGGCTAGATTATTTCCGAACACCTCCAGAGTTAAGATCGGTCCAGCAAGATTCTTTTAAATGGCATATCGAACTCGCTAAGAAAACAAAAAAAGCTTTAGTTATTCATGACCGTGACTCACATGATGATGTTCTATCAATCTTGCTCGAAGTGGGAGCACCCGAAAGAACCGTATTTCACTGCTTCTCAGGTGATGTAGAGATGGCGAAGAAATGTATCGATCGTGGGTATGTACTTTCTTTTGCCGGAACAATGACCTTTAAAAATGCGCCTGAGCTGCGCGAGGCGGTAAAGCTTGTTCCACATAGTCAATTACTTGTTGAAACAGATTCACCATTTCTGGCTCCATCACCACATCGTGGAATGCAGAACACCCCGGCCATGATTCCAACAATTGTCAGAGCGATGGCGCAAGAGCGTAACGAGGATTTAGAAGAGCTCTGTAGCGCGCTTTCAATCAATACCGAGCGCGTTTTTGGTTCGTTCGCATGAGCTTGCTCGGTCCAGCTGAAATTCGCGAATTAGCAGAGGCGCTCGATCTCAAACCTTCAAAATCACTTGGTCAAAACTTTGTCCATGATGGCAACACCTGTCGTAAGATTGTCAGAACAGCTGGAGTACAAGCAGACGATGTCGCATTAGAGATTGGTCCAGGACTTGGCTCGCTAACCTTGGCAATGATGGAGCAAGCTGCTCATGTTGTAGTCGTTGAGATCGATAAAAGATTGGCTGAACAACTTCCGATTACAGTTGCAAAACATGCAGATAATCCAAGCAAGTTAACAGTAATTAATCGCGATGCACTACAGATGGACTCTCTACCAGTTGACCCAACAGTATTAATTGCTAACCTGCCTTACAACGTCTCGGTTCCTGTCTTTCTGCATATGCTCGAAATTTTTCCAACGCTTCGAACTGGTGTTGTTATGGTTCAAGCGGAAGTTGCAGATCGCTTGGCAGCAAAGCCATCAACTAAAGAGTATGGCGTGCCAAGTGTGAAGGCAGCATGGTGGGCCGACGTTACGGGCGCAGGAGTTGTCTCGCGCCAAATCTTCTGGCCAGTGCCTAACGTTGAGTCAAAACTTGTGGCATTTACTCGCAGGCAAACTCCTGGAGATGAGATTCTGCGCAAGCGCGTATTTGCAATTATCGACCTTGCATTTGCTCAACGCAGAAAGATGTTGCGTTCAGCGCTTTCATCACGTTATGGAGGCTCAGCTGCTGCTGAGTTAATCTTGAATGGCGCTGGAATTGATCCGACCTTACGTGGCGAAGCACTTGATATCAGCGCCTTCTGCGCTATTGCCGCACATGAAATAGCGATAGGGTCATAAAGTGGCACTTAACTCAGTAACCGTGAAGGTACCTGCAAAGGTAAATCTGCAATTATCGGTCGGACCTCGCGAATCAGATGGCTATCACAACCTTGTTACTGTCTTTCAGGCTGTTTCTATTTTTGATGAAGTAACCCTGACAAAATCCCACGAAGGTAGCGGAGTCACAATTGCAGTTACCGGAGATCAAACACACGGTGTTCCTGAGGATGGCTCAAACCTTGCAGTGAAGGCTGCAACACTTATCGCTGAAAAATTCGACTTTCTCGCTGATGTGCATATAGAAGTCAAGAAGTCGATTCCTGTCGCAGGTGGAATGGCTGGTGGCTCTGCAGATGCCGCTGCAACGCTGGTCGGCATGGATGCACTCTTTAAATTAGAAGCAACTCGCGAAGAGCTACTTGCACTCGGTAGCGAACTCGGTAGCGATGTTCCATTTTTAATTCTAGGTGGCACAGCAATCGGAACCGGACGCGGTGATCAATTAACAGCAGCCCTTTCTCGCGGTACTTATCATTGGGTTTTCGCACTTTCAACAGTTGGACTCTCAACTCCATCTGTTTACTCTGAATGTGATCGCATGCGCGCAGAACGCGAGATTGCAGATCCCAGGGTGAGCGATGCTTTGATGCAGGCTTTGTTATCTGCGGATCCTGCAGCAGTTGGACAATCACTGGTTAATGATCTGCAATTAGCGGCCTGTTCTTTGCGTCCTGCACTCACCTTGATATTGGAAGTAGGCCGCGACTATGGAGCACTTGGTGCAATCGTTTCAGGCTCTGGTCCGACAGTTGCATTTTTAGTAAGCGATGAAGAAGCAGGACTTGATTTAGCTGTCGCACTTACTGCAAGCGGAGTCGTCGGTAGCGTTGCTCGCGCTACTGGTCCAGTGCCGGGTGCACGCGTCATCTAAGAAGTTATAGCGCTATGCCTGAGCTACCTGAAGTCGAAACTGTGCGACGTGGTTTGTCCGCACTTGTACAGGGCTATCGCATTGATCAAGCATGGGACCTACATCCTCGCGCAGTAAAACCCGAGTCAATTGCTCCGCTTGCAGATCTTGCTGGTGCGAAAATTACTGGACTCAACCGTCGCGGAAAATTTCTCTGGTTCGAACTTAACCGCCCATATGTTTTAGTGGCGCACCTTGGCATGTCTGGTCAATTTCTTATCAATCAGAAAGATAGGCCAGGAGCAAAACATGTCCGTGCACAATTTAACTTGAAACGAGGTTTACGTAGTCGTGAACTAATTTTCAATGATCAAAGAACATTTGGCTGGCTCTCTATTGAGGAGACTGCGCAAGGGATTCCAACTTCTGCCCGCCATATTGCGCCGGATCCATTTGATTCAAACTTTGATAAGGGCGCTGCGATTAAGAGCTTTGCAAAGCGCAACATCAGAATCAAGACTGCCCTTTTAAATCAAGAGATTATGAGCGGCGTGGGCAATATCTATGCCGATGAGGCGCTCTGGCGCGCAAAAGTTCATCCAGAGACTTCTACCGCTGATCTTTCTACCAAGAAGATTGCCCGAGTTATCGATTGTGCAACAGAGGTGATGAGCGAAGCGATTGCACAAGGAGGAACCTCCTTCGATGATTTATACATAAACGTAAATGGCGAGAGCGGTTTCTTTGAGCAATCCTTATCTGCCTACGGACAGACCGACGAACCTTGTCCGCGTTGTGGAACGCCGATAAAGCGCATCGTCTTTGGTGCGCGTTCATCTCATTTCTGCCCGCGTTGCCAGCGATAAAAAGCTAATCCAATCCTCACAATGGAGTATCTTGCGCTCACAAGAAAGTTTTATCTTTAAAGGGAGCACATCATGGGAACTTGTAAATGCGGTTATTCAACTGATCCAGAGAAGAATTGCAACGGAACACATAATGTTGTGAAGGCCGTCAAGCAAGACATCATTACAAAACTGGAAGAAAAAGGCTTTACTGAAGCTTCTGATTTTCTAAAAAGTAATTAATCTGTAGAGTTCTCAGTATCAAAGTTGGCAGCGAGCTTGCTTAACAAGTTTGCTAACTCTTCAAACTCTTCATCACTAAGGTCCGTTAAGAATGTTCGCTCGTATTTAATAAGCTGATCGAGGGCTTCGTCAACCTTTTTCATACCGAGTGCAGTTAAGGTAACTAAAGAGCCACGTCCATCGTTTGGATCCGGTAATCGTGTAATCAGATTGAGTTCTTCAAGACGGTCTAAGCGATTTGTCATGGTTCCGCTTGTCACCATAGTTTCCTGCATCAATTGACTAGGCGTCATTGTGTGAGGTGTCCCTGCACGACGAAGAGCTGCCAAGACATCAAAGCCCCATGTATCGAGCTCAGCAAAAGCATCTTTGCGGGCCAAATCAAGATGTCGAGAAATGCGAGTTATTCGACTAAGGATTGATAATGGAGCTAAATCGGCATCAGGGCGTTCGCGTTTCCATGCAGCGATAAGACGATCAACCTCATCGCGGTACCCATCGCTCTGTTGATTATCCGCGTGTTCATTATCCGCGTGTTGGGAGCCCATAGTCGAAGGTTAGTCGCATCTGGGTAAGGATTGACTGGGTCAGTTTGGAATCTCTGCCTAAGATAAGGGAGAATATAGGTTCCGCCATTGTGTAGTGGCTAGCACATGGGCCTTTGAAGCCCAGGGTCCAGGATCGATACCTGGTGGCGGAGCCATCAGACGGTAGACTCACTTCATGAACCTGGCGACCGTGGTTGTTCTCGCGGCAGGCGAGGGCACCCGGATGAAATCTGCCACACCAAAGGTGCTCCACACAATTGCGGGGCGATCACTTCTTGGACATGTACTGCACGCAGTATCTGCGCTAAAACCTGCGGCAACTCGAGTAGTTGTTGGTTCAGGCCGAGAAGCAGTCGAGGCGCATATTGCAGAAATTGCACCAGGTGTCACAACAGTCTTTCAAGAGCACCGTGGCGGTACGGGGCATGCAACGCAATTAGCGCTCGCTGGTTTAAATCCCGCAGGCACCATCTTGGTTCTTGCTGGCGATACACCTTTGCTTACATCTCAATCACTTACATCGCTGATTCAGGCCCATATTGAAGGTGGATTTAGCGCATCTGTTTTAACTGCAGAACATCCTGAGCCAACTGGCTATGGACGCATTATTCGCGGTGATGATGGATCGTTACTTCGTATTGTTGAAGAGCGAGATGCTGACGATTTCGAGAGAGCAATTGAGGAGATCAACTCTGGTGTTTACGCCTTTGATGGCGCAAAACTTGCTGGTGCGATTGGCAA